>Ga0160423_10004096_pt1 | contig 12022 bp, 5 predicted proteins | sample CRUFie14St8metaG_FD_108191 | JGI IMG/M metagenome (GOLD analysis project Ga0160423, IMG submission 108191) | Marine microbial communities from the Costa Rica Dome - CRUD Field 142mm St8 metaG | ecosystem: Environmental > Aquatic > Marine > Oceanic > Photic zone | place: Costa Rica: the Eastern... | reverse complement strand
GGCTTCCAGTTGAGCCTTCTCGCGTCAATCGCACCAGCCACGCAGCTGGTTGTGGACGTAATCTCCACAACGGTTAACAATATCGCAGGTATTGTTGACGACATTCAGAACACTGTGGTTGAGTTTGGAGAGCTGTATGAGAGCGCGATGAGCCAGATCACAAACTCGGTCAACAGGCTTGGAGCCACTGCGCAGAGTGCTAGAGAAAACAATCTTGGTTTTAATCAGCTCAAAGAGTCTTTCACTGAGAGTGGTGCGCTCAGTAACCTCACAGGCGCATTCAAAGATGCATTCAACTTTGAGGACAAAGAAGCAGACAAGTCTAGCTCAAGAGACTCTGCGCGTAATGGTGCGACGCAGACAACGCAGCTCGCGCTGGCCCTAGAAGCTCGGCGCGTTGAAGATGACGGTTTCAGGTCTGGTGCTGATGACAACGAGCTCGACGTTATCAGGTCAAGGCTACTTGAGGATCAGGGTGTAATCCCTCCTTTAGCAGTGTCAGAAGACTTCAATCCAATGCGATCTATGGCATTCATAAATGCCCGTAGATCAGTTCTTCTTTTAGAGAATGCGCTCTACGCAAGGCTTGTCGAGGAAGAGTCCACAGAGGAGCGCGTTCAGAGAACCTCGCGGCCATCTCGCCAAGATGAGACTCGGCGCATCATGTCCCAGTCAAACTCTGATTATGTTGACTATTCGCAGTTTCCAGTTTCGGTCATGCCGATACTTAGGGGTGACACTGTTAGGTCAATATGCATGAGGCACGTTGGGTCTATTGATGCGATGGAGTACATCATCAAGATCAACGATCTTAAGTTTCCCTTTATATCTGAGAGCGGCGAGCCCTTCACGCTCAGATACGGAGACCAGATCAGGGTCCCAGCTCTTAGAGGCAACACCTCAAACACGAAGGCGCGCGCATCGGACTCAATCGACAGAGCCCTGTTTGGAGAGGACTTCAGGCTTACCAGCGATGGCGACCTTACTCTCGCAAACGGGCTCGACGACTTTAGCCTCATCTCTGGCATACCTAACCTCAAGCAAGCTCTCGAGGTTATTAAGTTTAGAACCAAGCTGGGCAGCAACCCGATCTTCCCTCAGATCGGCATCCCTGACATTATCGGCGACACAAGCGCAGAGGACAATGTCTTGAGCACCTATCTGGGAGCCAAGCTGTGCGCAGAGACCGATCCTCGCATCTCCTCTGTGTCTGCCTCTGCGCTCTGGGATCAGGGGGACACAATCAGCGTGATGTTAGAATGCCGCGCCATCAACAACAACGAGTCATTCCAGATCGGAGTTATCAGATGACAACCGTCAATATACAAAGCACCTCTGCGATACTTCAGAGGCTCGTCAACATGGTGGTTGCGAGGACTGAGCTAAACGACCTGAACAAAGGGTCAGCAATGCTGCAACTGCTCGGCGCGGTCTCTGCTGAGGTTGAGCTCTGCTATCTTGAGCTCGCCAACTTGCTGAGCCTATTTTCGATTGACTCTGCAAACGGCGAGGACCTTGATGCCTTGTCTGTCCTTTACCTTCCAGACGCGATCAGGAGAAAGCCTGCCGCCGCAGCCTTTGGGCGCGGTCGCTTCACCTTTGTTGAGGCCAGAGCCTCAGATCTCCTCATCCCAGCTGGCGCAGTGCTGCGCAACCCATCAACTGGGTTATCTTACACGACGACAGAGGATGCCACGATTGCTGCGAACGACCTGCAATCTAACTTGGTTCTTTTGACTTCAGACACCGTCGGCGAGGCAGCAAACACGCTGCCAGACACGATCACCCAGATCGTATCTGGAGGTCGCGGCGCAAACGGCTTTTCCAATCTGGGAGTCTCTGGAGGTCGCGGTGAAGAGTCTGACGCAGAGCTCAGGAGTCGCATCAGGCGAAGAGTCGCGTCTCTGGCTTTCTCAACCAATCAAGCTCTTGAAGGTCGCGCGCTGGAAGCAGAGCGAGACGGTCGGCGCGTCATCTCAGCAAGGATTGAAGAGAGCATCACTGATCGCGGCTTCTGTACTCTCTTTATTGATGACGGGACTCCAGTCTTAGACGACTTGCTTGTAGAGACCATTCTTGATGAGGTCCTCGATAACACCGCAGACGAAGGTCAGCGTGTCTTCTTCACAAGCCTGTTCCCGATGAAGCGCAGCAATAACATTCTCCAGCTCTCAGTTCGGAACAGAGACGGCGCAGGCAACCTTCTTGATCCAGTCATTTTGACTGAGAATGTTGACTTTGAGGTTGTGTATTCGCAGGGACGCATCGTCATCTCACCAGACATTCAGATAAGAGAGAATGCACAAGTCAGCATCGTTAGGTACCTTCATATCGGCGGCTTGATCGAGGCGACGCAGCTGCTGATTGAGGGAAGCCGAAGCGGAGACATTCGGATGTACCGCGCCTCTGGTGTTGTTGTTGAGGTGGTTCCAGCAGAAAAGGTCCTCTTAAATGTTGCGGCCTCTATCGTTGTCAATGACGGCTTTAATAGAGACGTGATACTGACAGAGGTCAGGACCGCAATCAGTAACTACATCAACACTTTGGGCATTGGCGATGATGTGGTCGTTGCTGAGATTATTGAGCGCGCAATGGCTGTAAGAGGAATGTATGATGTAACCATCACCGCGCCAGAGGTTAATCGAACGATAGCAGCCAATGAGGTTGCCCGTATCATCTTTGACGAGATAGAGGTCCAATAATGCTGCCAATCATATCACAGAACGAACACTCATTTTCATACACAACATCACCCACGCAGGTAACGCTCGACGGGTCATCCTCGCAAGACAGCGCAGGCCGAACCATCGCGAGCTCCAACTTCGCCATCACTCAGTTTGAGTGGGTCTTAATCAGCAAGCCGAATGGTCAGCCAGACCCATCAATCACAACATCAGGCACGATGGGTGAGGTCGCCGTAGTCACTTTCCCTGCTGGCCTTGAGGGTGGCTTTCTCTACCTGCTGAGGGTTTACGAAGGGGCAGCGTTCAGTCCAGCGACATTTGCCGACACTCCAAACAGCGCGCTGTCATCCATCAGCTTTAAGTCAGAGAACCTTGATCTTCACATTCTGCCTGAAGGCGAGCGCAATCATGGGGATCGAGACAACGAGAACCTGCTTCAGCTGGACAGTGTAGTCGGAGCTCTTCAGACAACAGTCTCTGGATTGTCTTCTGTCCCTGTAGCCACAGACACCATACTCGGCAAGGTAAAGCTCAACGAGCCGAACGCAAGCTCAATCGGTGACCCAGCTCAACCTCAAGCAGTTAATGCTGATGGTGATATTTGGAGGCTGCTCTCTCTTGGTGGAGTCGCGACAGGCTATCACGTTCACCCAGAGTATGCTGGAGGAGGTGGTGGTGGCGGCGGCGGCGGCACTGGCACTGGAGGAAGGCATCACCACCTTCGACCTGATCTCCTTAGCGGAGACTTTGACAAGGTGTGGAGCAGGGACAACACGGAGTGGACAACAGCTGTTCCAATGACCTCATCCATAACGAACAGCGTCATCACTCAGCCAGTAGTCCATCCTAGCGTGGACTACAACCTGCTGGTTGATTGCTGCAATGACCTTTCAACGCTCCCCAGTCAGCGCGCTCTAACTGTGGTTAGACTTCAGTCTATTGATGGCTTGAGCGGCGGCGACGACTTTTGGGCAGTCATGGATCTGCGTCTCCAGCCTGTCCTCGCTAACGACAATCTTAGCAGCAAGAGGGATCGAGCTGAAGGTGTCGGCATGAGGTATGAGGCGATGTTCATTGCCGACTTCTTCTCAAGCAGCGACACCTCAAGGCGACCGCTTCATGAAGCCTACGGCGCGCAGTTCAGTCAGCCCACCAACGCTGAAGACCAGAAAGAGGCACTGGAGTTTGCCCTGTTCCAGACAAACACAGTTGCGGTTGGCTGGACGATGAACAACTGGGCCAACAAGGCTTCTGACTTTGGGACGCACCCATTCAACAACACTTTTAACGGCGATGCTGGCGACGCGAACAACATCCTGACCAAGAGGCTATCTCAAGGCACGATGCTTACAGAAGCACTGCTCGGCATTCAGCTCAGGAATGGTGTTGCCCGTACATACATCAGCTTCCAGACTGGCGGCTGGTTCGCGATAGGCGATCCAGTCACGCTGCCAAGTGGCTTTGACTCCGTGTCATTTTACCTTGCAGGCACCAGCGGAGAGGCTGATCTTGGTCTGAGGATGGAGACGACTGCGCTGCGCATCATCAGGTTCTCTCAGGATCAATACGGACTCTATCCAGCCTATACCAGTCACGCATCGTCTAGCTAAGGAGTAGTAAATGGGAGTTCAAAGTCTTGAGCAGTTTAATATGGCAGGCAAAGGCTTTGCGCTCGGCCATCCTATCTCAGCCTATTTTGACCCTTCAGTGCAGGCTTTAAATGCAGGCTTCGGGAACAGAGTCAGAGGCACCGCTCGCAATACCATTCAGGCTATCGGCACCTTCCATGATGAGGGTGGGCAGGTGCCTGTTTTAAGGGGAGAGTTTTTTGGCGACTATTTGGTCCGTGTCGGCACACAGGCCATGTTCGACAACGGCGAGCAGATCACCTGTTACTCAGGCATTGCTGGTGATGGGCAGACGTGCAAGCCATACGCAAGGCAGAGGCGACTGGCCTTTGTCACTCCAATGGGTTTGCCTCTCGGGACCATTAAGGTTGTAGCGACCCCTATTCAATCGAGCTCTGGCCCCATTCGTGGCACAATCGAGATTGTGCGCCGTCCACTGTTCGGTAGACTTCACACCATTGCATCAGCCTTTCCAGAGAGCTTTGCAACCAGAGTTCCCGTCACGATGAGAGAGAGAGAGATGTATGACTGAGATCATGCTCGCAGAGGCACTGGGACCACCTAGCGCAAACGCTCGCCGCACATTGCCGCCCAACTATCCACCGCTTAGAGCTCTGCTCTCTGCTCTGTCAGAAGAGATCAGTGAGCTCAGCGGCTCTTACAGTACAAGGCTGACCGCGCCATTCACAGCAGGCAGCGGCATGTTGAATGTAGAGACGACTTATGGGTTTCCATCTTCAGGCACTCTCTACATCAGGGGATATAAGTTTCTATATGAGGGAACCACTGAGGACATGTTTCTTCAGGTCATTCATGAAGAGGGTTTTGATGTTTTAGATCGAGGTGAGGTCGCCACCAGTATCTCGCCAGCAGACAGGCGCGGAGCAATCGCGCGCGCAGCTCTTCAGTTGAAGCTAGAAACTGCGACTGGCTCCATGCTTGATGTTTACGGTATGAACCATGCAGTCCCTCGATACTTTGACGTTGATGACAACCAGTATCGCAGGCTTATCGAGGTCTTAGCCTACATGGCAGGCAAGGGTACTCAAGACAGCATCGAGCTCTTCCTCGACACCATTCTGGACCACAAAACAATATGTGGATACGGCTCGCTTGTTCGTGACGCTGGGCAGGTTATACTCCGAAGCACAGCAAACCAGCCTGCCTTTGGCAGCCTGCTCAACACGATGTACACTCGAGTTGAGGTGGCGATCCGTCGACCGAATGGTGACATAGTCCTTAAGACACTGAGGGTGAAGGTTCTGGCAGACGCTGCTCCAGATACAGAGCTCTTCTATGATGCGATCCTCGACCCACAAACAACCAGAGACTACAGCTCAGCTAACGACATTGGCCTCTATCTGGATGAGATCGGCTCTGACACTATTCAGTGCATCTGGCGCATCGTGCCATACAGAGTCTGGGAAGACCCCTACAAGCGCATTGAACGCGAGCAAGCTGTTGGTCTTAGTCCTATTGCTCCACCTGAACATGAGCGTCAATCCGTTGGGAACACCGTCCTCGTTGACCTTGCGCTGCCTCAAGAAAACTCGTCAATCGGCGCAGGCTACCTCGCAGGTAAGCTCATCCTAACATCAACCCATGTTGGCGGCTTGCAGGCAGACAACAGGCTGCGATCAGAGGGTGGTCAGCTGCGACTCTACTTGGAGGGTGACTGCGTCGGCTTTAACCTTGACAACGGACTTCAACGGTATCTTAAGACCTATCCGCGTCAGGTCCTGAATGTGCGCCGTGTAGTCAAGAGTGGCTCGCTCGCCTCAGAGCAGATAGCCATTCACCAGCCAGATATATTCTACATTCCCGTAGGCAGTAATCTGTGCAGTAGCGCAAACAACTGGGTGGAGACACCCAACGGCTTCTATGTGGTGCTCGATCACAATCGAGATCCTGAGCTCAACCTGATATTCAGAAACCAGCCCTCCAAACCAATCATGCAGCTTCAGGTTGACGTTGGCGAGGTAGAGCGTCCAGTCGCGCCGCACACTGCTGGCTTTGACCCGAACCATGAAGGTAACATCGGCGTTGCTGGTGGTGTCGCAACCGCACAGATTATGCCCAATGTGAACCTGTCAAACCCCAGCTTCTTGCCTCCTAGCGTGCTGATTATCGAGTCGGTATTCCCTGCGGTTGGCGGATTGACTCTTGAGGTTAACGTCTCATCTGACACTGGGCAGCAGTACACGCAGCGGCTGGCCTTCCCAGCTGATATAGACTTCAGCGACTTTGTAGGTGAGGTTGGTAATATTACCTCGCGCTCGCCAGCCTACATCCTCGACTTCTTCTACGGTCAGGGGTACCAAGTTTCAGGTGATCGGATACTCGGCAACCGCATCTTCTCTCACAGCGCAGAGGTGCAAAACGGTCTTCGCATTTACCTAGAGGACAACGTGCGCAGCTTCGTGTCCATAGATAGCCTTGAGAACGACGACGTGGACAACGTCACATTCGGCTATGCGTTACCCTATGTAGACCCTGATCCGCTCGTCCCAAGAAGGCGGATTGATTATTATCCGCTGTATTTAGGCGAGCGTTCAGTCCTTCTGTTATCCTTACTGGGCGATGTAATCACCGTTGCTGGTGTCATCCCAGAGGTCAACACGCGAACCTTTCAGAACCTGTCCAGCTATCAGCAAAGTTGGTTTATGCTTATTGAGACTCTCAAACTAAGGAGCCTGTGAAAATGAAGAAAGTCAACTTTGAGGCTGGCGAGCGCGTCGACGCGCCCGACGCGAATGCACTCAGCGATGTGGTCCATGAAGAGCTAAATAGGATCATCTCTCACATGATGCTGCGCAGCGGATATATCAACCCAAACGTATCAGGCAGCTTCTCCCATAACTATTCTGAGCTCGGGAATGACTGGGCATTGGAGAGCTTGAGAGCAGTCACCTTTGGACATGACTTTGAGATCACCACACAGCCCGACAGCGGAGCTGGTCGATACCAGATCACAGTCTCGATTGCAGACGCAGCCATCATTGATGGCGGCAACTTTATTGGTGACTCCCCAGAGAACCCAAGCGTGGACCTCAGCGGCTTCGCAGACGCAGCGATAGGCCAGTACACTTACCTGATGGGTAGGGTCAAATATAAGGCTGGTGTCGCTGAGAATAGGGCGCGCTGGCGATCTGACCTTAACCCTCCTCGAGAGGAGATATATAGAGCGAACACTCGACGCATCCCTGTGTTTGATGCTCGTCTCTATGTAGAGGATGAGCTGCCTCCTGCGTCTGATGGGTGGTTCAAGATCGCAAAGATTACGCGCACACCTGTCACTGATAACAATCTAAGGCGTTTCCGCTTTGAAGATATGCGCTTCGTCCCAACGGAAGGTGGGCATCCTTCACAGCGTGTCTCACAACCCAATCAAGAGGTGAGTCACAAGGGATTGCTGAAGGAGAGCACCGTCGCAGTGGGCAGGTTTGGGCGCGGCATCACACAGCAGATTAATGGCCAAGATGTATTCATTGCTAACGCTGTCCATCACTATGAGGTTCTGCCTGCCAAGTCCAACGCAAAGCTGAACGTGATAAACGACAACTTCTTCAGCACCTACAACACCAGCCTGCACAACGAGGTGACAGCTCGGTCTTTTCGTGTCTCAGATCTTCTCATCACCATCCAGAGGCTATTGCGCGATAACTATGAAGGGGATACTCAGGTTATCCCCAGCATGGACACTGTCGGGGACTTCATCCTTGAGTTGACTAGAGTCATCAATGAGATCAAGTATGGTCAAGATCTGTTTGGAGGTGAGGACCCTGATGATCTCAACGTGTCTGGAGTAAAGTCCAAACGAACACTGAGCTGGCGCAACAGCATCGGGCGAACCTCTCTGGCTGCGAACAACACAGACTTTGTCATCGGCTTTGCCGTAGACTCAGCCTGCAACGAGCTCATGCCGATGGAGGCATTCTCAGAGAACAACGGGCTAAACCAGTCACTCTTCCTCGCGAGATACCTCCTGAACATAAAGGACTTGTCTGAAAGCTCGGTAAACCCAAGCCATCATGTCGTGTTCACAGGGTTTATGGGAGAGAGCGAATACACGCTGACCGACGCAGTGTTTGGGGGAACCGCGATCCTCAAAGGGTCGCCAACATTCCGAAAGCATGGCGGCCTGCTCGTTAGAGGTGCTTCACCAGCAGCAACTGGGCGGAATGCAAACACACTCACTGGATTGTCAGACATTACCTCATCCTTGATAGGTGCTGGAGTAGTCAGCGCAGTAAAAGGGCGCACTGTCTTTGGCAATGGCGCGGTGGTCAGAAAGCATTCAGCAGGCGCGCCGCTCGTATGGGCTGATGCTTTTGACGACAGACAACCAGACACTGAGCTAACGATTGATGGCCTCAACTTTACAGACCTCTGTCCAATCTTCTCTTGGGACAAGTTTATCCAAGATACAACGGTGACAGACGGCGTCTCAGCCTCGCCTGCATACAGCGCGCAAGCCACTCAGTATCTGAATGACGGTGAGCTTGCCGATGGGCCTCTGCTCTACGCGAACAGAGGAGGTCTTACGGTCCAGAACTGCTGGTTCATGGCCTTCCATAATGGCACAACCTCGCTTCAAGGTAATATTACTCATCGAGTCAGCAGCGAAGCGAACGACCTCGTCTCCCGTCCAGTTGAGATGCAGAGCTCGGCGATCTCAATCGAGATGGTTCATCAAGACTTCGCGAAGCCGATTGTCTTTAAGAGTGTCAACTTCCTGCGCTACAAAGGCACAATCAGCGGTGACACCAATAGGGAGATGATACGGATCAATGCTGGCGAGGCTGTCTCTGGCCAGTCGTTCGGAGACCACATGACGGTGCCGCAGGTCATCTTTGATGGCTGCTTCTTCGCAGACTGGGTTGCCGTCGGCGATGCTCTCGGCGGCCTTCGCATCACGCCCTTTCCGCCAAGCCTCTCACCCTTCTTCCAGATAGACGAGAGCATCAGCCATCTCGTCACTTTCAAGAACTGCATCTTTAAGATCGCGAGCCTCCAACTGCTTGACGCGCGCCTAGAGAACTGCACCTTCTTGGACAGCGGAAGCATCTTTACTGACCCTGTGCTGGCTGCTCACCCTCAAAGGAGAACAACGGCCAATGATCTGGCAGCAGGTGATCGGGCTTCGTTCTTCCTGAAGCAGAAGCCTGCTAGTAGCCTTACGACTGGTGATCGTATCCATGCGAACACGGTCTCAGCTTCTGATCTTCAGCTCATGCCTCATGGCCAGATCAACATGACTCTGGGGCAGCAGGTCGTTGAGCTCTCAAATAATCTCCAGCGTCACATAATCAGCTCCGACCGCTATGTTCAGAGGACTTCAGACTTGAGCACTGATGCTGATATTCGCAGCATCATTCCAGTCTTTTCTGCTTACTTCGCAGATACCGCTGGCAAGATCGTCTCACCGCTTAATGTGGTCCAGTTTAGAGCGGTCGACGGCAACGAGGAGGCGCAGACTCTGGACCAGACCCAGCAAACCAATCGTGTTGTTTTAGAGACTGCTGGGTACACGAAGCTGTCTAACACTCTCCCAGTGCCAGCACTCGCAGATCGCGCGACAGTCAACTCAACGATGCTTAATCACGAGACGGTATTCCTGAGTCACTCTTCGTATCAAGGAGAGATGATTGACAATACCAGACCAAACTCCGATATACAGGCTGGAGCTATCCTTAAGGAGCCCATTCGCGCGCCGTTTACGTTTCACGGCAACCTGATGGGATACCATCCGACGATAGCTTACTTCGGAGAGCAGGTAGCGACGCTGGCCGCAGCTCGGACTCGAGGGTTTACGGTTGAGACTCCAATCAACCTTCAGAACAATCCCCTGCTCGCTTATACAAGCAGACTTCAACATCCCTACATGAAGGACGTTAGATACCAGATGGGCCAAGATGCCAACGGAGACTTGGCAGACACCAGCAGCGGCTTTTCAGACCTCACCCAAAGGGATACGCACAAGTTTTATATGAATGCCTCGACAGGCAACATAACGACACAAGGGGGAAACCTTAAGGCCCGATATAATGAGGAGTCTCATATCGGCGCATCAGTCTGTAGATTGTCGACTCAGTCTGAGGAAGCGTTCCAGCCAGAGCTTGCTGCATTGGCTGGTGTGACTCGTCACACAACAACATCGCTCAGACTGCATGGTGTAGTCGCGCTCGGGCAACGGTCGGGCAACAGCGAGAACAGCATCAAGGATCGGCTCTTCGTTCGCGCTGAGACTGGCGCAGGCGAGTCAATGTATCGCGACATTGAGTTTTCCACCATCTTTGGAGACGATGCAGGCGAAGATGAGCGTGTCATGGGCGATGTGGTAACTACACCCAGAGGGACCTTCACTCCTGCTGCCCTGTACTCTCGCTCAACGCGAGACGCGAGCAATGACATTGGTCTTATTGAGCTGGACCTTCTGTCAGCCTACAATCCACAGGGAGGCAACGGGTCTGACTTTGTATCAAAGTTTGGTATCGTCAACAACACCACCAAGTGCCATCTGGCCTCCATGCTGTTCTCTCTGTATGCGCCACTGGGCAGGAACTCTCTATCCTTTGCGCTTGAAGCGAACGCGCCTCGAGAGTCTGAGGGACACTTAAGGTCAGCTCTTAGCGTCGTGTCAACGAACGCAGTGACCCATGTCCCACCGCTCAACGATGGTGTATCAACCTGTCGAGAGGTGAGGCTCTCATTGGTTCCAGTGAGGGGCGCGCTGGACTGCGCTCGCTTCTACATCATGGCTGAGAAGATACATCAAGACTTCAGCATCTCTCGCGGCCTGCTGCGCACCAGAGCTGCTAACGGAGAGATCCAGCGTCACATGCCGCGCTGGTCAGTCTACAGCGACAACACCGACGCTTTTGTCGCCTCATCAGCTGATTTGATTGCTGGTAATCACGCGATGAATATCGAGTTTGTTGTCGATCTCTATCTGCACGCTTAGCAGGCGAAGAGCTTGTCGAGGTAGAGCTTGAGGTTGCCTTTAGTCTGCCACAGAGCAGGACGCTCGCGTCCAGTTTTGGTGTCGCAGTCAAAGAGCCTCTCAACGCGCCACTCTGGAACAGGTCTGTATATCGCGAGGATGCCGCCAGCGATGCAAGCGTTGGTGTCGGTGTCGCCACCTTGCGCAATGATTGCGGCGATGCCGCTGTCATAATCCTCTGCGTGAAGCAGAGCCCAGATCGTACACTTGAGCGCGACGCCCCAGTAACCTTGATCCCATCCATCGCATTTAGGCAGCTCAGAGGACTCCAGAGCCTCGTTTACGATCTGACTAAGGGTATCACTAGGGGTGCCGTTCAAAGACGCGATATGGGTCACCACAGAGAGTGCTTCTTTGACGCAGTGAACCTTGTAAGCATGGAAGCGGTCAGCGTCGACCATAAACGCGAGAGCCATGTAAAACTGAGAGGCGAGCACACAGTTTGGGTGTGGGTGCGTCATCTGGGTGTCGATCTTAGCCAGATTGACTGCGTTCTGGATGCTCTCATGCTTGAGGCAGTAAGCGACCAGAGGCGACAAGCGCATGAGCGCGCCGTTGGCTTCTGACTTGCTGTTGACAGCCTTGCACTCCTCGACGTGCTTAAAGTACGACATTTTAGGGATGGAGAGCGCCCGAGAGGTGGTTCCGCCAAGATCGAACGGACTTGACTTGAGCCAAGCCTTGTACTCTGCGAGCACGTCGCCCAT
>Ga0160423_10004095_pt1 | contig 12022 bp, 13 predicted proteins | sample CRUFie14St8metaG_FD_108191 | JGI IMG/M metagenome (GOLD analysis project Ga0160423, IMG submission 108191) | Marine microbial communities from the Costa Rica Dome - CRUD Field 142mm St8 metaG | ecosystem: Environmental > Aquatic > Marine > Oceanic > Photic zone | place: Costa Rica: the Eastern... | reverse complement strand
TGACACACCGCGTGGATCATTAGCCTACGGCGCTGGCGCATCTAACATCCTTAAGTCCGAAATGCAGTCATAACGTGTAGTCGGCTACCATGATCAGCAGGCCTATCAGCCGTGAGCGGCCATGTGCTGGATCACACCGGGCTTGCGGCTCTCAACTTTGGAGATCGTATAGTTGTATTTTGTTGCACTCGGATCGATGTCGGCGGCCTTTAATATGGCGGCTTCCAGATCTGCATGGGCCGCTTGTTCAGTCAGGTAGGGGCCGGAGATCCTGACTTGCAGTGACGGATCATTCGGGGCGGTGGCGACGATATAAAAATTTTCTGCATTCACGACTGAAAACCATGAGCCGGCACTTAACTGTATATGCGGTTGCACCGCTGGCCGGGCAATTCGCAGGTGACGGGCTGCTCTCAAGGGCTGTCTCGGGTGCGTATTAAAAACCAACAGCCGGATGAACACAAGTCATCGTGCCGGGATTTTCATCAGAGCATTCTTACAAGTGCGTCAGGCCGGTCTTAAGTGGGGCAGTTCTGCAGCTGTAGGCCACCTGGCCGGAAAATGTCAAGCAAACAACCGAGAGTGTGTTTCTTTTATGGAAGGGCTAGATGTTGCCTGTTGGACTTGTTCTAGGGGTGCTAGTCCTTCGTGATAGGCTGATCCAGGATGCGCAATTGCGATTCCAACTCGAATAATTTGCCGGCAATACGCCTTGTATTGATCGTGTACTCTTCTGATTCAATTCTGCGATGCACCTCAACAATTTTCGCAGGATCAAGACTAAATTCCTGTGCGGTCTCATGCCCGGCATCACTTTTGCTGGTCTTCGGGCTCGATCCCTCGCTTGCTTGGTCTGATTTGTGCCCTATCTTTTTCACAGCCATTGCTCGCGTCTTGGCTTGGTATTAGTTCTCGCGGTCCGCCGATCAAACGGCTTGCCCCATTTTAACAGCCCGACTGTCTGGATATAGCGCCAGCGCTACCGGCCTTGGTTGCCAAGATTATAACGTCTCATCAATAAATATCTTTAAAGAGTCCCCCTTCGTGCTTGGGTTTTCCGTTGTCTTGCTTGGTACATCTTTCTGCCGGTGCGGGAATTTTTAAGTCTGCGCTGATAGAAATGATTTGCTATATTGCTCGTATAGCTACCCTACATTCCTCAGGCAGGGCAGCCCTTGACCGGGCGTATCGCGACGCATGAATTCAGAACAATCCAAATTTCAGGAATCGGCGATTTTGCTGATCTGTGATGAGGTGCAGCAGAGGCACGATCTCCAGACGGTCCTGAATTTTATCGGTGAGACAGTTGTCTCTGCTAGCAGTTCAAATTGGCAGCATGAAGCAACTGAATGCGCCTTGCGCCCGCAGCAGTTCAGCGCAGCCATTATCGCCGGATGCTCTGACTCTCATCTTAAACGACTTATACACACCCTGTGTGATTGGGAAGCGGGAATGCCCTGTATTTTGGTGGGTGGATTCGGCTCTTCGATAGAATTTACAGCAGAGATCCGCAGCCAAATTACGGAAATTTTACCCAGTAAGCTCTCACATCAACTTCTTCTGAACGCGATTCACAAAGCCAAACTCTTTCATGAGCATTTCAATCGCCTGCGTGACTTGGAGGAAGTCAGGGACTTCAACATGTTCCGCTCACTCGTGGGCAATAGCGCGGAGATTGGGCGAGTACGTCGGATGATGGGTCAGGTCGCGGCAAAGGAAGTCAGCGTTCTGATTACGGGTGAGTCCGGTACCGGAAAAGAGGTCGTCGCGCGAAATCTGCATCTTAATTCTGCTCGAGGAGATAAGCCGTTTATTCCGATTAACTGTGGCGCGATTCCGAGAGAATTGCTTGAGAGTGAGCTTTTCGGCCACGAAAAGGGGGCTTTTACCGGAGCCGTCTCTTCCCGACCGGGGCGTTTCGAATTAGCTGACGGAGGAACCCTGTTTTTAGATGAGATAGGTGATATGCCGCTAAGCATGCAGGTTAAGCTGCTCCGGGTGCTACAGGAAAAAAGTTTTGAGCGCGTCGGTGGAATCAACAGCCTTCAGAGCGATGTCCGTATTCTGGCTGCTACTCACAAAAATCTAGAGCGGATGATTGATTCCGGAGAGTTCCGGCAGGACCTGTATTATCGACTCAATGTCTTCCCGATTGAGATGCCGCCTTTGCGGGAGCGCACGGAGGACGTTCCGTTGTTGCTCAACGAACTGATTTCCGCCATGGAGTCAGAAGGGAGAGGGTCAGTGCGCTTCAATTCAGGGGCCATAAGTTGTCTACAGAAATACCCCTGGCCGGGTAATGTCAGGGAATTGGCGAATCTGGTTGAGCGGATGGCGATCTTATACCCGCATCACATCGTGGGTGTGGAAGACTTGCCGATAAAAATCAGAACATCTACCTCGCAGACTGATGCGAATCATGGTTACTCTGAGCACACAGGACAGACTGGCGCTGGCTCCGAGAGCGAGCACGACAGTTTACTGCCTATGCACGGTCTCGATCTAAAAGAGTATCTCGCCAATCTTGAGCGAAGTCTGATTGGTCAGGCACTCGATGACAGCGGGGGTGTCGTAGCTCGTGCAGCCAGCCGTTTACATCTGCGCCGGACTACACTCGTGGAGAAGATGCGTAAGTATCAGATGCAGCGCAGTGAGGCGGCGGTCGATTCGGGGGTTCGTAGACCGGATTTGCCTGACAAGCCGCAAACCTCCTGAACCATCTATGGACTGAATCTTGGCTCACTAGTTGGTCAAGCCGGTCACTTGCTGGCCAGCTATCAGGGCGTTAGTGAGTTCCATCGTGATAGCGAGGCCGGAAGCGGTGGTTTGCTCGATTTTTGTCAGCAAATTGGACCAGTCTAGAGCAAGCCAGATGGTCGTAGTGCGACTGCTGCTTGCCTCACGATATCGCTCCAGCTTGACGCAGCGAAAATCGCCCAGCGGAGTTGAGATTATGTCTTCGCCTAAAACCCTCAAGCTTATTTGACCTAGAGCGTTATCATCTATGGTTTCATAGGAGTAAGTGGTTTTACTCGGGTCCGCGATATCGAGCGCCAAAGCGAGTTGGTAGCTGAGTTCATCCAGCGTGTTGCTGTTGATGACTACTGACCAGGATTGCTTGTCGTCTGCATTCATCGCCAGCATTGCATCCCAGTCGAAAACGACTGTTTCGGCAGCAGAGCTGACGCCGGACACCTGGTAGCTGTATGTCAGGGGTTTGATCTGACCGTCTTCGTAGCTGAACTCACTGGCTTGTTCAAGGTCGCCAATTGCCAGTCCCCCGAGCTTGGCCTCAAGAGACACGTTAAGTCGGTAATTGCGCTCTGTCAGTCTAACGAGATGTCTTTCAGCGGCACCACGAATCCCATTGGTTGTCGCGCTGTAGTAAGCTGAAAATTCCTCAAGGGTGTCGGCGGTCGCGCGAGAGAGCGAAAACTGCAACAGCAATAACATGAGAGCGATGTTGGCGTGTGTCATGAATCGATCTGCAAACCTTCGCGAGGGAGTATAGCACCATCCATCACAACCTGATCCTGCTGCAGGTATAACCTGCCGCTGGCGAACCATGAGACAACTGCGGGGTAAAGCAGCTGTTCCCTGATAAGTACCCTTGCGGCGAGTTCTTGCGCAGTTTCATTTGCGTTGACCGTTATTCTACCTTGAGCAATCAAGGGGCCTCCATCAAGCTCTTCAGTAACAAAATGAACAGTGGCTCCGTGCTCATGATCGCCGGCATCCAGGGCCCGTTGATGGGTATTGATTCCGGGATATTTGGGTAGCAAGCTCGGATGAATGTTTAGCATTTTGCCAGAAAAGTTCTTGACGATTTCGCTGCCAAGGATGCGCATAAATCCAGCAAGGACTATGAGCTTAGGGCTCTGGTCGTCGATTGCCTGTTGCAGTGCGCTGTCAAATTCGCTGCGTGTGCCGAAGTCCTGATGATTCAGAACGGTACTGGATATTCCACAGCGTTTGGCGCGTTCGAGGCCGAATGCGTCCGGATTGTTGGAGATTACGTGGCTGATGGTGTAGCCAGAATCTGAGCTGGCGTCGATCAAGGCTTGGAGGTTATTACCATTTCCGGAAATAAGCACGACGACACAGCACTGCTGATCACCCATTGGGAACGTCACTCTTTTTGTTGCTGGCGTGTATTGCTGAACTTTCTGTGATACCGCTATCTGATTTGTAATGTGTTAGTCTCGGAAACTCTGGCGATGACTTCGCCGATCACCTGAGCGCACTGGGACTCACGATTTAAGGTATCGAGTGCAACCTCTACCTCGGCTGAACGCACTGCTGCAATCATGCCGATCCCGCAGTTAAAGGTTCGCATCATTTCCTGCTCTTCAATACGCCCATTGTCCTGAAGCCAGTTGAAAATCGCTGGACGACGCCATGAGTTCGCTTCCACTCGCGCGGCCAAGCTGTCAGGTAACACTCGAGGCAGATTTTCGAGGATTCCCCCTCCGGTGATGTGTGCCAGTGCTGAGACTTCAGCCTTGCTTTGCAGTTCGGTAAGCTGCTTGACATAGATGCGGGTCGGTTCAAGTAAGATTTCACCCAGAGTGCTGGATTCGAATGCCTCCGAAAGGCTTGCTGCTGAACGTTCAAGAACCTTTCTGATAAGGGAGTAGCCGTTAGAGTGCGGGCCTGAAGAGTCAATGCCGATCAGGACATCGCCTTCTTGGACGCCCGATTGGTCGATTATGCCGGATTTCTCGACGACTCCGACCGCGAAACCTGCCAGGTCATAATCCTGCGGCTGATACATGCCCGGCATTTCAGCCGTTTCCCCGCCAATCAATGCGCACCCTGCCAGCTCACAACCCACGCCTATGCCTGCAACTACCTGCGTTGCCACATCTACATCCAGCCCACCTGTAGCGTAGTAATCCAGAAAGAACAGGGGTTCGGCGCCGCACACGATCAGGTCATTGACGCACATTGCCACGAGATCAATACCTATGGTGTCGTGTTTGGCCATTTGTTGCGCCAGCATGAGCTTTGTGCCAACGCCATCGGTGGCTGCGACCAATACAGGCTCTAGATAATTGCGCGGTAATTCGCATAGGGCACCAAAGCCTCCCAGTTCTGTCAGCACCTCGGATCGTGAAGTGCGTTGAGTGACGGATTTAATTGCGCCTACCAGTGCATTGCCAGCATCAATGTCGACGCCGGCGTCACGGTAGCTGAGTGGATCAACTGGCGGGCTCTCCGGGTTGGAATTTTGATCATTTGGCACTATCGAGACCTTTCTGAAAGCAAGTTACTTGGGTAGGAGAGTCGAAATTCTATCAGGAACAACCGGGGTGGTCAGGTGAAGAAATGCTTGTTCGCAATCTCGTATCCGAGACCGAAGTGGAGAATTTGAAGTACACTAGACAAATGAGTGACATGCTAACCGTTATGCTGCGAGCTGTGCTGACCCGATCAGTGATACTGTCTGTATTGCTGTTGTTTAGCAATGCTCATGGTTTGCCGGTTGCAGGAATCTACAGTGAGCGGGTGCCGGTCGCGAACGAAAGTGACGCTGAAAGAAGCCAAGCCTTCAAAAACGCGCTGCGGATTGTGTTGGTCAGGGCAACCGGGGAACAGCGCTATCTCAGTCATCCGGCGGTGCTTGAGGCGCTTGAAAATGCGCAGAGCTATGTCGAAGCGATACGCTATTTCAGCGAAACCGTTGTCCCCGCTTCGAGCAGCAGGGAGAATGGACCACAGCAAGCACTGCCTGAAGCAACAGTTCAGCCCTCAGTTGTCGAGAATTCGGATGGGCTGATGCTTGATCCGGTTCAACAGAGGCAGGTACCTCCGACAACCATTGAGCAGCGTTTTATCGAAGTCGAGTTTTCTTCTGTGTTGATTGAGCGGATGCTTGCTGATGCGCAGATGCCGCTCTGGGACAGCAACCGACCGAGTGTCCTGATTTGGATGGCGTTGCAGGATGAGTCGGGCAATCGAAGCCTGATGACCTCGGATATCAATAACGACATCGTCGATCATATAAAGGGTTTCGCGGACGCAAGAGGGCTCCCTGTTTTGTTTCCTGTCCTCGATTTTGAGGATCGCAGAAACCTGAGTGAGGATCTGGTTTGGAGGCTGGATGAACAAGCTATTCGAACTGCCAGCCTGCGCTATGGCGCCGACAGCATCTTGACCGGGCGATTGCATTTCACATCCAGTGGAGAGTTGGTTGGCCTCTGGCAGTTTCAGTTCCAGGGTGACACAGAGACTTTCGATGGTTTTTCGACCGATCTGGAAGGCTATCTAAACGCACCGCTTGAGCGGATAACGGCCCGACTCGCTCAATACTTTGCCATCTTGCCTGACGCGGACTTGTCGGCTTCGGTGATTCTTCGTGTCGACGGCATCAGTGACTTGCAGGATTATTCTGCTTTGATGGCCTATGTTGGTGGCCTTGGGCTGGTTGACAGTGTTGCGACATCGCAGGTAGCCGCAGAGCAATTAGATTTGCGTCTTGGACTGGTAGGGGACCCCCAGCAACTTTACGAACTGATCGCTCTAGATCGGGATTTGCTGCCAATCGAGAGTTCAATGGCTGTTAGTTCCGGATTTCTTCACTATCGCTGGACTAGGTAGGGCAGAGCTGTTGTGACTTCTGATTCTGCCAGTCAATTGCCACTCGGGATTCGCCTAAATGATGAAGCGACATTCGCCAATTTTCTGGTTTCACCCGCTAACCAGCTTTTGTTAGACGTGCTCACCGGGACGTCGCTCTCAGCTCACCTAATCTATCTCTGGGGGGCAGGGAGCAGCGGGCGAAGTCATTTGCTGCAGGCGCTGTGTCACAGGCGTGCTGAATCCGGTGCATCAGCGCTCTATTTGCCCTTGCTGGACCGACATGACTTTGCGCCGCAGATTCTTGAGCATTCGCGCGCTCTGTCTGTTATCTGTGTTGATGACCTTGATGCTGTTGCTACAGACAACGTTTGGCAGGAAGCCATGTTCCACTGCTTCAATGAAACAGCCGAGAGTAATGTGCTGTTCGTGGTCACAGCAAACTGTGCGCCGAGAGACTTGGACCTGTCGCTGGCAGATCTGCGCTCCCGGATGCAGACGGGGCTTATGTTTCAGTTACAGGCCGCAGATGATGGCTTTAAAAAGCAGATTCTGCAGCATCGGGCAAATTCACGGGGAATCTCGTTGAGTGATCGGGTCTGCGACTATATCTTGCAGCGTGCTGACCGCAGTCTCGCTGGCTTGATTGCAGTGCTGGAACGACTTGATTCTGAGTCCTTCCAGAGGCAAAGGCGATTGACAGTTCCCTTGGTTAAGGAGGTTATGGGTTGGTGAGGGATTTGGTGACGGATGGATTGCTCAATTTCTGGGCTGCGCGTAAGTAGAGCAGGAGTGCGCAAAACAAAAAAACGCTCAATCCCAATTCTGCTGTTCCAGCGATTCTTCTCACGGGGTCGAACGCGACCAAGACTCCGTGCATGAAATAAAGCAGAACAACCAGGCTGAGCCAAATGAGCTGCTGAGCGTTTTTGCGACGGATAGCCCGGGCAAAGCCCAACAGCGGGGCCGACTGCAATAACCATATCATCGGAATCGCCAGGCTGAATTGATCGAGCGCGGTCAAGCTGTTTATCAGGAAAAGACACAGCAGTGCATAATAACTTCCCACAATACACCGATAGCTCAAATCTCTAGCCCTGATTGTTAAGGCGCTGTCAACCTCGCTCATTTAAGTAGCCTCAAACTGAGTCTGGCAACGCGATTGCCCAGCGCCCGGCAAAGGGCAATTTCATCCGCGGTGAGAGCCCGGGTGCCTTCAGAGCCGGCAACATGACTGGCGCCATAGGGTGTGCCTCCAGATTGGGTTGTGTTCAGTGCGTCTTCTGAGAATGGGATTCCACAGTACATCATGCCGTGGTGAATCATCGGGATCGCCATATTGAAAAGAGTCGCTTCTTGACCGCCATGCAGGCTTGCTGTGGAAGTGAAAGTGCCGACCGGTTTGTCGATGAGCGAGCCGGCGCTCCACAGGGAGCCGGTGCCGTCAATAAAATGCTTCAACGGCGCGGCCATTTGTCCGAATCGGGTTGGACTTCCCAGGATAAGCCCAGCACAGTGTTTAAGTTCATCCAGGTTGCTGTAGATCGCTCCGGTTTCAGGAATAGAAGCAGCGGTGGCATGATGATCAGGGGAAACGCTCGGTACGGTGCGGATCTTGGCCTCGATACCTTCAATGGTTTCCACTCCCTGAGAGATTGCCCGTGCCATGGCAGCTGTAGCGCCTGACCTGCTGTAATAAAGAACAAGAACGTAAGGAGTTTCCATAGAGTATTGTTTCAGTTGGTGAGTAAGAATTGCACGTCCTTTATTGATGTAGCCCAGTCGACTTGTGCTTCAGGCCGAGGTATGCCACCCGGCGGGCTGCTGTCGAATCCACTTGCGCACAAAATTTCGGCATCGAGTATATTGGAGCTTACGGCCGGGCTTTCACGGCGCGGCCAACCTAACGACACATTTCCTCTAAAAAAGAGGTGACAGTGGATGGGGAAATCGGACGTTTTTCCCCTGTTCTGCGGCAGGTGTACTCGATAGAACCCTCAGCAACTCCTCTGGCTGACACAACCAGACGATGGGGAATACCGAGGAGTTCAGATTCTGCAAATTTGACTCCCGGGCTGGTTTTCTTGTCTCTGTCGTCCAGTAAAACTTCTATCCCCATCGTGGTTGCTTGCTCATAAATCGATTCAGCAACCGCCGGGACCTGAGCCGATTTGTGTGCATCAAGCTGGATGATCACTAGTTGAAAAGGGGCGATATTCTCGGGCCATATAATGCCCTTTTCGTCATAGTTTTGCTCTATGCAGGCTGCGACCACGCGGGTGACGCCGATGCCGTAGCAGCCCATCGGCATGACAACCGCTTCGCCGTGTTCGTCCAGTACTGTTGCGCCGAGGGCCGCGCTGTATTTTTTACCAAGCTGAAAGATATGGCCCACTTCAATCCCGCGCTTTATTGACAGTGTACCTTTGCTATCGGGGCTGCGGTCACCTGAGCGAACCACTCTGATGTCTGCCGATTCATCGAAATGGCAATCCTGCTCCCAGTTGGCATTTCGGAGATGGTGATTGTCTCGGTTTGCTCCGCATACGAAATTTTGCATGGCTACTACGCTTTGATCAGCAATGGTGCGGATGCTCAAATTAACAGGGCCAATCGCGCCAGACTGACAACCGATGCGTTCCTTGATTTCTTCTTCTGTTGCGAACGTTAGCGGAGACAGAACACCTGACAGTTTCTGGGCCTTGGTCTCGTTGAGCTCCTGATCCCCGCGAAGAAGCAAGGCAACCAGTTCACCACTGGCTTCTCCGTGTTCATCTTCGCCGTGGACTACAAGTGTTTTGACGATGTGAACGGTCTGAATCTGCAACAGTTCGCTGACGGCATCTATCGAATGGGCGTCACCGGTGGAAATGCACTCCGAGGTCAGGATCTCACCGGCGGGTGGCTCATCTGGCAGCAGCCCTTCGGCCATTTCTATGTTCGCGGCGTAACCGCTGCTTTCGCAAAACACTATTTCGTCTTCACCTGAGTCGGCCAAGACGTGGAACTCGTGTGAAGTACTCCCTCCGATGTTGCCTGAATCCGCAACCACCGCACGAAACTCCAGCCCTAGGCGATTAAAAATGGCACAGTAGGTGGCGTACATGACTTCATACGTCTGTTCGAGTGACTCTTCATCCGCGTGGAATGAATAGGCGTCTTTCATGATGAATTCACGGGAGCGCATGACGCCGAATCGTGGTCGGCGTTCATCGCGGAATTTGGTCTGAATCTGATACAGATTGGCTGGCAGTTGCTTGTAGCTGCCATATTCACTTCTGACCAGGTCGGTAATGACTTCTTCATGAGTAGGGCCCAAGCAGAAGTCCCGCTCGTGCCGATCTTTGAAGCGCAACAGTTCCGGCCCCATGGAGTGCCAGCGTCCGGACTCTTCCCAAAGCTCGGCGTGTTGGACGACGGGCATAGACACCTCCATGGCGCCCGCCCGATCCATCTCTTCACGCACAATTTGCGAGACTTTCCTCAGAACCCGGATACCAAGGGGAAGCCAGGTATAAAGCCCACTCGCCAGTTTTCGAATCATGCCGGCGCGGAGCATCAATTGGTGGCTAATGACCTCGGCATCGGCAGGAGTTTCTTTCAGCGTTGCTAATAGATAATTGCTGGCTCGCATGATGAATTTAACCGTCAGAAAAAAGGCAGCCAAGGCTGCCTTCTGAGTAGGTAAGCCGATAGCCTATTGCTCGAGGCTATGGCTATCCTTTCTGTGCGCCGGACTTCAGAGCGCGTACTCTTTGAGCTTCTTCAATGGCAGGACTTTGACGCGCGTAGAAGCTGGCTTTCGTGGAACGTCCATCAATTCACCCGGTTTGAAGGGGTTGGGAACTCCTTTGCGAGCTGGTCGCGCTGGTCGAACCACAGATTTTATTTTCAACAGGCCGGGCAGCGTGAATTCTCCAACAGCGCGCTTTTTGATATGTCGCTCGATGACCACTGACAGCTCATCAAGTACTGCAGAAACCTCTTTTTTGCTCAATGATGTGTTTTGAGCGATCTCGTTCAGAATTTCGGTTTTGGTGTATTTCTTTTGTATCGCTGGCGCTTTGCGTGTTGGTGCTGCTTTTTTCTTGGCAGCAGGTTTGGAAGATTTTTTTACAGCCATGCCCGTTCTCTTTTCTCAGTGGATTGAATGGTTCAAATAAGTGCCGCTGGTCCGCAATTCTGCGATGTCTCGCTCCGCCGCAGTTTGCTCGGCTGGACGCTGCCTAAAATTATGAGGTTTGATGGCTCGATTCAAGGGTTTTTTTAACTTGCCGTCAGCGTCGTGTAATTCGTATGGCGGCTGCCGCTTAAGGGTCGGTATTTATAAAGCATTCACTGCGGCCTCGCAAGTGATTCCCGTCACTTTAATCGAGTAAATTGGTGTATGTGCCCGATATTGAAAAAATTGCAAATGACCCTAAAAAAAACAGAGATAAAATCCACCCAGACTATTTTCGGAAACAATTTCTCTAAATGTTACGTTTGGTTTCACTTGTGTTGTCACACGGTCGGCATCAACGTGGTTTGTCAGAGTGACATCGCCTGCGATTAGTGATCCGTGGTGCTCAGACAGACGTCGCCGAATGGTGCGTCGACTTAAGTCTTGCGGCAAGGTTCAGTTAGAGGCGTAGGTAAATCTGTAGCGGCAGCTTCATAAGCATGATTTTTGCCCGTCTCAGCTCTGTTATGATCAGGCGCTCCTGCGGTCGTTGGACTAGTAGGGTCTCATCCGGCCAGTTCGGTTGATGCTCTGATCGTCCGACAAGGCTCCGGTGGAAGCATCCGCTCCCTAGCGTCCGGAAATTCCTTGCCTTAAGAGATTACGGTTATTCTCTGCTTGAGGTATAATGCGCGCCTTTTTTCATCGGGCCTTGATACGGCGATTAGAATGTGCGCCGGTGGTGAGATTCGGCTCCTATCCTCAAGACAATACGATCATCGATATGCCAATTTACGAATACCAATGTGGAAGTTGCGGCCATTCGTTGGAAGCTCTGCAGAAGATCAGTGATGGTCCTCTTCTTGACTGTCCTGCCTGCGGCGCACCGAATTTGCAAAAACTCGTTTCAGCCGCCAGCTTCCGTCTGAAAGGAGGCGGATGGTATGAGACAGACTTTAAAACGGGCGATAAAAAACAGCTTGCGGATTCCCCTGGGGACTCCAAGGTGAGTGATAGCAAGTCGTCCGGCTCCGGGAGCAAGGAGGCAGACACCAATGCCGAAAAGTCCTCTCAGACCGGCACAGTTTCTGAGGGCGAATCAGCCGGAAACGCCAAGTCACAAGCCACAACTAACAGCAGTTAAAGGGCGGACTTCGCGCCTTTAAAAGGAATAAAGGAAGACAATATGCGCAGCTACTATTGCGGGGAGCTCAACGAATCACATGTTGACGAGGAGATTACCCTTTGTGGGTGGGTGCATCGTCGGCGGGATCATGGTGG
>Ga0160423_10004094_pt1 | contig 12027 bp, 11 predicted proteins | sample CRUFie14St8metaG_FD_108191 | JGI IMG/M metagenome (GOLD analysis project Ga0160423, IMG submission 108191) | Marine microbial communities from the Costa Rica Dome - CRUD Field 142mm St8 metaG | ecosystem: Environmental > Aquatic > Marine > Oceanic > Photic zone | place: Costa Rica: the Eastern... | reverse complement strand
TGGAGCCAACTATCGCATGTGGCACATCGAGTTGATAAGCGATTTCACAAGCATATTTTACCAATTGATTTGCAGAATAAACCGCTAGAGTGAGACCTACAATCACCATTACGGTGTAAGCCGTTCCTGTCCAACTAAAGTCTGAGCGTTTTACACCTTCAACCGCCTGTTGCTCATCCTCCCTAATCTTATTTGTATCACTTAGTAACCAAGTAAGATACAAACCATATATCAGAACTAAAATACCACCCTCTATTCTTGAAAGGCCTCCGCCCTCCCACAATAGAGCAGTGAGCAATACAACGGACATTAACATAAGCAGTCCGTCTCTTCTTAGCCAGGCTGGGCGTATTTCTAGGGGCTTAAACGCTACAACTATCCCAAGTACAAGCGTGATCTGCACTAGAATCGAACCGTATATATTTCCAACTGCCAAATCCATTAATGCTGGATCATTTCCAGATGTTGCAGATGCTGTAGCGGTTACAAGAATCTCAGGTAATGAAGTCCCAATACTAACGATTGTCAAACCGATCACTACCTCTGCCATCCCAGCTCTTCTGGCAAGGCCTTTTGCACCTTCTACGAAGAAATCTGCAGAGGTTATCAAAAGGGCAAGAGCGATAATGATTAGTAGTATCAATATACCAATATTGGTCCAATCATTCTTCGCTGTAATAGTACCTAGGATGGCAAGAGTTAGGAATAGTGCGAACGATATCAGAAGAGCATTCCACTGAAGTAGGGCGGCTATCCCCTGCTTCTGGTGGTCCTCCGCCATGTTTGCTGTCAAAATAAACTCCTCTTTGATGGTTGCGAAATATATAGAGAAAACTCATCAATCTTATCGACTCTAGAACAGGTATGTGGAACCGCTACTTAGCTGAGTTTGGCGGTACATTTTTGATGGTTCTCTTGGGATGTGGTTCAATTGCCCTTGGGTTCAGCTCATTAGTAGTAAGTGCTTGTTTCGGCATTGGCGTATTTTCGGCTATAATGATATTTCAACCAATTTCTGGAGCCCATATTAATCCAGCGGTTTCTATTGCATTTGCAGCAAAAGGAGATCTAGAAAAAGATGCATTACCCGGGTATATTATCGCCCAATGTATGGGTGGTTGGCTCGCAGCAATGATAGTAGTTTCAGGTTCTACCGTCCCTTCAGTATCCACAGGCACTTCGTGGGGAATTGAAATTTCAATTACCCTACTTCTCATGTATTCGATTCTTGTATTAGTTAGGAGAAAATCTAGCCTATTCACACTAGCTATTGGAGTAGGAGCGATGGTGGGAATTCTAGCTTTCTTTTTTGGAGAATTTACAGGAGCAAGCATGAATCCTGCGAGATCATTGGGTCCAAATATTGTTTCAAAAGAGGGGCATTTAGTTCTATATACAGTTGCACCAGTAATCGGCGCTGTACTTGCAAACTTCATCCCCGGACCACTTGTCGTAGAGCCTTTAGAACATGTTCAAGACTAGGAATGGTGTGATCTTCTAAAGGTGGTGCAAAAGGAACTGGGGTGTCTAATGCACCAATTACCAAAGGCGAAGACTCCAAGGCGTAGAATGATTCTTCCAAAATTCTGGATTGCATTGAATGACCAATGCCACCAAACCACTGCCCCTCTTGTAAAATAACCAATCTACCTGTTCTGGTCACACTTGAAATGCATGTGTCTGCATCGAATGGAATTAAGGTCCTGACATCTATAATCTCTACTTCAATACCTTCTTCTGACAAAGTATCTGCTGCTTGTTTAGCAACATGTAACATAGATCCCCACGTCACAAGTGTGACATCTCTTCCGCCTCTTATTACTCCAGCCTTACCGATTTTCAGTTTCTCGCCGGATTGAATTGCATCGTTTACTGGTTGTATGTCCACATTCTGGTTGATGTTTTGTCCCCAACCGGTTAATCCCCCCCTTAAGCCGTACAACCCTATGTGCTCGAGGAAAAGTACTGGATCATCTAATTCAGCTGCTTCTCTCAAAAGATCATATGCATCTTGAGGAGTACCTGGTGCCACAACAACCAATCCTGGATCGTTGGCATACCATGACTCAATCATGTTGGCATGAAATGGCCCGCTACGTGTCTTCGCCCCTAGTGGAACCCTAACCGTTAGTGGAACTTTTGCACCCCAACGCCAGCGTAGCATTGCGGCGTTGTTTAGTAATGCATTGTGGGCAAGAGCAGCAAAACCACCAAATTGAATCTCAGCCATTGGTCTCATTCCTGCTAATGCTGCACCTGTAGCGGAATGAATGATTACAGCTTCACATAATGGCATATCCAACAATTTATCCTGATGTCCGCTTGCCTTGAGAGGTATATTCATACCGAATGCACCCGCAACTTCCATATCTTCTCCAATGAAGATAGTGGATTCCCCATATTGATCTGCAATGTCACACATAGCCTGTTGAATTGCTCTTGAATATGTCCAACCACCCTTTTTAGCATAGTTAAGTAAGCATTCCCCTACTTCTAGCACTGCTGTGTGTTCCTTGTGAATTGTAGAACCAGATAAACGCTTTAGATGATCATCATGTGTATCCGCATCATGAAGGGATGTTATTCCCTTTGTAACCGTTTCAGGATCTGCCCAAGCCATTGCTTCAACATGATCTCTGGCTGCATTTACTAATTCCTCTTCCTCGGATTCCATCTCAGATATATCATCTTCAGTAACACCTAGGGAAAGCAGCAATTTGCGATGAGTGGGAATTGGGTCCTTGGCTTCCCAATAATCTAGCAATTCTCTATCAACATAGCCAGGAGGAGTGCCTGAGGGAGCTCCAAGATACAGATCATCATGATGATGGGCATGCCCACAACCCCTCATTGTTTCAACATGAATCAGAGTAGGCCCTCCGCCTGAAAGCGTGAACTCCCTAGCACATGCAACGGAAGAATGCCAAGATGCGGGGTCTGAGCCATCTATTGTCCAAGATGGCATACCCATTGCAACTGCCTTATCGGCCCATAGCTCAACATTTGATTGATTGACAGGGGGGGTGTCTAATGCAATCTGGTTATTCTGCAAGATATAGGATATAGGCAAACCCCTTGTTGCTGCGAAGTTAAGAGCTTCCCACCATTCACCAGATGAGGATGAACCTTCGCCTATACAAGCAACATGAAATCTATCTTCATTCTTTTTCCAAGATGAAAGTGCCATACCGGTCATGGTTACGCTAGCTATTGGCAATGGAGCTGTTGGAGGTAATACTCCTCTGTGGAAGCATCCCACGTGCAAATCTCTACCCCCTGCTTCTTCTATACCTCCGTTCATGATAGAATCGACTTTACCCATCTGCGCAGTCATTAGGTCGGCAGGAGTGTCTCCCATTGCCATACATAGCCCAATATCCCTGATCATCGGAGCGACATAATCCCCATCGTATGGTGATCCAGGTCCATTATTTGGATTTCTCTCCAACGCTGTCGCTACAGCTACGCAGCCCTCTTGCCACGTTGACCTGAACCCTTTGCCTCCGAATTTTCCCCCATCAGGAGTATCCATACCGACAGTGAATATTTCTTTCAGGTGGCCATCTAGATTACGAGTTCTAGTCATCATTCTTTGCCATTCCATTCGCATCTCTATTGTCACTGACATGTAATGAGCTAACCTTCTAAGACAAAGTGTAATGTCGATTAGGAACCTTTCACCTCTCCTCTCAAGATGAATTTCTGAATCCCTTCTGGGAATAATTTCTCCTTTTGTAAGATCATTTATTTTCATTCGCCCTGACAATCCTTGCTTCAAAGCATCGACGAATCGATTTGAAAAATCATTCCATTCGGTTCCATCAAATGATTGCTCACCTCTGTGTACGAAATCCCAAACTGCGCTAATCAATTGCAAATGACCATCATGTCTCTCGGCAGCAAAGCGCAGCAACTCACTTTTTGCTGCATCCGCAGGTAACGGATTTGTAAATTCAAGGGATGATTGTGGCCTCCAGTCTTTACCACGAATTGGCGGCATCTGTCCTTGACTCATGGTTCATCCCAACACTCCGAGAGGGAGGCTTCTTATCAGCCATGCCATTGTTTTATGATTCAGATTCGAGACGTTTAGACATCTCTGAATTGTAACACTCTCGCAACATTTGACGATTTGTTACCGTTATCAGTAAACCAACCAACATAGGTATAGCTAGAATTCCAAGCGTAATTCCCCATGAACCAGTGTAATCGAATACCGGACCAATCACCATCGGCCCGATTATTGTCCCTGCTGCCCATGCAGTACCAAAGGCGCCAAAAGCTAAGCCTGCTCCACCTTTTCCATACACCTGAGATGTCGCAGTATCAATCATTGGAAGCATTGGGACCTGAGCTGCTGAGATAGCGAATTGGAATATTCCAAGGATCACAATTATACAGTATCCTACTAAGACTGCATCGTTGATAGAGTAAGCAACATAACCTGCAGCAAGCATTGCCATAGTTACAATCCACCACCCAAAAATCATGTATTTAACTGGCCCATTACGATCAACCAAAACACCCCACATCCAGCCACCTATGCCTTGTGCTACAACCATAACAAGAAGCACGGCACCAATCCAAGCGGCATTTAATCCAAGATTATCTGCTAAGAACAAAGGAACACCTGCCTCTAGTGCCCCTGTTGCTAATGTTGTCATTGTTACCAGCAATCCGATTCTGAACAATACTGGATTTTGGACGAATACTTTCAGTGGCACAGAACCCTGTGCAGGTTCTCCACTTCCGTGGCCTAGTTCCTTCGTAGTAACGTAAACTACGGGAATTATCGCTGCTGTTATCAAAGAGAGCCCAATGAATGCGTATTCAGGACCGAGTGTATATGCCACACCTCCTATTACTGGACCAAGTAGGCCACCAATAGTAGCCATTGCTATCAATTTACCAGAAATCTCACCAAATTTGGTTGGCCATATATCACTTGCAGCAGCAAATCCTGCTGTTAGGATTGCTGCTCCAGAAGCGCCATGAATCAGTCTAGCAATTGCTAAGATTATGAAGCCGTCAACGAATGTTACTTTCATTGCTACTAAGTAAAGCAAAGATGCTCCAGTCAAGCAAAACAATGAGAACAGAATAGTTCTACCTGCTCCCAATCTGTCTGTAATTCTGCCTGTTTTGGGACCGAGTAAGAATAGCGGTACAGCCCATAGGGAAACTAATGCTGTTGCTTCCGTGTTTGAAAGATCAAACTCTTGTTTCCAAGAAGGTAAAATTGGTACGATGAAAGCATATCCAAGAAAATCTACCAAAAAAGCGCAAGATAAAGCCCAAAAAGCCCACCTTTTTTCTGATTCGTTCATTCTTCTTCATCCCCCTCCGGTAGAGATGTTATTACATCTCCTAGCATTTCTGTAACATCCTCAATCCTTGTTTTTAATGTCAAGTCCGTGACGTTTCCAGGTTTACCTATGTCCCACATCAACTCGTGAGCGGTTTCAGTCACTAATCGAGTAAATTTCAACACAGCGGGATCTATGACAACTTGATCCTTGTCTGGTATTAGGGCAATCATTTCTGGTTTTTCATCAAGAATTTGATCCATCATACCCTCTATTTCGCTTGCGATACCATCGGCTTTGTTCTGCAGAATTTCTTCCATTGAACTACCACTAGCTTTCATAATATCAGATTTGGAACCTAACTTAGCGCTTTTTTTCGCTGAAGGCAATGCTTGACCAGAAATTTGTTGCTCTGAAGTTATGGGTGAATCCATGTCAGCAACAATACTGTTCAATGCAACTCTAAGTATATTAGACATCAAAGATGGATCTAGGTTTTCTTCTACCTCAATACCTTCCTCTCCTAATTGGGATAATATTTCATTTATGAAATCAACATTTATTTTTTCAGGAGTTACTATTTCCTTTAGCATTGGCAGAGCCCATTTACCATCACTCATAACCATCGAAACATCAAATGTTCCTGCCCCACCGGACCCTGTAGCATTCGCAACTTCAGCTGGTGGAGGTACGAATTGCTTCTTTGAGTGTTTTTCCAGTTGGCCAAGCAATTTGTTCATGTCAACTGGCTTCGAAATAACTTCACAGATTCCGGCTCTAGCTGCTGCGGATAGATAATCTTCAGAAACACTTCTTGATAATACTACTATCCTGCACTTGAACGCGAATTCTGGATCTGACATCAACCTTTGAGACGCATCTATTGCATCTCCTGTTTTCCATTCACCGTCTATCAAGACGACTTCTGGCATAGTAGCCAAGGCTGTTCCCTCCGCTTGTCGAAGAGTACCTGCACGTGTAACATCATAGCCAGCACGCTCCAAGGTCCCGGCCAGAAGGTTACGCCGACCTTCATTCTCGTCGGCCACGATGAGTTTCGGCACATTCTGTTGGCTTACGAATAACATCTTGAAGGTTGACCCTTTGTTGACTACATTCAACCCTGAATTATGCCTTCTGGGTCAATCTCAGCCCACCCAATAATTCCACCAGATAAATTATACATTTTCATGGCATCAAAACCTGATTCGATGAGATACATAATTGCCAATTGGGACCTCATGCCAGATCTGCAGTACACGAGAACATCTACATCTTTGGGAATACGATCAATCGCAGATTTAATGTCGGTGTGCGGACAAAAATCAACAGCTTTTGCTATTCTTGCTTCTATATTCTCTTGCTGGGAGCGGACATCAATGAAATAGGGAGCCCAACCCTCTTTCATTCTCGCAAGTGCTTTTGCTGAGTCAATCTCGTGAAACATCATTCTTTCCGGTAAAGGATTTGGCTCTTCAATGTGTTTATTGTTAGAATTTGTGAAATTGAGTATCTTTTGAGTTGATTCTAGTGCATCGTATAGTAGCAATTTGCCAGACAAAGGCTGGCCAATATTAAGCAAAACTTTGACTACCTCATTTACTTGTAAACACCCAATTATTCCAGGTAATACTCCAAGAACCCCAGCCTCGGAACATGAAGGTATCAAATGATCTGGAGGTGCTTCTGGAAACAGATCTCTGTATCTTGGACCACCTTGATAATTGAACAATGAGACCTGCCCCTCAAATCTATAAACAGAACCATAGACCCATGGAACCCCAAGTTTTGCACATGTATCATCGATAAGGTACCTTGTTGGAATATTGTCAGTTCCGTCAATTATCAAATCATGCCCAGAAAATATCTCTAGTGCATTAGTGGTCTCCAGCCTTTGGATAATAGTTTTCACAGAAATATTTGGATCTAAATCATTTACAAACCTACGAGCAGACTCTGCTTTTGGAGTTCCAATATCTGAGGTTCTGTGAATAATTTGTCTCTGTAGATTTGTTATGTCAACAGCATCATCATCTACAATTGTCAAATGACCGATGCCTGCGGCTGCAAGATATTGAATTACTGGACTACCAAGGCCCCCAGCTCCAACGCATAGAACTCTAGATTCAGAAATTTTGGCCTGACCTTCCGCACCGACTTGAGGAAGCAATATATGCCTCGAGTGGCGTTCAAGGTCAACCATTTGGATCCCTCAATGTACGTTGTCTTCCAACCAACGTTCGCAATCAATCGCTGCTTGACAACCTAAACCAGCGGCAGTAATTGCTTGCTTGTATCTTGTATCAACAACGTCTCCTGCAGCGAATACCCCGGGTATGCTGGTCATTGTATGCTCCTTGTGAATCAGGTATCCTTCATCATCGGTTTCTAACTGATTTTCCAAGAAACCAGTTATTGGAGTATGACCAATTGCAATAAATGCCCCAGAAACTGCGATTTCTTCTGTGGAACCATCCCTTGGGTCTTCAAGAACCGCACCTGTGAGGCCTGATTCATCTGAAAGCCATTTCTTGACTTGCCTAAAGGTTCTTATCTCAATTTTTTCGTGGTTAACAGCTCTGTCATACATTACTTGAGATGCACGAAATACATCTCTTCGATGAACTAAGGTCACCTTGGATGCAAATCTTGTCAGGAAGGTTGCTTCTTCCATTGCTGAATCTCCCCCTCCCACGACAAGTATCTCTTCTCCCTTGAAGAATGCACCATCACAAGTTGCACAAGTGGAGATTCCTCTTCCTTTCTGTTCTTCTTCTCCTTCTGCCCCTAACCATATTGATTCTGCACCAGTTGAGACAATAATTGAATGTGTCAGAAATTCTTCTCCTTCGGTGTAAACCTTGAATGGGCGCTCGGATAAATCGACACGCTCAACATTTCTATCCTGAACTTCTAATCCAAAACGCTCTGCCTGTTCTCTAAGTTGCATCATCATCTCTGGTCCTCCGATTCCTTCAGGATATCCAGGGAAGTTTTCGATATCACTGGTAAGCATCAATTGACCGCCTGACATGTAGCCAGCAAACATCAGTGGCTCCAACATTGCTCTAGATGTATACAATCCAGCAGTGTATCCTGCAGGGCCACTTCCGATTATAATCACGTTGCGAATTTCGGCGCTCATGCTTTCTTCCAAGGCGATAACCTCCTTGAACATTTTCTCTAAAGAATCTTTAACAGAACTTGGTTCGCAAACATATGGACGTACTTTCCCATTGGCTTTGGAGTATAGCAATCACTCGAAAGAAAATCTCTTGGAAGGTTAGTGGTCTAATGGGTGTTTTACCCGATTTGCTAGCATTCATTCCAGCATCAATTTACAGGATGGTTAATGGAATTCCAAGGCAAAGTGTGGATGATGATACTGTAACCTCAGATATGCCATTTGCTTGGGAAATATATCAATGGACACACTCTTTTACTATCGTTGCATTTTTGTATGGTTGCGCATACTACTTTTTGAAATCAAAAGGTCATGAAAAACCGGGTTACATGGCGGGAATTTTCGTTTTGCCTTGGTTTTTCCATATCCTAATCGACATTCCTGGGCATACCCTCAAATTTTTCCCAACTCCAGTATTTCACCCTTGGAGTGACGCTATGTTTGATGGTGTAAGATGGAGTACATGGTGGCTATGGTTCCCACAATTATTCGTTCTACTTGGAATATGGTGGGTGATTTTGAAAAGAGAAAATCACGTGCTACTCAGGCCTAGAGCATGGAAGATATTGCAGAAATAGCCGCTCTAGCATGTGGTTCAAGTCTGGGTTCAATATGCTCTGGTTCGGCACCCGGACCGATTATTCCCAAACCAATCGGTTTGTTCCAAGATAATTGGAAATCAATTATTGATTTCAACACTGCTTGGCCCATAGCAAGGCCATGTTGGGTTTGACCTTTCTCTATAATGCCAAGACAGGCTGCTCCAACTATTGGCAAGTCATAGGGGTCATCCCTTGCTATAATCCGATTTAGAGCGAGTGGAACTTCCATTGCACCTGGAACCCAAACCACCTCTGATACTGTGAGTCCTTCTTTCTCGGCTTGATCTGTTGCCAATTCAAGCATTTTTTCAATCTCCTTCTTGTGGTAACTTCCACACACAATTGCGATGTTCTTTGTCAATTTCTCGCCTCCAGTATTCTTTCTACGGTAGTAACAATTGTTTGAGTCATAGAATCTATCTCAATGTTGACATTGTCTCCAATTACCTTGCTTCCAATAGTTGTGATTGCAAGTGTTTCTGGAATCAAATGTAGAGAGAATCCCACTTCATCGACCTCACCAATAGTCAGAGAAATTCCGTCGATTGCAATATATCCTTTCTCTTGAACAAATTTCATGATATTTTGTGGGCATTCAATTCTGAAATCAAGATTAGCAGTCCCTTGAACCTTATCTGTAATCTTACCTAATCCTATGATGTGGCCTGAAAGAAGGTGTCCTCCTAGCTCGTCTCCCATCTTGAGAGCTCTTTCTAAATTTACAAGACTTCCAATTGTCTTTTGTCCTAAGGTCGTTTTTTGAAGCGTTTCAGGGATTACGTCGAAAGAGATCTTTGGTGAGTTTATTTCAACAACTGTCAAGCAAGTTCCATCGATGGATACAGATGCGCCTTTCGCCAAGTTGTCAGTGGATACTGAATTGAAATCGATGACTATGCGTATGACATCGGATCCAGAAATTTCGGAAATGGTTCCAGTTCCTGCTACGATTCCTGTGAACATTTTACCACCTAGTTATTCTTTACAGAGGATAATTCTAGAATTCTTGCAATAATTTTCCTAGTTCCATCTAAATCATCACTGAGACCTTCCACCCTAACGACCTTAATGTGACCCAAACCTCGATTCATTAGCGACTCTCTAATTCGTTCCTCGGCATGTTCTTGGTCATAACCCAAGGCGATAATATCTGGTTTTACTGCAGGAAGGATATCGAAAATTGGAACGTCAGGAGGATTGCCAATTACTGCTTCATCCACCGGCTTGAGGCCTTCTACCATTCTTCGGCGAAGATCTTGGCCGGTTACTGGCTCATGTTTGCGTTTGCGAACCGTATCGTCGTGTGCAACAACAACAACCAAATGGTCTCCAAGAGACTTTGCTTGCTCCATATAATGTAAGTGACCTGCATGTAACAGGTCGAATACACCAACTGCCATTACACGAACCATTTTGCCCACCAACTGGATTGAGAGTGTTCTGGCTCAAAGGCCGAGTGCTTTAATCAGTTCCTCTCCGGTTAAGAATGGTATATTCCTTTCCTCAGCCCATTTTCTTGCATCATCTACAGGCAAGGCTAAATCTCCGTCTGGTTGTAGCATTTCGGCACCTATGACCACAGGCGTCATGCCCGACAGGCGAGCAAGACCTACTGCTAATTCTGTGTGCCCTTGCCTTCTACTTAATCCGCCATCTGCTTCTCTGCACACGGGTATGTGACCGGGTGTTCTAAATTCTTGACCCAACAACTCTAGTGCATCATCTTCATCTGTTAATTCGGAATATAATTCTGCGAATCTGCGGGTCGTTAGCGCTCTGTCCCGATCGGTAATTCCAGTGAATGTGTCTCGGTGATTCAAAGATAGCGTGAAGGCTGAGCGTGTGTCATATTGTAAATCATCTGTTTGAAGTTCTCTAAGAACAGGATAATCGGCCATTAACCTTTCATCCATGTGCAGGTCTTGTAGATAAGGAAGAGAGAATCTTTCCCCTACCTCATGGCCTATTGCGAGGAAGAGCAGACCGCCGCAATCAAATCTTAACTGCCTCATAGTTGCTGCTTCAGCGAATTGACCAGGAAACAACAAGTCTGTTTCTCCCTCTCTATTTTCGGCATCAAATAAACAGACGGGGTTTCCGTTGCGGAAGGCCTCGATGGCCGCCTCAACATGTTGCTCCATATCTACTCCGGTTAGGTTCATACAAATGAATCCAATCCCTCGCTAATTAACCCGAGTTTTTGCCTTCTGACGGAAAGGGGTTAACATAGGACAGCCCTTCGGCCTGTTCTGCGGGGAGTGGGTTATGCCAGTAAAATTGGGTCCAGCGGGAGTACCACTATCATGTAAAGGACGTACAATCGTCGAAGGAATGGATGACATTATTTCTCTAGGTTTGGAGACTATGGAAGTACAAACTGTGCGCATGGTTGCGCCGCAGCACTTCGAACAGTATTGGCAAGCAGGAGTTCTTGCGAACAAAGCCGGATTCGAAATGAACATCCACGGACCATATTATTCCGAGCTCCTTGGAGACAAGTTACAGAGGAATCGGAGTCTTGCCAAAGTTGAGGCGGCATTACAGGCAGCTAAAACAATCAATGCCAGACATATTACCCTACACGCTGGTCATTATGGAGAGACTGGTAGAGGTCAAGCCGCAAATGAACAGGTGGCAAGTGTATTCAAGGGAATAGTTCAACGCATTGGCGAGATTTGGAATGACGACGAAGAACTCTACCCCGTATTTCCTTGGTTGAAAGAAGGAACCCCTTCCAAAATAGGAGTAGAAACTAGTGGTCGTCAGGAATTATGGGGTAGCTTAGAGGAAGTCCTTGAGGTTGTAAATCACGTCGAAGGGACCATTCCTGTCCTCAACCTTGCTCACATCCACGCAAGGGGACACGGCAGATTAAGAACATCTGAGGATTATGGAGAACTTTTCGATCAAGTTAGAGAAACTATTGGAACTAAAG
>Ga0160423_10004092_pt1 | contig 12028 bp, 15 predicted proteins | sample CRUFie14St8metaG_FD_108191 | JGI IMG/M metagenome (GOLD analysis project Ga0160423, IMG submission 108191) | Marine microbial communities from the Costa Rica Dome - CRUD Field 142mm St8 metaG | ecosystem: Environmental > Aquatic > Marine > Oceanic > Photic zone | place: Costa Rica: the Eastern... | reverse complement strand
TGTCTAGGATTAAGAGTATGGATGAGTGGGCCGAGATGCCTAGGGAGTTCAGGCAGAAGTTTTCTCCGTATATCGAAGAGGAATTTCGCCGTAGGCGTGAAGGCTTTTGGTTTTACAATGGGGGTGTCCCTACATATATTACGGGTAGGCACTACATGATGCTCCAGTGGACTCGGATGGACATTGGTTATCCGAGCTTCCTTTCGTTCCAAAGAGATATTTTCTTACATTTGTCTGCGTGTGAGGCGGACCCCCGATGTATCGGGCAGTTATATACCAAGTGCAGGCGGAGCGGATACACCAACATCTGCTCTGCCGTATTGCTTGACGAAGCCACGCAAGTAAAAGACAAGCTTTTGGGGATACAGTCTAAGACTGGTAAGGACGCCCAAGAGAATATATTCATGAAGAAGGTTGTGCAGATGTTCAGGCACTACCCCTTCTTCTTCAAACCTATTCAGGATGGAACGACCAATCCGCGCATGGAGCTGGCTTTTCGCGAGCCGAGTAAGAGAATCACGAAGAACAATAAGACTACGCAGAAGGGCGAGGCTCTTAATACGGTCATAAACTGGAAGAACACCACCAACAACGCTTATGACGGTGAGAAGCTTCACCTCCTGTATCTTGATGAGGCAGGAAAATGGGAAAAACCTACAGACATAAGAGACGCCTGGAGGATTCAACGGACGTGTTTGATCGTCGGGCGAAGAGTCGTCGGAAAAGCAATGGTGGGAAGCACCGTAAATCCGATGGACAAGGGAGGAAAAGAGTACAAGGACCTATGGAGGGATTCGGACCCAGAGGAAAGGAATGCGAATGGGAGAACCAGGAGTGGCCTTTATAGACTCTTCATCCCTGCATTTGAATCCCTAGAAGGATTCTTCGATAAGTTCGGGAACCCCGTTGTCAACGATCCAGACAAGGTCATAGAAGGACTTGACGGCGAGGACATCATCTTCGGGGCTAAGACTTACCTGAAGAACGAAAGACAGAGTCTCAAGCACGATCCCTCTGAGCTAAACGAGGTGACAAGGCAGTTCCCTTTTACAACGGATGAGGCCTTTCGCGACAGCATTGACGGGAGCCTGTTCAATATTGGTAAGATCTACGAGCAGATCCAGTATAATGATGATCTCTATCCCAACCCTGTAGTTAGAGGCAACTTCGTGTGGAAGGACGGTGTCCAAGACACAAAAGTCATCTTTAAGCCAGACGCTAAAGGTAGGTTCAAGGTTGCTTGGATGCCACCCGAAGATTTGAGGAACATAAAGAAAGAGGAGAGGGGTAAACGTATTGCACCTAATGCAGAGCTGGGGGTAGGCGGGGTTGACTCCTACGACCTTGATGCCACCGTCGATGGACGGGGGTCGAAAGGAGCGCTACACCTCTACAACAAGTTTCACATGGAGCATCCATCGAACATGTTTGTAGTGGAGTATGCGTCCCGTCCACCTTTGGCCAAGATCTTCTATGAGGATTGCCTGATGGCCGCTGTATTCTACGGTTACCCTTTGTTGATTGAGAACAACAAGTACGGTATCGCAAGATACTTTGAGTCAAGAGGTTACGATGGCTATCTAATGTCAAGGCCTTCTCACTTGAGGGCTGCCAACTCAAAGGTCAATGTCAAAACCAAGGGTATCCCATCAAACTCACAAGATGTAATTCAAGCTCATGCACATTCCATTGAAGCATACGTACATGATCACATTGGCATGCACAGAGAGACGGGGGAGTACGGCAAGATGTATTTTAACGATACTCTTGAGGATTGGATTGGCTTCAAGATCAACGACCGTACTAAGTTTGACCTTACGATTAGTTCGGGTCTTGCTCTTCTTGGTGCCCAAAAGTCAAAGCCCAAAAAGGAGGCTGTGAACTTTGATGAGAAGAAGTTCTTCAGGAGATACAGGCCAATCGGCTAACAATCAGATTATTTCTATATTTGCAAAAATGCAGAATCTCTGATGTACGGTAATAACAAAAGGCAGAGTAAGAGCTTTCCAGACCCGCTAGCCCCTCAGGATGTAAAGGAGGGGAAGAAGTACGGCCTGAAGTACGCTAAAGCCATAGAGGGTCAGTGGGGTAAGATGCAGGATACTGAGTCCCTGTACAGAAGGAGAAATAAGACTTGGGAGAGAAACCGAGATTACGCAAACGGAACCCAGGACACCAACATATACAAGAGGATCCTCACTTCGATGGATCCAAACTCTGCTGATGGTAGTCTCGTAAACCTTGACTATACTCCAGTCCCTATACTCCCTAAGTTCTCAAGAATCGTGGGGAACAAGATTTTGTCTAGGAACCCCTATCCAAACCTGGAGGCCATAGACCCCATCTCTTCCTCAGAGAAGAATAAGGAGAAGCAGAGAATCAAGACGCAAGTACAGATCAAGCCAGAGCTTGAAGCCCTGAAAGCAGAGACTGGAGGCCTCGTTCTCGATAAGGACCCAGCTGAACTTCCAGACACACTGGAGGAGGCTGAGATCTTTTTGGAAACCAACCTCAAGACCGACGCGGAGATTGCTGCTCAGATAGGCACTAACCTCACGCTATCTTGGAATAACTTCAACGACAACATCTACAGAAGATGCGTCAATGATCTTGTTGCTTTGGGTATGGCAGTCGTCAAGAGGTCAAACGATCCTAACTACGGAATCAAGACAGAGTACGTCGACCCCTGCACCTTCATCCACAGCTATACTGAAGACCCTGGCCTCAACAACCTTACGTATGCTGGGCACATTAAAAAGATCTCAATCCAAGAGCTGAAGAGGCTCGCGGGAGATCAGTTTACGGAAGAGGACTATGCTAAGATGGCTCAGGGAGCTGCTGGCATGAATGGCAATGATTCCAGCAAACTGAATCAAAGCTACTTTGATGATTACCTGAAGAGAAACGTCTTCGGGTATGACGAATACATGATTGACGTTCTTGACTTTGAGTTCATGTCAGTTGACTGCATGCACTTTGAGGACAAGGAGAACAGATACGGAAACAAGCTTTTCTTCTACGAGGGATTCGAATACAGAGAAAAGCCTGGTAGCGTCTTTGAGCGTGAGCCAAGAAAGATGCACATTGCCACCGTGTATGGTGGAAGCTACATTGTTGGAACCAACTTCATGTACGATTATGGGATGAAGGCGAACATGCCTAGAAACATCCACGACATCTCTAAGTGTCGTATGTCGTACTCAGCTGTTTCTACCAATCTTCGGAGAATGATACCGAAGTCCATGGTGGACAGCTGTGTTGGTTTTGCGGATATGCTTCAGATCACACACCTCAAGATTCAACAAGCCATTGCCAAGGCGAAGCCTGATGGTTTGATCATTGACATTGAGGGGTTGGAGAATGTCCAGCTCGGTAAAGGTGGAGAGCTTCAGCCTTTGGAGCTGCACGACATCTACGAGCAAACTGGTGTCTTCTACTACAGAAGCAAAGACCCAGAAGGCGGTTTCCAAAACCCACCTATCCGTGAGATTGGAAACAGCATCAGAAACATAAACGAACTCATTGGTATTTACAACCATTACCTGCGACTCATCAGAGACGCTACGGGTGTTAATGAGGCGATGGATGCAAGCTCTCCGAAGGGGGATGCTTTGGTTGGTGTTCGCGAGCAAGCTATTGCTGCAGGAAACAATGCCATCTACGACATCACTAACGCATCTATGGTACTGTTCAAGAAGGTTTGCGAAGACATTGTCAAGTGTCTTCAAATCATTCCTTCGGGGTCTGTATTGATGAAGGCTTACGAGAACGCCATTGGCGAAGAGAACATGAAGGTTCTCTCCAGCTTCTCCGACCTCCCAATGTACAACTTTGGGGTAAGCGTTCAGAAGGAGATGGAGGACATGGAGCGACAGTTCCTTGAGCAAAACATCCAGGCTTCATTGGCCCAAAAAGAACTGGACCTCGAAGATGCAATCGCTATCAGACAGCTGAAGGATATTAATCAGGCTGAACGCCTTTTGATTGTTCGACGTCAAAAGCGCATGAAAAAGGCTCAGGAGCAAGCGCAGCAAAATTCACAGATGCAGGCTCAGCAACAAGCTCAAGCCACTCAAGCGGCCTCTCAAGCTAGACAGCAAGAAATGCAGATGGAGGCTCAGATTGAGGCTCAGAAGATGCAGATGAAGAATCAGCTTGAGATTCAGCTCGAAACTGCTAAGCACGAGTTCCGAAAGGAGATCGAGATGATTAAGGCTCAAGCTACTCTCGGATTCAGAACCGAAGACCAAGAGTTCAAAGAAAAGCTGGAAGTTCTCAAGGAGGACAGAAAGGACGACCGCATCAAGAAGGAGTCCACAGAGCAAAGCAAACTCATCTCTCAGAGACAAGGTAAGCGTGGAGAAATGACTGAGCCTGTTGAGAGTTCAGAAGGATCACAAGACATTGACGAAATACTCGGACTGTAATGGCTAAGAAGGTAAACCTAGATGTAGCACAAACGCTTAATATCACCTGCAGACGAGGTGATACGTTTCAGCTTAACATGACGCTTAAGGATTCTGAGGGAGATCCCCTTGTTCTTGATGGGTCTGTCGGAAATAACGGTCCATACACGTTCGCCATGCAGGTAAGAGAGTCTGCTTTTCAAGATGACGGTGTTGGCTTGATAGCATCAACTACGCAGGGGGTTCCTGCAGATGCCTCTAGCGGGTCATACGTTCAGATAAACGAGATTAAGGGTAGCGCAAGCGGAGCGATATCTATCTTTATTCCTGCGACCGAGATGCAGAAAATATCTTCTGGAAGATACGTGTATGACTTGCAGTCCGTCAACCCAGCTTCTGCTGGATCTGACTTCAACAACGTCGATGTCGTAAAGACAATCCTTAGAGGATCGTTTGTGGTTAATGAGGATGTGACGGATACATCCAACCCTGTTACTGAAAACGTAGAGGCTAGGTTTGCTCGTCAGATTAGAGAGAATAGAAACTACTAATATCATTCTGCTTGTCTAGTCCTGCAGAAATAATTGTAGGGGGGTCTGGTTCTACTTCGATCTCCGTTGATTCCACAGGAGGACAATCTATACTTGTTAGCCCTGTCGGAAGCACCTCTGTTTCCGTTGGTTCCCCTGAGTCTCAGTCAATATCTATAACCTCGTCATCCACTGAGGTTACTGTTTCCTCCCCAGACGCTCAGTCTGTTTCTGTAACCAACACCCCTATAACGGTGGAGGTGTTTACTGGCAACAGCCCAGACATTGGCATAAAGAGACTGAGGGACCTTGAGGATGTCATAGGAGACCCCACAAGTGGTCAAGTCCTTATCTACAACGAAGGGGAGAACAACTTTCAGTTTGGAGATCAACAAGGGGGTAGTGGCGGCGGAGGAAATGACGAAGAGCTTACCGACTACGCCATCACGGTCACCAATACTGACGGTGCATTTAGCACGATCAAGGATTTCACATACGAGAAGTTTACGAGTATGACCAACATACTCAATGACATCCTAAATCCGTACACCAAAACCAGTGTGGAGCTTACAGCTATGGATGGCACCAAGAATGGTTCTTCCTATGGTCTTACCACAGGGGCGTTTAGAAGCGTAGAGGTTGGGTCTAACATCGTTTTCAATACGTTCTCTTATTCTGTACCACAGCCTGACAAGGTGAAGGACGGTAGCATTGCCTTGACAAAAGACGGCTCTGACTATATGTCTGGACTTGCTGAGTCAAACACCAACAATGTTGCATTGAGCCCGACCATATCTGCTCAGCACAACACTCCTCACACAGATACCTATCGCATTACAGCAGTCGACAACGGAAACCCCAATGGTCAAGAGTACTCGCTGGGCTCCAACATAATGACTGTCAAGTGGAGGTACAGGGTTGGGTTGGCTGCATATCACACGATACCTACTGACAACGCTTCTGCTACAACCATATATGACAACTTGGTTTCTTCTTCTTTGAAGGATGACCCAGGAAGTAATTCTATGGATTTTACTTGCTCTGAAGAGAATGCGTCTGACTCGAACTTTTCGTTTTTGATTTGGCCATCAACCTTTGGGATATTAAAGTCTGTCCTGCAAAACAACTCTACAGATGTAACAGCTGACTTTGAGTTGGTCGGGGAGTACACAGTTACCAATCTGAACGATGTAGCGTTCACTTATTATATTTACAGAACGAACGACACAGGTGCGTTCAATGACGATGTTGTGCTAACTGTAACCCTAAAAGATGCCTGAATTTCCTGGCCAAGTTAGGCACTCTAATGAGGCCTACCCCGTACTAGACCTTACAGACGGTTCTGGTCAGTTTAATCAGACTGGCAAGAGCCCAGTCAAGGGCATCGGCGTATTCACAAACATCGCAAGCCGATCTGCAGTAACCTCTAGGTATAGAACCCAGGGGTATCTCGCTGTCGTTGGAACAACCCCATACGTATACACCAGCGCTTCTAATTCTGACGCAGACTGGGAGACTGAGGGTAATTGGTCAGGCTTTTCTTCTACGAATGGCATACCCAGTGGAGGCCTAGAGCACAACGCTCTTGTAAAGCTCTCTGATGACGACTATGATGCTGGGTGGACAGGAGATCCAGAGTTTTCTACCCTGAGCCTTAAGAAGCAGAACTACCCAGCACTTAACTTCCTTCCCAATCAGACTGCATCCACCACCGACGGTACTGTGCTTGGTCGCATAGAGACTAAGGGAATTAGCTCTTTCGGCGGAGCCCTTGAGGTTCCAGGCCCTAAAATAGACTTTGTTCAAAAGAGCTCTGCAGGGACCACGCAGGTAGGAGGAGCCATTGAGTTCTACACTAGCGGCCAAGTCGAGGGGGTAGAAAAGGCCTTCACATTGAACGAAGAAAAAACAGCTATATTTGCATCACACTCTTCAGAGCCCACCCCTCACTCTGGAGGTATATATTACAACTCGACAACCGATTCTTTTTACGTGGGGGTTGAAGACTAAAAAACATTTGAAATGAGTACATGGAAAAAAGTAGCTCTAAGCGAAGACATTGGGATATTTGCTGGGGGAACAAATACGGATGTCCTTGGTGGCACCGAGAATGACCTCATAACGGTAGGTGCTGACGGCGACTTTCAATATACTGCTGTCCCTGACGGAGGTGTTGTATTCTCTGAGGGCGGGACGCTTGCGGGGTACACATTCTTGACGGATCAAGAGGTTACAGTTTCTGTTGACGCAGATAACAATACCCTTGCTTTTAATGTGGCCTCGAATGCCATAACCTCATCTGAACTTGCTGCTAATCAGGTATTTATAAGCCACCTTGCTCACGCTGGGTTTGACGACATCCTCGACGCCGACGTGACTGGTGGTATTCTTTACTGGAACGATTCGGATAACCCCGTGATCCTGGAGGCAGGGAATGATGGAGAGGTACTTGCTATCTCGTCTGGGGTGCCAGCATGGACAAGCGCTGGTACTGCAACCCTTGTGACAATTAACAACGGTGCAGCTCTCAGCGGCAACCTCGGTATTATCTTTGGCTCCGAATCCTCATCCGCACCAGGGGACGAAGACAAGGCTTATGTCGATGGTACTTTTGATTCATACAACCTTTCTTACAACCCTGGTATTTCGGGTGCTACTCAGCCTGAGTTCTCTAGTGGCGCATACTCCGAGAACCCTGTAGGAACTGCTGCTTCGGCTGGTCTTTACTCGAAGCATGGTTTTTCTGGAGATCTTGTAGGTACTGCTTCCGCTGCAAAAGCTATCGAAACCACGGCGACAGCTAACCCTGGCACTTACTACGCACCAATGTTGCAGGCTAGTGCTGCACAATCCCATGGCGCTCAAGTCTTCACCAACTCTGGGATAGTTTACACTGCCAACTCCGACGGTGATGTAGATGTTACAATCAATGGTAACCTTACCGTAAACGGATCTGCAACAAAGGTTGAAATAGAGGCTGCTGAGGTTCAAATTGCTGACTTCAGACTGCTCTTGGCTCACACAGACGCAGATGGCTCTGCGGACGGCGACGGTAACGTAAACCTTAACTCTGATGCGATTCAAACCGCAGCTAACAACCTGGGCGTTGGTATCCTCGTTGACAATGCGGGCCAGACCACAGAAAGAAACCTCGGTCGTCTGTCTTATTTCGGTCATAAGCTGGGGGCGCAATACCAAAACTCAAATACTGTGCTCGGGTGGGAGATGGCTCAGGAGATTGATAACACGGCTTCTAACGCGGCCACTAAAGTAGGTGTTGCCGCTATGCACGTTAACCCTCAGTCCTCTGGCTACATGACCACTGGTGGCTCCACGGACGACCACAACTTTGGTGTTGGCGCCATGGGCTGGTTTGGTGACGAAAATGGTCTTTGGATTCAAACTGCAGTCTAATGGGATTGCTAGGCGGTAAGAAAGAAACTCAAGCACCGCACCCTACTGACACCCTAACAAAAGATGAGCTTGAGCATCTTTTGTGGGCAATAAGTGAGTCTACTTTTAGGGGAAAAGACGTACATTTGCTTTCAAGCATTGTCAATAAGCTTACAAATCAATTAAATTCAAAGTAAAATGAAACTTGACATTACTGAAATCCACTTCATTAAGCAGTCTGTAAACGCCGTTTCAATCAAGGCTTCCGACGCTGCATTTGTCTCTGTCCTTCTTGAGAAGATTGACAAGGAGTTTGGTAGACTCCAGAAGATTGAAGAGAAAAAGTCTTCCGAGGAGCTTAATGCTGTAAAGTAAGATCTTTTGAGCCATGAGTACATGGAAAAGAGTTCTTACGACCGATGACCTTGGCGATGTAGAAAATACAGACCTTGCGATATCGGATCTTAGTCAGTCGCCAGCAGGTATTACGAGAAATTACACCCTGAGCTCGGATGTTTCCGAGACGTGTGCCCTTCAATTTGTTGGTGAGGCCGTAGTAGGATCACATCCGCTGCTTCAGATGAAGCAGGATGCTGGGACTCATACTCTGAACTTGTCTGCTCTTCATGGGGTTTATATTGGCGACAATGTTTATGGCCAGTGGCGACTTCCAGGTCAGGCCTCATGCGCTGCAAAGACTTTTCTTGTCGGAACAAGCACTACTAGCAGCACTTTTGATAGTTTTGAAGACCTTATGGGTCAGGGTGGAAGTTCCTTGTCTCACTCCAACACTGGGGATTTTATTAGCTATGACGCCAACACGGGCACCATCAGTGACACCCTTGATGCTAGTCCTATTGTAGACAGTGTCCTCGTTTTTGACGCATCAGATGGATCTAACGGAAAGTTTGCACATACCCTCATAAGAAACATTCCGACCAGGGTGACCTATCACTTTGGTCGGAATGAACAAAAGGGAAATGGAACCTATTACCTAAAGGGTGTCAATGGGGTGGAGCACGACGGTCAAGTAGGTTTTGTTGCCACGAGAAAGCTTTACCTTGTGGGGTTGTCACTTGGGTTTTTCAAAGTCTCAAGCAGCTCGCAGGATAAGCATCGCAGAAGACTTCAGGTCTATAAGAATGGTTCTCAAGTCTATGCTTCGGGATATACAACAATAAACGCTGGAACAAACAACACGTTTGTAACTCTGGCCGAGCACGAAAAGGTCGACTCCGATCTTTCGGGAGCTGTTTCATTTGACCCTGGAGATGTCATTTCGGTCGCGGTGTTCAATCCTTCTTCCTCATCCTACTCGGGTGTTGGTAGACAGTTTCAAGCGACCTTGGAATTTATCTAAAAAGAGGCTTCGGCCTCTTTTTTTATATTTGCATTATGCCTAGAGTCAAGAAGAAGCGTAAGGCCGTAATGCCCAAAATGAAAATGGGGGTTCACAAGAGCAGATCTGGTGGACTCACGGCCAAGGGGGTTGCTGCGTACCGCAGAGCCAACCCTGGAAGCAAGCTTAAGACTGCTGTCACGGAATCGAACCCCAAAGGTAAAAGAGCTGGTAGAAGAAAGTCCTTCTGTTCTCGCATGTGCGGAATGAAGAAAAGGCTTACTAGTGCTAAGACTCGCAGGGATCCTAACTCAAGAATCAACAAAGCTCTGCGTAAGTGGAGATGTCGCTGCTAATGAAAACTATCAAGTACAAGAAAGGAGGCAAGTTGTCTATAAGCAACAAAAAGGTGTCTATTGATCCCCCTAGTGGTCACCACTGGATGGAGGAAGGTGGTAGGTATTACCTCATGAAAGGTGAATATCAGCCTCACCCAGGGGCTGTAAAAAAGGCACAATTTAAACTTGTAAATCATCCCAAGTCATGAAGACGAAAAAAGACGCATGCTACCATAAGGTGAAGGCTCGCTACAAGGTGTGGCCTTCTGCTTACGCATCTGGAGCCTTGGCCAAGTGCCGTAAGGTTGGTGCTTCCAACTGGGGGAACAAGAGCAAGAAGTAGTGGGCAGGGTCAGAAAGACACAGGCTGGCCTTAACCTGAAGCGATGGTTCAAAGAGGACTGGAGAACGCTATCTGGAGACAAGGATTATTCAAAGGGGGATAGGACGTTTCGTCCTACAAAAAGGATTTCAAGTAAAACTCCAGTTACGGCATCGGAACTTACTCCAGCAGAGAAAGCTAGGGCTAGGAAAGAAAAAAGAGAGAAGGGTCGCGTATCTAGGTATAGGATAAAAAAGAAGAAACGATAAATCCCTATATTTGCGGAAAACAAACACAATCTTTTTCTAAAATGGCTACAACAACCGCAAGTCTCTCTATCAACAGCCCAGACATCTCTGGTGACGTTATAGCGATCAGCAAAAACACACAGCTCAAGAAGGCTGGTGTATCTACGGGCCTCGACCAGACATCTGGTGTTGGTAAGAAGATCACTACAGCTACGGCTCAGTACACTCTCTTCGCTCAAACCGATTACGAAGACAACAAGGCTCACAAGCTTTATGTCAGAGTTGCTTCTAGCAACGTGACAGAGTTCGTCACCCTGACTGTTGGCTCTCAAAGTGTTGGTAGAATCTACGGGGGTGACTTCGTTTTCATGCCTTGGGACGGTACTGCTGACATCAAGCTGACCCCTAGCGTTTCCACTTCTTTGGCTGTAGAGTACTTCCTCGCATTTGAAGTCTAATGGCTAGAGTCAAAGCAGCACTTAACTTCAGTACTGCAGACGCTCTCTCCTACCCTATCAACCTTTCTAAGTCTTTTTCGGGTCTAGTTGATTCTGGACACGTGATAAAGACTAAGGTTTTGGGTGTGGCTCAGGGCTCTGATGCTGTTACTATTGCCAAGGCTAACGACAAGACGGATGTAGCCTACGTCTATCTGTGCAACTTGGCGCCAGTAAAAGAAGAATACATTTACGTTTACACAGGCAGCACCAACATCCTCAAGCTTGCTGGGGGTGAGTTCGCATTTGTCCCTGCTATGCCAGACATCGACCTCAAGGTCTATGGCACAGCAGTTGGTCAGATGATTGAATATGGTGCCTTCGGTGTCGACGATACACAAGCTAAACTCGGATAATCATGGCGCATCCAACACACTCCTTTCCTAAGCAATTTGCACTCATCAACGGAGCAGATACTGTTACAGCAGATATTTTTGCTATTCAGATAATAACAGCTGCAAGCTCAGGAACAGTAGCCGTAAAAGCTGCTGGTATCTTTGAGCAGCTTGGAGCTAATGGTTCTGACGGAAACACGCACCTTGCAAACGCAGACACCCCAGATGGGCAGAGGACTGGAAACAATCTTAACACAACTCACGACGCTGGTTTTTACGAAAGACGAAGCGACGTAAGCACTACTCTGCCTTCTGCTGCAGGAAACACCATTTACGGAGATTTCAAATCTGTAACAGGCGCTTCGGGAGATCGGATTTTGTGCTACCTCAAGTAATTCAAAACAACAATTTAATTTAAGATGGAAGAGAATATTACAAACTTTGAAATTGCCTCATCTCCAGAGGAGTTGCAGGCAAGTATGGATCGTGAGACTCAACAAGAGCCTCAGAACCCAGTACAAGAAGCGGCTCAAGAGCAGGCCCCAGAGCCTGTCCAAGAGACTCCTTATGTAGACCCAGACGCTGCTCCCGCTGAACCTCAGCAAGAGTTTCAGAATGAG
>Ga0160423_10004091_pt1 | contig 12029 bp, 3 predicted proteins | sample CRUFie14St8metaG_FD_108191 | JGI IMG/M metagenome (GOLD analysis project Ga0160423, IMG submission 108191) | Marine microbial communities from the Costa Rica Dome - CRUD Field 142mm St8 metaG | ecosystem: Environmental > Aquatic > Marine > Oceanic > Photic zone | place: Costa Rica: the Eastern... | reverse complement strand
TGTTGATTGCCCGATTCAGTGCCCTCGGCGACATCGTGATGATGCAGCCGGTGGTCACGGCCTTGCGGGCGACGTACGGGACGGATGCCGTGGTGGACATCGTTTGTCTTGCGCGTTGCCGAGAAGCTGCCCAATTGCTTTCAGGGATTGACGTGGTGCACACTGTGGAACGCGGCACGGGTGAAGTGCTGGCTGCGCTGCGCGAACGTCAATTCGATTACCTGCTCGACCTGCACGGAACGGTTCGGTCCCGTTCGTTGGCGCGAAGCCTGGATGTCCTCACCTTCTCCGTGGACAAACAAGCTTGGAACCGATGGTCCTTGATCCGAGGCTGGCGCAACACCCCTGTCGCCCCTTTCGTCGACCGCTGCTTGAATGTGCTTCGCCCTTTCAATGTGTCCCTTCCCCTCCCCGAGTCTTGGGGGGTCGAGGCCTGGGGACCGCTGCAAACCGCCCAAACAGGCCCCATCGCCGATGCACCTGCCGCAAAGCTCGTGGTCAGTTTGGGGTCGTCACACCCTGGCAAGCACCTCTCCCACGCGGTGTTGAATGCTGCGTTGCACACCGCCCACTCCGAGGACGCACATGTGGTGCTTGTGGGTGGCAATGCAGAGCGCGCACGGTCGGAACAGCTTGCGGCGCAGCACCCCCACGTCACGTCCGCGGCTGGACAATGGGATTTGGCCCAAACCGCCCACGCCATTTCAATGGCTCAGGCCGTCGTGACCGGTGACACTGTGACCATGCATTTGGCTGCCGCGACGGGCCGTCCCACGGCAGCGGTTTGGGGATGCACCCGCCCTGCCCTCGGTTTGGCCGGATGGCATGCGCATCCTGAAAGCATCGATGTGTTTCCCAATGTCACGTGCCAGCAAAGGCCATGCTCCAAGCACGGCGCGACCTGCAAGCACACACGCTCCGAAGATCCCTTTCATCCCGACCGTTGCAGCCAGAAGGTGGATGCTTCTGAAGTCTCCGCTTGGCTCGGGCGGATTCTCGTCTCAAGGCGGATCAGGTGAAGAGTGCCTTCAGCTCGGTGGCGTCTTCAGGCTTCAATTTGCCGGCCAAAATGAGCCGCAGCTGACGCCGACGCAGGGCGCTGTCGAAGCGGGCCCGCTCCTTGTCGGTTTGGGGTTCAATGGAAGGAACGGCAATGGGGCCTCCCAATTGATCGACCGCCACAAACGTGTAGTACGCTTCGTTGCAACGGCTCCGTTCTCCAGTGGTGGCATTTTCCACAAACACCTCGAGATACACCTCCATTGAAGAGTTGAAGGCGCGGGTGACCTGCGACTCGATGATGACCACATCTCCAAGTTTGATGGGACGGTCGAAGGACACGTTGTTCACGGCCGCCGTCACCACCACCCTTCGGCAATGGCGGTTGGCACTTACAGCTGCGGCCACATCCATCCAATGCAACAAATTCCCTCCCATCAAATTGCCAAGCGTGTTGGTGTCGTTGGGCAGCACAATGCGTACCGTGCTGCTGAAGGTGTCTTGGGGGTGTCGAACTTGAGTCATGTGTGCGATGTTTGTTGCGTGGATGCAGATGCATCGAAACGCTTTGCAAATGTCGTACACCCTACTCAAGGCCCTGCACATCATCTTCGTGGTGACCTGGTTCGCCGGCTTGTTTTACATGTTCAGGCTTTTTGTGTACCACAGAGAAGCCCAAGACGAGCCCCATGGGCCGGTTCGAGACGCCTTGATCGAGCAATTCCGCACCATGGAAAGTCGGCTTTGGTTGGCCATCACTTGGCCCTCGTCCATTCTCGCCACGGCGTTTGGTTTGGGCATGCTCTACCATATCCCCGGCTACCTCGCACAACCTTGGCTGCACGTCAAATTGGGGTTTGTGGCATTGCTCTTGATCTACCAGGCCATTGGCCACCGCATTTGGTCTTCCCTTCGCACCCGTGAAGCGCCTTGGTCGTCCACCACGTACCGACTGCTCAATGAAGTTCCCACTGTCATTTTGATCGCCGCTGTTTTTTTGGTGGTGTACAAGGACAGCGTGTCTTGGCTCGGAGGCGTCGCAGGAATTTTGGGGGTCGCCTTGACGCTGACCATTGCCGTGCGCGTCTACAAAAACTTGAGAGAAAGAAAGGGCTGAGCGGTTCACGCCTCAGCCCAAAGGTGCGGTTGAAAGAAAAAGGGCACCCCTAAGGGCACCCTCCTCCTTTTCAAACAGATCCACGGAACATGGTCCCGTGCATCCACAGTGTTTCAATGTTGGTGACTGCCTGCTGCAACAGCGACAGATTCGATCGAAGTTGAATGAAAGCTTCAGGTCAATTCAAGACGAAAACCTCCAGCCAAGAGGCTGGTTTGGCAATACGGCAAAAGGTCCTGCAGCTCAGGAGAGAGATGCGGTCTGATGGGACCCATTCAGTGCAAAGGAACAATGTGCCGGCGTGGCAACGGATTGCATTCATTCAAACAGTGTGTTCGCGCTCGAACGAGACAAAGATTGACCACGTTCAGGGCCACTCCAAATTTTTACACAACATATATTATGTTACACATGTCGCGTTGCAGAACATGACCCAAAAAAAAGCCGCCCTTGTTGGGGCGGCTTTCCTTTGACTTGACATTCAAACTCACTGGGTGACCAACAGCTTCTTCGAGGTCACAAAATTCTTGGCTTGGATGCGAACTTGATAGACCCCAGGTGCCAAATTGGCAACAGGAATGTCCAAATTCAGCATCCACCCATCTCCAAGCAATCCGTTGTACACCTGCATGACTTCCGTGCCACTCGTGGTGACCACATTCACTTGAATTTCAAGAAGATTTTCCTCCGTACTGAGGATCAGGGTTGCGATGTGAGCAGTTGGGTTGGGCTTCAAATCCTCCACCCTGACTCGGTCTTTGTCCATCGCCAACACATCTTCCTGATGGTCGCTCAAACCACCTTCGCTGTCAGGCTGACATCCTTCGCCAGTCAAATGCACCGTGTAGGAGAAATTCGTCTCATTCCCTGCACAGTCTGAAATCTTGTAAGAACGTTCGAGATCATAGGGCAAGCAACAATCTAGGTCTCCGAAAATGTCACCAGAACCACTCACAGGCTCTCCATTGAACATGCCTGTGAAGTACATCCATTGACTGAATCCGTAGTTGCCATTCTTGTTGTTGGCACCTTCTCCCAACTGGAATCCGAAGTAGCCCGAAGCTGGTTGGTGCGAGAAATTCAACATGGAGCCGCTGTAGGATCCCCAACCTGTTGCCGTTCCACTTTCAAGCATCGTGTACATCCAAGTGGTGTGGTCTCCCAAACCGCAATCCGACTTGTAACTCTGGGCTCCTGGTTGATCGAGCCACTCCTGCCAAGTCATGAATGCGCCGTAGTGCAATTCCAAGTCCCATCCTGCATTGGCATCCTCCGTGGACACCACTGTGACGGTGTACACTGTGGTGCCGTCCACATTGTTGGCCACCCTGCCCTCGACGGTCGTATAGAATTCAGACCCTGCGAAGTTGAACAGGCGCAGACTGTGAACAGCGTAGTTGTCGCAGGTTTCGCCGTCTGGCATTGCTGCCGGATTCAAGACGTTGCACCAACTTTCCACTGCTTCGGTGGGGCAATTGCCTCCAACGCATGTCTCGTTGTAGTCCAACGTCGCATCGGCATCACAATTGTCAACGAACGACACGGTCACAGCCTCTGGGATGGTCACGCCACCTTCGAGTGATTCACAACACACCTCCACAATCTCTCCATTGAGCAAGCCACCCGCTGAGGTGATTTGAGGAGACGTGGTGTCCACAACGGAAATCGTCTGAGACTCCACCGTGACGTTGCCGCAATCGTCGGTGGCCGTGAACGTCCTGACGATGGTGTACACTTGTGCGCAATCGGTTTCATTGGTCACCGATTCCATGGTGACCATGGCCGAACCGCAGTTGTCTTCTGCCGATGCATCGTCAAAGACAAGCTCCTCGACGCATTCTGCCGTGTAGTCCGCAGGGATTGTCAAGACTGGACCTGTGGTGTCTTGAATTGTGATGACCTGCGTGGCCATTGCATGGTTGTTGCACGCATCTGTGGCAGTGAACGTCCTGGTCACGGTGTACGACCCTACGCAATCGCCAAATGCCGTGTCGGCTTGCATGGTCACTTGCACCATGCCACAATTGTCGGAGGCGGTGGCTGCATCGAGTGGATGCATGTCACTGCACTCTGCTGTGTAATCCCCCGGCACGTGCGTGAATTCTGGGCTCGTGGTGTCCTGAATGGTGATGGTTTGCGTGGCAGACGTGCTGTTGCCACATTCATCCATGGCGGTGAATGCCCGCGTCACCACGTAACTGTTCGCACAGCTGTAAGTGGTGTCAGCCACTTCAGAAATGGTCACCATGCCACAATTGTCTGTGGCCGTTGCCGCCTCCAAGGGGTGAGCATCGCTGCACTCTGCGGTGTAATCCGCAGGAATCATCAACTCGGGATCAGTGGTGTCCTCGATGGTGATGGTCTGGGTGGCAGACACGCTGTTGCCGCATTCATCCATGGCAGTGAAGGTCCTTGTCACCACGTAACTGTTGGCACAACTGTAAGCCGTGTCGGCCATTTCAGAAATGGTCACCATGCCGCAGTTGTCTGTGGCTGTTGCCGCATCCAATGGGTGCTCGTCACTGCACTCAGCGGTGTAATCCACTGGAATCGTCAACTCGGGAGCCGCAGTGTCCTCAATGGTGATGGTTTGGGTTGCCGATGCGACGTTTCCGCAGTCATCTGTTGCCGTGAAGGTTCGCGTCACCACATATCCGTTGGTGCAACTGTAGGTGGTGTCCGCCGCTTCTTCCAAAGTCACCATGCCACAATTGTCCGTGGCTGTGGCCACGTCCAATGGATGTGCATCGCTGCACTCTGCAGTGTAATCCGCAGGAATGGTCAGCTCCGGTGCCGTGGTGTCCTGAACCTCAATGGTCTGTTCATGCGTGGTCGTGTTGCCGCAATCGTCGCTGACCGACCAAGAACGGGTGATCGTGTAGGTGTTGGGACAGTCTCCGCTTGTGATGGACGACGCCGGAAGGACGGTCACGTCCTGACAATTGTCGGTCGCAGTGAGCATGGCCATTTCTGGCACCTGATCGCATTCAACGGTCATGTCCATCGGCAACGCCTCGTTGAACGTCGGTGCTGTGGTGTCCTGGATGGTGATGGTTTGGGTCGCTGACGTGCTGTTGCCACACTCGTCAGTCGCTGTGAATGTGCGAAGGAGCTGGTAAGATTGTGGACATGAAGCCATTGAAGAACTGCTTTCGAAGGCTCCATCAATCCAATCTGTTCCGACCAAACTCATGTCGTTGCCGTTTGCACTTGCATCCTCTGCCACACTGCCCTCTCCCTCATCGAAATGCCACAACCCAAGCGTGTTGCTGTCTGACATGTGAGTGACCTCAGGGTCGAAGCTTTGGGTATAACGCACCACGTCGGAGATGCGCAACTCATCAATGGCACCTTTGAACCAATTTTGGGTTCCCAGTTCCTTTCCAATCACGAACTCATAAGGAGAAGCGTTGATCCCAATGTTGACATTCCAACTCTGCGCTTCCTCTCCATTGATAAATTTCACAAGAGAGTTCGAGCTGTCGTCAAAACACAATGCAATGTGCTCCCATTCGCCAAAGTTGACGGGGTGGAAGTTCATTTCATTGGGAACATATGTCCAGCCAATGTTGAACTCGTTTCCTGGCTTCTTGATGAGCCATCCTTGGCTGTTGTTCCCGAAGGTGTTTTTGCCCATCAAATGCCAGTAGTGCGTTCCATCAGCTCTTATCCAGAACTCGATGGTGAAGTCACCTGTGATGTTAAGACTGGCCGCACCGTTCGTTGTCTGTGCAAACGCACCTCCGCTGTACTGGGCAGAGTTTGGAAAATACAGGGCTCTGCCTGCAATGCCCCCCCCAACATTCGGTTCAGGCAGAGAATCAACAACGACTTCAATGGTGACCTCCCCGCAGTTGTCCGTGGCCACCGCATCGTCAAGCGGATGTGCCTCACTGCATTCGGCCGTGTAATCTGCAGGCACCGTCAACTCAGGAGCTGTGGTGTCCTCGACCGTGATGGTTTGGGTGTGAGATGTTGCGTTCCCGCAATCGTCTGTGGCCGACCAAGACCGGACAATCACATACCGACCAGGGCAATCGCCCGGCTCAATCGAGGACGCCGGAAGAACTTCGACAGATTGACAGTTGTCGGAAGCCGTCAACGTGGCCATTTCTGGGACATTGTCGCATTCGACAGTCATGTCCATGGGCAGCGCCTCATTGAATGTGGGAGCTGTTGTGTCCTCAATGGTGATCGTTTGGGTCGCAGACGTGCTGTTGCCGCATTCATCCTCTGAGCTGAACGTCCTTGTGACGACGTAAGCTTGTGGACAATCTCCTGCCACCGTGTCTGTCGACACGGAGATGTTGACCATCCCGCAGTTGTCCGTGGCCATGGCGTCCTCCAAAGGATGCTCGTCACTGCATTCAGCCGTGTAATCCTCGGGAATGGTCAAGTCCGGTGCTGTGGTGTCTTGGATCGTGATGGTCTGGGTCGCAGACGTGCTGTTTCCACAATCGTCCGTGGCAGTGAACGTGCGTGAGACAACATAGGATTGTGCGCATGCCCCAAGCACAGTATCTGCTTCCAACACAATGTTGACTTCACCACAATTGTCTGTGGCGGTGGCCTCCTCCAACGGATGTGCGTCATTGCACTCAGCTGTGTAGTCCGCAGGAATCACCAATTCAGGTGCAGTTGTGTCGACTACGGTGATGGTTTGCGTCAAAGACACCGCATTGTCGCAATCGTCTTTGGCGGTGAATGTGCGCTTGATTTGGTAGGAATTGGGACAATCGCCGGCCACTTCTTCCGTCTCAAGCGTGATGGCCACATCGCTGTCGCACACATCGGTCGCTGTGGCTTCATCCAAGGTGATTTCCTGGTCGCATTCCACGGTGTAATCAGCCGGAATGGTCAACTCAGGAGCAGTGTTGTCTTGCAGTCTGATGTACTGAATGAACTCCGAGGCGTTGTCGCACTCGTCCACGATGGTGTACGCACGGCGGTACATGCCGTACGGCTGAACGCACCCGCCTGACACCGGCGTGTCGACAAAGGTGATGCTCGTCTCGCCGCAGTCATCTGTGGCCTCGATGTAGATGTTGTTGTCAGGGTAATTGGCACAATCGATGACCACCTCATTTTCACCAGTCGCCTCGGGAGGGACGTTGTCGAACACCGTGATGGTTTGGATGGCAGACGAGCTGTTTCCACAATCGTCCGTCCACGTGTAGGTGCGTTCGACCTGGTAGCAACCCGCGCCTTCCTCATTCACAATGGCACTCTCTTCCCAAGTCACCGCCACATCTGAGTCGCAATTGTCCGTTTGAGATGTGCTTCCATAGGCTGTATTTGCATCGTATACAGCACATGCCACAGATGCATCTTCCACCGTTCCTTCCGGGGCTGTTTCATCCTTGACGGTGATCCATTGGACCGCCTCTCCGATGTTCCCGCAACGGTCCTGGACGTACCATGTGCGCTCGAGTGACTTTGTGCCCTCGGCGTTTTCATCGTCTGCTTCGCATGTGGAGGTCCATGGACCATCCTCAGACCAAACCGTCAAGCTGCTCATGCCCCAACAATCCTCTGATCCGCAGTTGTCACTGTAAATGGGCATGCCTGCCGCCTCCACAGAAATGTCTCCTTCACACGAGGCGTCTGCTGCAACGACGTATGCTGGAGGAGCTGTCACTTCCGGCGCGGTGGTGTCCACGAGCGTCAAATACTGTTCCGCAGTCGTGCTGTTGCCGCAATCGTCGGTGGCAGTCCAAATCCTCATGATGGTCCATGAACAACCTCCAGACATGCACGTCGACGTCACCGAGTAGTTGACTTCACCGCAATTGTCGCTTGCCGTCAACGGCAGGTAGTTCACATCGTCTCCATCGCCATCTGTGCACTCCACGGCCACAGAGGACTCGTAGGCGTCAAATGCGGGCGCGGTGGTGTCGACAATGGTAATGGTTTGAGAGGCCATCTTGCTGTTGCCACACGCGTCGGTGGCCGTGAAGGTCCTCACAACCACATAGGCGCCTGCGCATTCACCCAAAGTGGTGTCCGCATCGACCGTCACATTCACTGAACCACAATTGTCAGACGCAGTGGCATCTTCCAATGGATGGTCGGTACTGCACTCTGCTGAGTAATCGTCGGGGACCGACAGGAACTCTGGCTCCGTGGTGTCCTGAATGGTGATCGTCTGGGTGCGCGATGTCATGTTGCCGCACGCATCCGATGCTGTGAAGGTTCTGGACACAACGTAACTGTTCGCACAGCTGTACATGGTGTCCGCTTGAACTGCAATGTCCACCATCCCGCAGTTGTCCATCGCTGAAGCCGCCTCCAAGGGGTGGACATCGCTGCATTCTGCGGTGTAATCTGCCGGAATCGTCAATTCTGGGGCTGTTGTGTCCTGAATGGTGATGGTTTGGGTTTGCGTCGTTTGGTTCCCACAACCGTCGGTCGCGGTGAACGCCCTCGTCACAACATACCCGTTGGCGCACGTGTAAGACGTGTCAGCCGATTCAGCAATCATCACCATGCCACAATTGTCTGTCGCACTGGCGTCGTCAAGAGGATGATCGGCATCACACTCGGCCATGTAATCCGCAGGAATCATCAACTCGGGAGCCGTGGTGTCCTGGATGGTGATGGTTTGCGTCATCGTCGTGTCGTTGCCGCAGTCGTCCGTCGCTGTGAACGTGCGGGTGACGACATAGCTATTCGCACAAGAGAACGTGGTGTCTGCCATTTCCGAAATCGTCACCGAGCCACAGATGTCTGTGGCCGTGGCAGCCTCCAAGGGGTGATTCGCATCACATTCCGCCGTGTAATCGGCGGGGATGACCAAATCCGGCGCCGTCGTATCCTCGATGGTGAATGTCGCTGAGGTTTCCGCTTCATTCCCACATTCATCGATGGCCAAGAACGTCACGGTCACCTCCCCAGTGCTTCCACATTCGTCGCTCAGCGACAAGCTGTTGGTACAACCTGGGAGATCAAAGAGACCCAAATTGACACCGTTGTCAAAGTTTCGGTTGTAGGTGCGCAAGGCCTTCCGCACTTGGTTTGGAGTGAATGCAGAGCTGCATCCTCCCAAAACGTCATCACCAATCGCGATGATTTCCGCCACACTGTAGCCCTCCAAAGATTGCTCGTTGAGAATCAACGCAGAGGCTGGGTACTCGGACGCTCCCATGTCAGGGTTGGCCAGATCGAATGCCACGTTGATTTTCGCCGTCAACAAGTGCGACACCAATGCATTGTCCCAACACGTGGGGTCTTGAGCAGCCACCGTGGGGTTGGTTCCTCCGTGCGTCAACACCAAATCTTGGGCAGAGCCTGAACACGGCAAATACGTGTCCACAGCATCGGCCGTGGTGAACAACAATTCAAACCCATCGGCACAGCCCACAGATACACCGTTGGGGAACACATCACCAAAATTCGCGTCGAGGTAATCTGAACCTTCCGAGGATTCATCGTCCCCCATGCTCTGCTGATTGTAGGTCAAGAAGTCGCCCTCGGCCACTGTGCATTCGTAGTTGTTGTACCACGTCACAGCCCCACAGTTGTCCATCGCCGTTGCACCGCCGTTTGACGACAGCCAATTCTCCAGTGCCATGACATTGCCCATGCCGTCACACTCTACGGTTTGATTTGCGGCGTCCATCAACTCAGGCGCGGTGTTGTCCTCAATGGTGATGGTTTGCGTCATCGTCGTGTCGTTGCCACAGGCATCCACCGCTGTGAATGCGCGGGTGACCACATAGCTGTTGGGGCAGCTGTAAGTGGTGTCTGTGGTTTCCGTGATCTCCACATCCCCGCAATTGTCCATGGCCGTGGCCGCATCAAGGGGATGTTCCTCCTCGCATGACGCGATGTAATCGTCTGGGATTGTGAGCTCCGGATTTGTGGTGTCCACCGCGATGATGATTTGGGCGTGAATGGTTTCGTTTCCACAAAAATCCGTGACCGTCCAAAGGCGCTGGATGATGGTCTCATTGGGGCAAGAACCAGGAAAGCTGATCTCGCTTCCCTCACTGATGGTAACCGGTTTGCCACAGTTGTCCTCGGCAGAGATGGCATCCGTACCTGGCATCTCAGGAATGTTGTCACACTCCACAGTCATGTCTTCGGGCGCCTCCAAAATGGTCGGAGATGTTGTGTCCTCACTGATGACGGTGAACAAATCTGACTTCAACCTTCCGCAATCTTCGTCGAAGGCACGAAGGTTGAAGGACACTGAGTTTTGGCAAAATGAATCGTTGCTTGGGCAAGACTCCAAATCGACAACAATGTCGCCAGACAATCCGCTCATTGCTTCCCCATTGACACTGCCTTCCCACTTGAACCATCCTCCAAAGCCATAGGCACAGTTGTGGTTGTTGGCGCCTTCACCGAGTTGGAAACGCTTGTTGAGCGAGACTGGCATGTGCTCCAGGCGCAAGAAGCCGTTCAAATCTCCACCTGCCGTCATGATGCTCGGCGAAGACATGGTGAACACTGAGATTTCATCCTCGTTGACCGCACACATCTGATACCCTTCTTGGTTGGGGTCGTCGTTGATCATGAGCGAATGGTTTGTGTCTTCTGCCAACCACTCTGAGGCCATTTGTTCTCCTTCAAAAACTGCATCGATGTCGAACCATTGCTGGTCATTCTCCCTGCAGTACACGCGGCCAACAAGACGTGCCGTGCCTGAACCTGGGGCGTGGGTGAACGTCAATGGCGCTGTGGGGTCCTCCACAAAAAAGTCGCTGTCAGCTCCCCCAAGAGCGGCGAGACCATACACCCGAATCGCTCCATCTGTTGCGTCGTATTCATCGGCATCCAATCCATCGTTGCGCTTTGACGTTGTTGCAGCAACGCTGCACGCGGGATTGAAACTGTCGTTGGAGAATTGGACACACAAGGCATCGTATTCACTTCCATCACATTCGTTCACAGCCACCACATTGTCGGCGAACTCTTCACACGACTGAGGCAGCAGGTCGTCGCATTGTACGTTGTAACTCGTCAACTCTTGGCTCCAGGTCAAGTCAACTTCGCAGCAATCAACATCCGAACAATTTGTCGGCGTCAAACCATACTCCGAATCAAGCCATTGGCCCCCGGAGTATTCCAATGTGTACTGGGTACCTCCAAAATCAAGCGACAAGAAAGCACAATCGTCATAAATGTACCATGTTCCCTCTTCTACGCCATCTAGAGTCACAACTCCAGCGCCAGTGTCCTCTCCGCTGAATTCCAGCACACCATCCGGCGCACCCATGAAAGTAAATATGTAGCAGAGCCCGGCAGGATCATTGTCACACACGCAAGAAGATCCGTCTCCGGCGCAAACGCCACAATCATCCAGGACGTTGCCGTCGCAGTCACAGTCCCCATCAGGGACGCCAGAACCACCACATTCTCCACATTCGTCGAGGATGTTTCCGTCGCAATCACAATCGCCTTCGGGGATGTCTGAACAGCCACATTCGAACACGGCTCCTGGGCCATTACAAATGCCACACACATCCAGGACGCCGTCTCCCCCACACACGCCGTTGCAATCCAACTCCAAACACGACCCGTCATCGACACATGCCGATGCGTCGAAGTTGCATGCCGCGGGGTTGGTGCAGCCCGCGAAACCTGAACCTCCGCACTCACCGCAAACATCTAAATCGTTGCCATCGCAGTCGCATTCGCCTTCAGGAATGCCAGTGCCGCCACAAATGCCGCACTCGTCCACAACGTTGCCGTTGCAGTCACATTCGCCTTCAGGAATGCCGGTGCCGCCACAAATGCCGCACTCGTCCACAACGTTGCCGTCGCAGTCACACTCGCCTTCAGGAATTCCAGAACCACCACAAACACCGCACTCGTCCTCAACGTTGCCATCGCAGTCACATTCACCTTCAGGAATGCCCGTGCCGCCACAAATGCCGCACTCGTCCACAACGTTGCCATCGCAGTCGCA
>Ga0160423_10004090_pt1 | contig 12031 bp, 10 predicted proteins | sample CRUFie14St8metaG_FD_108191 | JGI IMG/M metagenome (GOLD analysis project Ga0160423, IMG submission 108191) | Marine microbial communities from the Costa Rica Dome - CRUD Field 142mm St8 metaG | ecosystem: Environmental > Aquatic > Marine > Oceanic > Photic zone | place: Costa Rica: the Eastern... | reverse complement strand
TACAAAGGGGTCCACCCATAGATTTCTGAACTAAGCAGTGTGGGAAATCTACTCTAATTCTGTCGCGGTTTTTTGGATGGTTTTTCCCCTTCCCATAGAATTCTGAAAGAGAAAGCGACGTCTTGGGCGGCAACTCCGGCGACGCGGAGGCGCCGGGAGGTCCCCCCCCGCGCTTCCGACGGGGGACGTCGACGGCGACGTCGTCTGAGGACCCCAGCGAGGCCGGGCCGTGGCTCGGCCCGGCCGCATCGCGGCCGCACCGCGCAGTTGGAGACTGGGATGTGTGCTATAACAACTAGCAGGACTCGCTTCCTGCGGTCTTGATTGGGTTTAGGGTCGAGCGACGGTGTTGCTTGTGGTGTCACTCGTGGCCCACTTCGGCCTCGACCTGCTCGCCCAGTTTCATGTACCGTGCCTTCTGGTAGCACTGTACGCTGCTCCTCGTTCCGACTGCCGCCGCCATGGCGTCTGCACTGGGATCACGCTTGAAAGCCTCGATGAGCAGAGCTTTCTCGTCATCCGTCCAGCGTTCACGTCTTTTGTTCGGGTCCGATACTTTGGCGTCGTCCTCCTGCTTCAGCATCGCCGCGGCGTGGTCCTGTAACTCCTTACTGCTCAAGAACTTCCCGCAGTGATGGATGTTCTTCGTGGCGGAGGTCTTCTGTGGCTTCGTCCAGCCACACCGCTTGAACCCAAGCTTCTCCTCGAGCTTGAAGGCTGCTTCAGTTGTGATCTCCTGCTTCGGAGAGCAGAACGGCAGACCTGAAGTCCTGCGGGTGGGGGGGTGGAGAGTGCGTCAGCGTGTCAGAGGGCGAGGTGAGTGAGAGGGTCCTTACCCTGCAAAGTTTCTGTTGGCCTGTAGTGCCACGTCGAGTTTCGGTGGCCACAGGCCTGTCTTCTCCCACTGACGCTTCACCATCTCCGGCGAGACCTTCTCCTTGCACGCTGAGTTCCACAAGCCAAGTTTGCCCTCCACACTGAGCCTGCCACCGTTCACCAGGCGCGCAGTGTTGCACAACTTGTAATATGCTTGCTTTAGTGGACCAAAAAGCTGGTCACAAGGCTGCAGGAGGTGAGTCAGTCCAGCAGGGAGCACGACTACATCCCAGCCAAGACGGCAGCCCTCCAGGACGCACTCGGGATGAAGGTGGGCCTTGCAGCCATCGATAAGCAGCACGCATCTTTCGGAGGGTGACACTGGGATGCCAAGGTCCCCCATCGTCGCCGCCAGCGCCCCGAGGGTCTCCACGAAGACCTCTGCGGTCATGAAGTACCCGTCAGGTCTCTTTAAGATCTTAGTGCCTTTGCGGGCATTCTCGAGCAGGTTGCTGGGGGTCCTCTTTCCCTTCATGATCAGAAGGTCCGGCAACATCAGGCCTGAGGCTGAGATGGTAGCACAGCAGGTGAAGTTCGGCTCAGAGGACTTGTTCGTCACAGCTGGACAGATCCGACAGCCTCGGGCGGCGACGCGCCTGCAGTCAGCGTGGCCCCCGAGCTCTGTCTCATCAAAGTTTAACACCCTCTCGGGGTGCCTCGCATAGGTCTCTCCACTTGGAAGACACGGGGTGGTATGCAGTACGGAGATCCAGCCTGCCCAGGTACACTGAAGAGAGTAATGGAGAAGTTTATTCATTAATGGCGATGGTTGGAGGACTACAGCTTATGACTTACCTTCTTCCCTCCTTTTTCCTCGAACGGGGCCCCCAAGAAAAAGCCGGAGATCGTTGCGGGGTTTTGTGCTACGTCTCTCCTGACTTCCTTCGTGTGAGGAACTCTCAGGGACAGGGCCCTCTCGTCCATGAACCTGTTCAGCCAACGAGCAGAGGGTTCTGAGGACGCGGTGGTCAGTGGTGGCTTCCCTCGTCGTCCTGGCCGTGCTGAACTTACCTCCCGTCTCGGTTCTGAACTTGCGGCCTGTCTCCGTGGCCATAAACTGCGCCGCGGAGAGGACCCAGTCTTTCGTAACGGGCACGCCAGCCTGAAACGCTTTGAGGGCTAGGAGGTACAGGTCGTCTTCGCTCTCCGAGTCGAGCGTCTTGGAAATGGGGTCAGTGTTGTCACAGGGGTCAGTGTTGTCAGTGTCACTGACCTTCTTGTGCTCTCCCAGCTTGGCGCGACCGAGGAAGGCTTCGATGGCGGCCTCAGCTGACTTCATCCCTCTGCACATTTTGCCGAGGTACTCGGCCGTGACGCCATTCTCGACGGCGAGGGTGGCCCAGCAACCCCGCTTGAACCTGGGAGGGACTCCGCGGCCAAGCTGCCCGCGCTCGGTTGGGTCAGCGAGGTTGTGTGCGACGGCAAGCTCGCGTCGATCGACGATGCAGTACTTACGCTGATTGCGTAGTCCCCGAACGCCATCCGGATCGCTTTCACCATTGCGTCGTCATTGACGGACCCGCGCTGCTTGGGCTTCCTCACCCCGCCGGCGACGGTGTTGCTTGAGGGAACCGCGGCCGCGGTGCGTGCAGGGGCGCAAGGCGCTGGGACTGGGAGGCTTCGTTTGGGAGAGAGTCGAGTGCTTCTGCGTCGCGGCGTCATGGTGTTTTTTCTCGTACAAGACGGAGTTTGTACCAGAATCGTGCAAGAGAGAGCTCGTTCGACGCGTTTTTGAAAGCGCTTCTCGCTGAGTGCTCTGTCGATTCTGGCGGGAACTTTCCGCGGCTTCGCTGCCGGAAAATCGCAAATCTTGGAGGTTTCAGAATTCTATGGTTTCAGAAATCTATGGGTGGACCCCTTTGTACTTTCAAACAAATCAAACATAAAATCGGTCGGTCACTCCTCGAAGATGGCCGGGTTCGCAGCCCTGAGCTCGCTCTGGATCAGTTTGATCTCCCGCGAACCCTCCTCGATCTGGTGGGCGAGCTCCTGGATCAGATGGCCTTTCTCCCCGTCCTGACCCCGCGGCGCCTGCAGGGCCTGGCCAGCGTTCCTCAGCCTTCCGATCTCAGCGGTGAGCATCTGAATCTGCCTGCCCTGCTGGTGGACCTGAACCCTGTACCTCTGCAGTTCGAAGTCCTGCTTCATGATCCTCTCGTCCTTGCCCGCAGCGGCCTCCAGCCCCCGCCTCGCCCCCTCCGAGGTTCCCTCCTCCCGATCCCCACCGCTCCACCCCCGCTCGGCACTACCGTCTCCCCCGCCGCGCGGCAGCGCACGCGGGCCAAGCGCCTTCTCCTGCCTGTCCAGTTCGAGCTCGGCGTCCACGAGCGCCGCCCTGAGCTTCCTGCAGTCCTCTCTCGACTCCCTCAGGAGCTCCTCCTTGATGCTGACCTCCTGCCTCAAGGCCCCCTCCGCCTCCGCAAACTTCAGCCTCTCCTGCTCGAGCTCGGCCCTCAGGCTCGCGGCCTCCCGGTCCCTCTTTGAGGACTCCTCTTTCGCCTGCCGCCTCATCTCCACCACCACGGCGTCCTTCACGTCGCACTCCCTGGCCTTCTCCTGGTACAACCTCTGCAGCTCACCAGCGCAGGTGGCCCACTCGCCGAGCCTCCTGGCCGACTTTTCCTTCTCCAGTTCCAGCTTCACGACCCTATCGACGATCACCATGTGGGAGCTGGCGCTCAGCTCGAGGTCGACGGGGCCACCGTTGCCGAAGACGGCTTCCACCGCGCCGGAGGCCGCACAGGGCTGCAGGGACGAGGCCGGTGCCTCTATCTCCTCCACCACCTCGCCGGCGGCGTCGGCGCCATCGTCCTCCCCGAGGGGATTCCGCCTAACCCTCGTCTCGCCCGCGCTCTCGTCTCCTGCGGCAGTGTGCCACCCGCCCTCGTCGTCCTCGGACGAGGAGACCGTCAGGTCCGCGTCCTCCCTCTCGGCGATCAGCGAAACCAAATTATCCACCTCCTCTGGGTTGAAACGCCCGGCCTCGACTTCAAGATCGGCGCCGACATACTCATCGCCGTCTCCCTCGTCGCGGCGCCTGCCGCTGTCGTCCCTCCAAGCGTCGTACGCCGTGCTGGCGCCCAGGCGGTCCCCACGGAGCCAGTTGGACTTCCCGATGGGCTGGTGGGCCAACGTTGTGTTGTGAGCCTTCTTGTTCGACCTCGAGGCTTGCCAAGACGACCGACTTTGATTCTTCCCCGCCCCGCCAGTGGCCTTCCTCGCAAGAGGGTTGAGGATGGAGGGCGTCTTTCCCGCCGCTCCCGCAGGGTCCCCGTCCGAGTTGGACCTGGCGTTCAGGACACTCCCACCCAGCGGTCCCAGGACTCTTCTCCTCGTCGACATGGTGGGTCACCGCGGGGTCGCCCGGAGGTCGCCCGAGCCGAGACCTGAGCTCAAGAGTCGGGTATGGCCGCGCCGTTTGCGCCTTCGCTCCGCTCCCCGCCTCGGCTCCTAAGAACAAAGTCTCTCTTCTGTCGCTGCTCGCAGGACTGATCTTGGAGCTGGTCTTGGAGCCTGAGTTCAAAAAAACTGGGGAATTTTTCAAGATTTCCGTCGTCATGAAGAAACCCTGGCGATCCGGTCGAGGGGCGAGGTGCGGTCGCTCGAGAAGGAGGCAAGGCTGCGACGCGTGCAGGAGGGAGGGCCTGCGCCGAAGTGGGACACTAGAGAAGCCGAGGGTATGGCGGCGAGTGCGACGAGCGCGGCGCTCTTCGGAGGTGGCCTCGGGTTCCTCACCCAGGTGTACTCGAACGCCGTGAGGCAGCTCCCCGTGCTTAGAAGTAAGACCCCCTCCCACGAGACGCGAGACGGGAGACACACCCAAAGCGCAAACGCGCGCCGCGGGCGGCGGCCGCCGTGCGCAGCGCCATTCCCCACACACCCGCGAAGGGGGGTTCGGAGGAGAAGCCGAGCGCGAGCCCCGTCCGTTGGCGCGACCAGAGATAGAAGCCGGGCCCCGAAACTCTGTTTTGTAGACTCACTTCTGACCCGCCCTGTCCTCCTCATTCTATTCTTTTTGTTCTCTCGCGCAGAGCCCTGGGAGCACGGCCTGGCCTCCGTCGTGGGCGCCGGGTTCGGTCTCGCGGTGATCGACATGGAGGAGAGGCTGCGAGTCTACATTGAGGAACAGACCCAGGCCAGAAGCCGCAAGTAAGCGAGAAAGAGGGAGAATTCTCGCCTCAAAGACCGGTCGGCCGGTCCGACGAAGAAAGGAAGTTCGCCTTGCGCCTGTGCCATATAATTCTATTTTACACCTTATCATCCGATTGATTGTTTGGTTGGTTGGTTGGCTTTTCTCACGAGCCGTAGGCCCTGTCCGAGGGCGCCGGGCTCCGCAGCTTGTCCGCAATGAACCTAAACGTAGAGTAAATCCTGTGGAAGGACTCGGCGTCCTTGCCGCCCCCCCTGAGACGTTCTGGCCGAACCTCCTGGCGAGCACGCTCAGGGTCCTGCTCGCTTCCTTCATGGCGTCGATGATGGTGAACCCGGACGAGAAGATCGAGAGCACGCCCGCTGAGGTCGTGTCAATAACGTTGAAGGCGGTGCCGGTGCACTCGCCAATGTCGTAGGTCAGCCCGAGGTTCCTGCAGTCCTTGAAAAAGGTTTTGAGCTGCAGGCCCTCGAACCGCGAGCTGGACACGAAATCGGTCATCACGTAGGACCGCCTGCTGGCCAGATTGGACGCCGACACCTCGCTCTCCTTGCCGTGCTGGTCTGCCATGTAGCTGATTCCGTAAGGCATGAGATAAGTCCCCGACTCCGGGTTGAAGCTCCCTCCCGACAGCAAGTCGAAGAACTGGAACGTGAGCTGCGTCTTGGTCAGGTGGAGGTTGAGATCCACGGCCCAGATCCTCAGCAAGCCCTCCTGCCTGAGCGCCACGAAATCGATGCCAAAGTAGCCTATGATTCCCTTCTCGTAGCACTTCTTCGCGATCGCGAGGATGGCCTGGGCGAGTGGTAGGTGGGGGACCGAGCTCTGCGGAAAGGTGGCACCGATGAAGGTGAACTCCTTGAAAAAGATCTGCTCGTGGGTGGACTGGATCGAGATGTTGCCCAGCGGGTCGATGAAGACGTTTGCGCTGGGCGATCCCACAATCCACTCCGGAAACGCCTCGATGACCCCGCCCACCTTCTTGAACTGGGCGACGTAGGACTCCCACGTGGGGTAGACCTCCGTGTTGTGGATTTGCACGTGCTCGGCAAGCAGCTTCTCTTCCAGCATCGCGATCACGCGTTCTGTGGCCTTGGGGTCCTGGGGCGAGATTATGTTCTCCACGCGCTTGGCGACATCACAAAGCGGATCCACCTTCTTCAAATCCAAAGAAGCGTGGCCCCTGGACTCGTACTCGTCGTTCACCTTGAAGATCCACTTCCTGACGAAGGGATTCTCCTTGATCAAGTTCACCAGCTTTCCTGCGATCTCCCTCTGCTTGGAGGCCCAGGCCTCCTTGCTCTTTTCCCGGTCCTCATACCCGGCCGCGGTGGCCTGTATCGCAGCGCCAGGCGCCACGCTCATGTCCGCCTCCTGGAACAGCGCCCTGGCGCCGATCTTGGTAGAGTAGTACTCGCAGCACTCGAAGGAGGGTCCCAGGATCGGAACCCTGAGCGCCACTGAGAGCTCCTGCTCGTCCCTGCCCACTCGGTAAGGCAGCAAGTACGCCCTCTGGCCCTGCACCGCGATCTCGAGACGCTTGTATGCCGTGGGCGACGCAAGGAGGGCCTGGGTGAGCGAGAAGTGGCCGGGGAGCCTCGGCAGGTTCTCCGGGACGATGATTTTCAGCCTCAATTTCGGGTCCTTTATCCCGCGGACCTGCATGATGGACGTAAAGTATCCCAGCAGGTCCGGCGGGATCTGCAGGGGGGAGATGAAGATGATGCTGAGGTGTGGGTCTCGCAAGTCGCACAGCCTGGCGAGTTGGCTGAACTGCCGCGTCAAAAAGTGCTCCGAGGTCAGCCTCTGCTCCTGGCTCAGCGACAGGCTCGGAACGTGGATGACCATGCGGTTGGTGTGCGTGTAGTGCTTCCACGTTTTCCTCAGATCCGCCTGAATCCTGTCCACCTCCTTGGCGATCTTCAGCCGCTTCTCGCGCAGAAGACCCTCGAACTTCTTTCTCAGGACTTTCTTTCTAAAGTACGCCTGGATCGTCCAGATGGACTTGATGATCTGTTTGTTCGGGTGCTTCTTCCGAGTCATGTAGCCCTTGAACGCTGCCTGGATCTTCGTCGCCGACTTCTCGTTCACAAGTTCCTTGAAGAGCTCGTACAAGTTCACCACGGTCTCGTTCAGCTCCAGGTCGGACACGGGCTGCGTCCTCACCGCGAACTGGGCGATCTTGCGGTAAGGCATGGCCGCCAGGAAGATGGACCTGTCCTTGCAGTACTGGCAAATCCGGGGCAGGAAGGCCTCAATCTTGCGCCAGTTGAGCGAGTTCTTGGCCTTGAATAGCCGAAAGTCCGGCATGGTCCTGAGGAAATTGTACTGGAGCAGGGGCAGGTAGGGGTGCGGGGGAACCTGGCTGCCCTCACCAATTGCCGTCATGGCGGTCTGGTACGCTTTCCTGAAGGTCTTGTGACTGGCGAAGAACTGCTCCTCCTCGTTCAGCTGCTTCGCCCTGTTCTCCGCCTCCTCCGCCTGCGCCGCCAGCATGCTCTTCCTCTTGGACGACCCGATCAGCTTATTCGGGTCCAAGAACTTGGTGCTGTACCTCTTCTTCACGTCCAGGTTGGCGTCACCGTACTTGAGCAGGCGCTCCTTCTCCAGCAGACCCTTTTTCAAGACGCCCGCCGTCACGTCGGTCAACCTCTGGCCGAAGGCGCGATCCTCCATCACCATGGAGTCCACGTAGTCCTGAAGCAGCTGCCTGGCACTCTTCAGTTCTCTTGGCTTAGCGGGGGTGATCCCGGTGGTGGTAAAGAAATCAGAGTCAAAGGCCTTTCCCAGGTCCACGTCGGGCGGGATCAGCCCCCTGATCAGCATGTTCATCACGCCCTTGTCGAGCTCATCGCCCGTGAGCTTGGAAAAGTCGCTAACAAACTTTTCCGTCAGGTCCTCCTTGGTCTTCTTCACCAGCCTCTTGGGTTCCAGATTGCTGTGCTTGTGCGCGAGATAGGACGTCTGCCCCTTGCCCACCATCCTCGCGTTCTCTGCCTCCTCGTTCGGCTTCCTGGCCTTGGACTCGGCGTACTCCGCCTCCACCTCCTCCTTGAGCGCCTGGGACGGGCCGTGCCCCCCGTAGAACAGGTCCGCCTGCTGCTTGAGCCGGTTCCTCATCGAGTCGCCGTGCGCTCCTAGCTCTGTCATACGGTGCGTGAGCTCCCCGGCGGCCTCGCGAAACTTGGCATTGAGCCTCTCGATCGCGACCTGCGGGCGGCGGGGATCGGGGAGGGAGGCGAAGCGAGGCGAAGCGAAGCGAAGCGAGGCGCGAGTTCGATAGGGGAGTGAGAGCTCGAGGTCAGGTCTGCTCTCGGGTTCGAGGTTGCAGCGGGGTGCAACTCGAGTACGAGGTCCACGTGGACCACTCGGCGGAATTTTTGCCACAGCTCCGTCGGGCCGCGGGAGGCCCGTCTCGCCATTCCCAGAAACCCCGAAGTCTTAGGTGCCGCGCTGCCACCGGTGCCGCTGGTTGACAACTCCTCTCTCACTCACCTCCAGGGCGTTCTCCAGGCTCTCCTTGCCGTCCTCGCTGCTGCTCGCAACCTGGTCCCGGAAGGTCGAAAGCTCGTCAATTGCCGAAAGGAAGGCCCGGGCCCGGTCCCGGGTCCTCTCGTACTCCGCCTCCATCGACATGGTCTCCCCTGGACCGCGGAGGTCACCACCACCTCACCACCTCCAAGCGCAAGCTCAATTCAAAGCTCCGAGCTTGCCCGTTTGAGAGACATTGACTGGCCGGAAATCTTAATATTTCCTACGATATCCGCGCTCAGGGGGCTCCGAGATTTTGGCTACGGCTGCAAGGACCTGAGCACGGAGCTGCTTCGAACTGACAGACGCGAGTCAGAACAGGAGCGACGTCAGGGTGGCGGGCTTAGCCACCATGCTCGGCCAATACGTGTCGTCCGCGCTCATGTGAGTGACCCGCTTAGGCCTCCTCTCGAGCCAGAACTCCCTCGTCGAGCCCCTACCTTGTGAACGCATGCATCACCTCCTCCCTCGTTTCGTCCGCCCGGAGCGCTGACCTCGACCTCTTGCCCGCTATGCCTCCCCCTGCCTCGCCCGCTTTGTTGCCCTTTCTTTCCCTTCGCCCAGACTCGTGCTGGGTTATGTGTACCCCGCCTACTCGTGCTTCAAGGCCGTGGAGATAGGCAAGCCGGAACAGCTCAAAATGTGGTGCAGATACTGGTGAGTGGCGAAGTAGCACCGCTAACCCGACCATCTGCGAGAGGTCGGGGGTTCGATTCCCTCTTGTCCCCAACATCATCTGGCGATGCTGACGCATCCTCTGCTCGATTATCGCCGCGCCCAGGACCATCATCGGGTTGGCGACCTTTGCCCAGAACTTGACGGACCAGTTTCTCTTCTGGGTTCCCCTGTACTACGAGGCGAAGCTCGCTCTCGTGGTCTTCCTTTGGCACCCTCGGGTGAACGGGGCGACTTACGTGTACGAGTCGACCCTCCAGCCCTGGCTCGCCCACCACGAGCCGTTCATCGACAGCAAGATGGAGGAGGCCAAGAACAGGGTCCAGGACTTCACGTCGCGGTACTTCCAGCAGTAAGCCACTCCCCCCTCACCCCTCCCTCCTCGTCCTGTCCTCGATCCAGCGGGCAAACAACCTGACCCTGAGCGTCGTCCTCCATCCGCCACAATCGAAGGTTCTCGAACTACATCCAGTCCCGCTCCGGCGAGGTTGCGTCGTACCTACAGAAGCAGATTCCAAGTATGGGAGGGAAAAGCCATAAGAAGGCGGGCAGCACGGGGTCTTTCACCTTCATCTCCCCTAGGGACGCCAAGGAGGCCGCGGCGAACGCCTTCGCCCAGAAGAACGACTAAGCGGGTTGTCTCGGCAGCGGCGGGAACTTACATTTCTTTTGGGGGAGCGGGCGGGCGGGAGGCAGTAGGCCATTACAGTACGGATGTAACAGTATAGATTTTAGACGAATTATTTTTTTTGTTTTGTCACTTCACCTCTCGTGGCTGGAGGAATTTTCCTTCACGTCCAAGCAGGGGCTCCGCGGCTCTTACTGTATATGTTGTAATTGTCTTGGTGAGCTGAGCATCTGTTATTTTTTTTACTGGGCGGCAACGTAAGCGACCTGTCCGTGCTCACTCGTGTCAAGTCCCGTGGTCTCCTCCTCAACGGTAACCCTGAGGCCGCAGATGGCCTTGACAAGGTACCAGAGGGCGGAGGTGACGACGAGGGCGGTGGCGCCGACGGTGACGATTCCGATGCACTGGGTAATGAGCTGCGAGGCTCCTCCTCCCAACAGAAGTCCCTTGGCTGGTCCCTCGGCGTACAAGGCACCTGGGCCCTCGGAGAAGAGTCCGACGGCGAGAGTTCCAATGATTCCTCCTCCGAGGTGGACGCCGATGGCGCCGACAGGATCGTCGATCTTCAGCTTCTCGTCGACGAACGAGGAGATAGGTCCGATGAGCAGGCCGGCAACAAGTCCGACGATCATGGAGCTGGTGTTGGAGATGAATGGGCAGGAGGCGGTGACTCCGACAAGGCCGGCCAGGAGACCGTTGATGATCATTCCCAAGTCGATGTCGTGGCCCTTCTTCTGAAGGAGCTCAGTGATGGTGGCTCCCAGGGCTCCGGCACAGGCTCCGAGGTTGGTGGTCATGGCGATGTGAGAGATGGCTGGGGCATCCACGGCGAGGGTGGAGCCGGGGTTGAATCCGAACCAGCCGATCCACAGGATGAAGCACCCAATGGTTCCGAGGGGCAGGGAGTGGGCAGGCATCTTCTTGGCATCAGCCCCGTACTTTCCAATCCTTGGTCCCAGGATCTTAGCTCCGGTGAGAGCGGCCCACCCTCCGAGGGAGTGCACAGCGGTGCACCCGGCAAAGTCCTCAAAGCCCATCTGGGCGAGCCAGCCGCCTCCCCAGATCCAGTGCCCGGTCACGCCGTAAATGGTGGCGATCAGCAGGAAGGAGAACAGGAGGAAAGATCCGAACTTGATCCTCTCGGCGACAGCTCCAGAGACAATGCTGGCCGTGGTACCGGCGAAGGCTCCCTGGAAGAAGATCTTGGCGGCAATAGGGATGGCGGTGTCGGCCATGGAGGAGAAGACTCCGGTGTACTTGACACCCTCCACGACAGCCTGGACGGCGTTGTCGGCAGGGCCGGTGAGGGCGAACCCGCTGGTTCCGACGAAGGGGGTTCCGTCTCCGAACATGAGTCCAAATCCGAAGACGTAGTAGGTCGCCACGGCAATGGGAAACACGACGAGGTTCTTTGCCAGGATGTTCACGCAGTTCTTCGCCCTGCAGAACCCGGCCTCGAGGCAAGCGAAACCGGCATTCATGCCGATCACGAGGAAACCGCAGAAGAGCACCCAAGCGGTGTCCATAGCGACCTGGATGTTCGCCGCGGCCACAGGGTCCACGGCCGCGACGGTGGCGATCGTGTTCACCTGGGTGGATGCGACGGGCTCGGCCTCCACGACTGGGGCGGCCTCCTCGACGGCCTCAACCGCCTCGGCGACGGTGGCCACCTCCTGCGGCCTCGCCTTGGTTCTCGTGACCTGTCTCTGAACTCTGACGGAGGTCGCGGCCCTCCTGGGCCTGGAGTTCAGGGAGGCGATCCCGGCCACTCCGGTGGCCCTCCATCTCGCGCTGCGGATCGACATGCCTGCCATGGTATCGTACTTGGGCTACGGACGGCACCAAAGTCGTCGCCTTTGAGTTAAGGAAACTGACCGCCTGTCGTTTCTGTTCTCGCAAGATGAACGATTCGCAATCGATCAAAATGCAAAAGAGGCAAACTACACACGTGATCCAGTACAAAGAACGAGTTGGGATGGCCTCACATCGATATCTGGGTTTTGGGGGGACCACACATCCGGTTAGCAAGTGTTTTTGCGGTGTTAAAAGAAGGTTGAACTTCGAGGAACTTATCCCTGAAATTGGGGTTTGTACTCTCAAATCAATCCGCCACTCAAGTCGCCGTAATTCTTGCTTGATCGCCGCAATTGTTGCGCCGAAGAATTCAAAAC
>Ga0160423_10004088_pt1 | contig 12031 bp, 9 predicted proteins | sample CRUFie14St8metaG_FD_108191 | JGI IMG/M metagenome (GOLD analysis project Ga0160423, IMG submission 108191) | Marine microbial communities from the Costa Rica Dome - CRUD Field 142mm St8 metaG | ecosystem: Environmental > Aquatic > Marine > Oceanic > Photic zone | place: Costa Rica: the Eastern... | reverse complement strand
TTTCTCTCGTGTAGAAAAGACCAAAGTAGCGCAGTATGTAACGATGCTAATAGTGGACGCGCGGGAAGTGTTCTTTCAAGACAAACTCGGATTTGTCTCGCGGCATTTGCTACCTGCAAGGATTGATGTTTTGAAAAAGGGAATAATGGAAAATGAAATATCAAAATCTGTTTGGGCCGCTTATAGACATCTTGTTGATCCAGATTTTGCCATTTATTTCGAGCGTGAAATCTACCCTGATGGTTTAGGTCAGGAATTAGAAGCTGCACATCCACTTAGCAAGGTTGCAAAATGAGCATGCCCAAGATCGACAAACCGGGTTTGTGGTATCGGAATTGACCGGGCATTTCAGTAAGCTCAATTCTTGATTTTCTGGTTGTCATAGTCGCCTTTAATACGCCACATTGATTGCAAGACAAAGAATTTGAATGCACTATCACCCATAGACACTAAAACAATCTGAAAGATTTATGGGAGCTTGATGTGGAAGAAGAGCAAGCCGTAAGAACCGTGATCCAAACTTATTTTGACAGCATGAGCGAGTCAAGCAGAGAAAAAGTATGTGAAGCCTTTCATCCTTCCGGGAAGGTCACGGGTTATCTGGAGGATGGGTTACATGAAATGACACGAGAAGAGTTCGCAGATCTTGTGGCAAGCCTGCAGCCATCGCCTCATGAGAGCAATCAAAAATTGCATGCCGAAGTGTTGTCGATCGACATAACGGGTGACACTGCTGTTGCCAAAGTAAGGGATGAATATTTGGGTATGATGTTCATCGATACGCTGTCATTCATAAAAGTAGAAGGGTCTTGGTCTATCTATACTAAGTTATTTCACGTTGAAACAAGTGCAGCCGCGTCTTAATAGGCCACAGCATATTAAGGTTAACGGCAATATTATCTAATTTATTTGATCATGGAGCAGTCATGTTTAGTCATATAGTAGTGGGGAGCAATGATGCTGAGGCGTCAAAACGTTTTTACGATGCGACACTTAGATGTCTAGGATATGGGACGGGCCACCAAATGGAGTCTGGAAGGACGCTTTACAATTATGGAAAGGGGGTATTTTTCGCATTCACGCCTCCGCTTGATGGGGCTCCTGCAACCGCCGCCAATGGTGGAACCATAAGTTTTAGTGCTCAGAGTACAGAGGCGGTCGATGCATGGCATGCAGCGGGGCTAGCTGCTGGTGGTGTTGATTGTGAGGATCCACCAGGTGTTCGAGATTTTGGGGGAGCAAAAATGTATCTTGCCTATCTTAGGGACCCTACTGGTAATAAATTGGCTGCACTCCACTTGATCTCCGATTGATATACAACAAAATTTTTGGTCAGGCGTTAGGTTGGGCGCTTCAACACTAGCTATAGATGCCGCTTTGAGGCTTTCAGCGTCCTATTCCAGGTCTTGACCTGGTGTCTGTGTCCTTCCTATAATGCGTGCCCCGCGAAGCTAGGCATAAGCGCTTAAGAAACAATTCGTTTAGTTTCCGGGGGCTTAGATAGATCTGATGCGGGGTGGAGCAGTCTGGAAGCTCGTCGGGCTCATAACCCGAAGGTCGTAGGTTCAAATCCTGCCCCCGCTACCAACTTTTGGAGCCGCTAGACAACGCCTCAGGTAGGCTTGATCCGGCACAATCGTAGCTGTCGTGACCCGCTCCCGGAGCCCGGTCACCGCATGGATTGCGTCGTACAGCGGGACAAACTGCGCACTGGGTCTTGTGAACGCCCGGCCGCGTACCAGTGAAGTGGGCCTTGGGCCCATTTTTTGTTTCTGGGGTTCCTGTCCGGAAACGGTCCAAGAAGGAGCCGAGGCTGATGGGCTGTGAAGAATAGCGTCAACCATGTAGCGCAACTGGTGAGTCCGACGGTGGAAGCTTTGGGGCTGCAACTGTGGGGCATTGAACATACTTCACAGGGAAAGTATTCGGTGCTCAGGATCTTCATTGAGCGTGAAACTGGCGTCACGATAGAAGACTGTGAGCAGGTCAGCCGGCAAGTGAGTGCGATACTAGACGTTGAAGATCCGATTGCTGGCGAATACACGCTTGAAGTGTCCTCGCCGGGAACGGACCGACTGCTGTTTACTGTTGAGCAATTTCAACAGTACTGCGGCGAAGAGGTAGACATCAGGATGCGCTTCCCCATAAACGGGCGGAGAAAATACAAAGGTATTTTGCAAGACGTTGTTAACGGAATCCTGCAGATAGAAGTAGACGGCAGTTCTTTTGAACTGCCGCATGAGGAGATAGAGAAAGCGAATATTGTTTACTGAAGCAGGAAGCTTCTGTGAGGCCAGTGGCAGTGCAGGGCAATTCGGTCAGTGACGGGTTTGGTGACACGATTATGATGAGTAAAGAAATATTGATGGTTGCAGACGCAGTCTCGAATGAGAAGGGTGTGTCTCGTGCTGTCATTTTTGAAGCAATTGAATCGGCCTTGGCGACGGCTACTAAGAAGTTACGCGACAATGAAGAGATTGACTGCCGGGTATCGGTAGATCGCGATACCGGTGAGTACGAAACCTTTCGCGTATGGACTGTCGTCGAAGACGAAGAGTATCTGGAAGAAGCGGCTCAATTCACGCTGGAGCAGGCTGGTGAAAAAGATCAGAGTCTAGCCATTGGCGATATCTATGAGGAAAAGATCGATAACGTAGAGTTTGGTCGCATCGCCGCCCAGACAGCCAAGCAGGTTATCGTGCAGAAAGTTCGGGAAGCTGAGCGCGAAATCATTATCGGTGATTATCAAGATCGTGTCGGCGAACTGGTGGCCGGAACCGTAAAGAAAGTCACCCGCGACAGTGTGATTGTCGACCTGGGCAGCAATGCTGAGGCCCTGCTGCCGCGGGATCAGATGATTCCGCGTGAAACCTTTCGAATGGGAGACCGTCTACGGGCGCTATTAACTGATGTCCGCTCAGAACAGCGCGGCCCACAGTTGTTTCTTAGCAGAACTTCACCTGCCATGCTGATCGAGCTGTTTAAGATTGAGGTTCCGGAGATTGCCGAGGAGGTCATCGAGATCAAAGCTGCGGCTCGCGATCCGGGCTCACGGGCAAAGATTGTGGTCAGCACCAATGATGGCCGAATCGACCCGGTTGGCGCGTGCGTGGGCATGCGCGGTTCGCGCGTGCAGGTGGTGTCGAATGAACTGGCCAATGAGCGCATTGATATCATTCTCTGGGATGATAATCCGGCACAGCTGGTCATCAATTCCATGGCGCCCGCAGAGGTGGCTTCGATCATCGTTGATGAAGACAGCAATACCATGGATATTGCGGTCGAGGAAGACAATCTGGCACAGGCTATTGGCCGAGGCGGTCAGAATGTGCGCCTGTCCAGTGAGCTGACCGGCTGGACAATAAACGTCATGAGTGAAGAAGACGCGGCAGTGAAGCAGCAGCAGGAAGCCAGCACCTTTATTGTGATGTTCATGGAAAAACTGGACGTTGATGAAGAAGTCGCTGAAGTGCTGGTGCAGGAGGGCTTTACCTCGGTTGAAGAAGTTGCCTACGTGCCACTGGATGAAATCCTGGCGATTGACGGATTCGATGAAGAGATCGCCAATGAGTTGCGCAATCGGGCGAAGGATGCCCTGCTCACGCAGGCGATTGCCTCTGAGGAAGATCTGTCCTCAGCGAACATTGCAGATGACCTGCTCAATATGGAGGGCATGGATGATGCGCTGGCCCTTCAGCTCGCCAAGAAAAACATCCTCTCCATGGAGGATCTCGCAGAGCAAGCAGTCGACGAGTTAATGGATATTGAAGGGATAGATGAAGAGCGTGCAGGAGAATTGATAATGACTGCACGTGCACCGTGGTTTGAGTAATCACGAGTGACGTAGGGTTACGGGAGTTTATATGGCAGATGTAACGATTAGCGAGCTGGCTGGAGTGGTTGGCGTTTCTGTAGACAAACTTTTGTCGCAGATAAAGGAAGCCGGGTTGTCCCACACTAAGGCCGATGAGCTGATCTCAAATGATGATAAGAATACCCTGCTGGTATTCCTGCGCCGCAGTCATGGTGATCGCGATGCGACCTCTGCTGCGCCCAAGAAAATTACTTTAAAGCGTAAGACACTTGGCACACTGAAATCGGCGTCTTCTACCGGCCGGGGAAAAACGGTAAATGTCGAAGTTCGTAAAAAGCGCACCTACGTCAAGCGAAGCGCAATCGAGACGCCAGCCGAGGGAGAGCTGCCAGCAGCGGAGCTTGAGCCGGAAGTGGAAGAAACTGCCGCAGATGCTGTGGCTCCTGAAACACCAGCGGTAGAAGAAGCAGAGAAGGAGGCAGCAGCAGAGGCCAAGCCGAACACAACGCCGCCGGAAGTGCAGGCCGATGATGTTCCACCGCCGGAGTCAGATGCTAACCGTGGCGGTAAAGGCGCACCGCGTCGTAAAAAAGCAGCTGGAAAGGAAGGCGATGAGTCGGAAGGCAAGAAGAAGGCTCATCTGCGGAACAAAGCCAAGGCGCAGGCGCCAAAACGCCAGGCCAAAACGATTCACGTCAATGACGATTTTGTGCTCGAAGGCGATGATTTTGACGGCATGGGTGGCCGTGGCCGCCGGGGCAGTGCCCGTAAAGCCAAATCCAAGCTCAGCTCACAACACGCTTTTGAAAAGCCCACTGAGTTTATTGCCAAACAGATCACGATCGGAGAAACCAATTCTGTGGCCGATCTGGCGCAGAAGATGTCGGTCAAATCCGGTGAAATCATCAAATCCCTGTTCAACATGGGTGTCATGGCTACCATTAACCAGATGCTCGATCAGGACACATCAACGCTGTTAATTGAGGAATTGGGGCACAAGCCGAAATTCGTTTCAGAAGATGCAATTGAGGAGCAACTGGCTGAGTCTCTGTCTGCGGAGGTCGGCAGTAAAGAGATTACTAGAGCGCCCGTTATCACGGTCATGGGCCATGTCGACCACGGCAAAACCTCGTTGCTGGATTACATCCGTAAGGCCTCTGTTGCTGCCGGTGAAGCCGGAGGAATAACCCAGCATATTGGTGCCTACCATGTGAATACTGAACACGGCATGGTCAGTTTTCTTGACACACCGGGGCACGCTGCGTTTACCGCCATGCGCTCACGGGGTGCGAAGGCGACTGATGTGATTGTGCTCGTTGTGGCGGCTGATGATGGTGTGAAGCCTCAGACCGAAGAAGCAGTTCAACATGCGAAAGCGGCCGGTGTTCCTTTGGTTGTTGCAGTCAATAAGATCGATAAAGAAGGTATTGACCCTGATCGGGTAAAGAATGAGCTCTCAGCGCTGGAAGTGATTCCGGAAGACTGGGGCGGCGATACCCAGTTCATAGAAGTGTCGGCGATCACCGGTCAGGGCGTCGAGAACTTGCTGGAGGCTATCCTGTTGCAGGCCGAGTTGCTGGAACTGAAAGCCTACACCGATGTGCCGGGCCAAGGTGTGGTCATTGAGTCAAGACTCGACAAAGGCCGGGGTTCGGTTGCCTCTGTGCTGGTTCAGAATGGCACTTTGGAAACCGGAGATATCGTACTGGCTGGCTATGAATATGGTCGCGTGCGGGCACTCGTAAATGAACTCGGCAATAATGTTGACTCAGCCGGTCCTGCGATACCGGTGGAAATTCTTGGTCTCAACGGCGTGCCCGATGCGGGCGATGAATTCGTCGTGGTGTCTGATGAGAAGAAAGCGCGGGATGTGGCTGAGTTCCGAAAGGCTCGACTCAAGGACAGCCAGCAGGCCAAACAGCAGTCCAGCATGCTCGAGGGTATGTTTGCCGGGATTGGGCGAAATCAGAAAAAGAACCTCAATGTCATTATCAAAGCCGATGTTCGGGGCTCTCTGGAGGCCATTATCGGATCCCTACAGAAACTGGGCACTGAAGAGGTCGAAGTTAACGTGATTGCTTCAGGTGTGGGCGGGATTTCCGAGACAGACGCGCATTTGGCCACCACCTCGAGAGCCATGGTGATCGGCTTTAACACTCGCGCTGATAAATCGGCCAGAGACATTTTGGAAAACGAGAGCTTGCAGCTGCGCTACTACAACGTCATCTATGATGTTATCGATGATACCAAAGCCATTATGGGCGGCATGCTTGAGCCGGAAATTCGTGAGGAAATTGTCGGCATAGCCGAGGTGCGCGATGTGTTTAACTCACCCAAATTCGGACAGATTGCCGGTAGCATGGTGATCGAAGGTACAGTCTACCGCAGCAAGCCGATTCGAGTGCTGCGCGACAATGTCGTGATTTACGAGGGAGAGCTGGAATCTCTCAGACGATTCAAGGATGACGCCAACGAAGTGCGTAATGGCATGGAGTGCGGCATCGGCGTTCGGAACTATAACGACGTCAAGGTGGGTGACAAGATCGAAGTCTACGAGACTACTGAGGTCGCCCGGAGTCTATAGGCGAGTTTTGCTGCAGGCAAAAGAAGGGTAGTCCCGTGTCAGAAATGAGTGCCAGAGCTCAGCGCATTGCTGACCAGATTCAGCGTGAGATCGCCACCCTGATACAGCTGGAGGTGAATGATCCGCGCGTCGGTATGGTTTCGGTAACGGGAGTTGACGTCAGTAATGATCTGGCACATGCGAAGATTCTGTTCACAGTACTGAACACCCACCCGGGTGATGAAAGGCTAGTATCGGATACGCTAACTGATCCCGGCGCCCTAGATCAGCTGGAGATAGATGAGAATCTAAAAGCTTTGCGCAAGGCCTCAGGTTTTCTGAGGACGTTGCTGGCCAAGCGCTTACGGCTTAGGTCGACGCCGAAGCTGCAGTTTATCTACGACAGTAGCGTTCAGAGAGGCCAGAGACTGTCAGATTTAATCGAAGATGCGCTGGCAGCGGATCGCAAGTTGCAGGACGGCTGACGGTTCGAAATAGCGAGAACGAAACTTGAAAAACCACGGTACGCGCCGAGTTCAGAGCAGCAAACGCATTCGCCGCCAGATCAGCGGTATTGTACTGCTCGATAAGGGCCTCGGTCTCAGTTCCAACGCGGCGCTGCAGGAGGTTAAGCATCTGTATGAGGCTGCGAAGGCTGGCCATACCGGCAGTCTGGATCCGCTTGCTACCGGTGTTTTACCGCTATGTCTAGGAGAAGCGACCAAAGTCTCGCAGTTTTTGCTGGACTCAGACAAGGCTTATCGCGCGCGTATCAAGCTTGGCGTGCGGACCGACAGTGGCGACCGGGACGGCACGATTTTGTCGCAGGCGGACGCTTCGCAGATTTCAGAGCGCGAGATTAAACGCGAGCTTGAGCGTTTTATGGGGGTTATCCAGCAGGTGCCACCCATGCATTCAGCGATCAAGCGGAATGGTGTCCCGCTTTACAAACTGGCGCGCAAAGGTATCGAAATTGAGCGGGAAGCTAGGGAAGTGGAGATCTATGACATCGGTCTTCTGCGTACCTTGGGCGATGAGATAGAAGTTGAAGTAAGCTGCAGTAAAGGCACCTACATCAGGACGCTGGCAGATGACTTCGGTGAAATGCTTGGCTGCGGCGCCCATATTTCCGGTTTGAGACGCACGCAGGCGGGTGCATTTTCAGAGCCGCAGTGCGTCACAGTCGAAACATTAAAACAGATCAAAGAAGCCGAAGGTTTTGCGGGTCTGGATAGGATACTGGTCCCTATGGACCGGGCAGTTGAGCGGCTCCCGGAAGTTCGACTGCCAAGCATTGCGGCTGACAGTGTTAAGCACGGTCAATCCGTATTGGTAAGGCACTTACCGGCTGAAGGGCTGGTAAGGCTTTATGAAGAGGGGCAATTTATTGGCATCGGTGTCATTGACGATGATGGCAAGGTCGCTCCGAGGCGTCTGGTGACAACACACTAGACTTTTTAGGCAGGAAAGTAGCAGGTGACTATCAATATGCGTGGTTATCCTGGGGTTATAGGGAAATTGTGTGAGGCACATGGCTATCCGGCGCAGTGCTCATTGTTAAATCGCATATTACGGAGAAATTAAAATGGCTTTATCAGCTGAAAGAAAAGAAGAGATCATCAAAGACTACGCGTTAAGCGATGGTGATACCGGCTCACCAGAAGTGCAGGTGGCGCTTCTGACAGCCAACATCAATGACCTTCAGAGTCATTTCAAAGAGCATATTCATGATCATCATTCTCGCCGCGGACTCATCCGCATGGTGAACAGCAGAAGAAAGCTGCTTGATTATCTAAAGCGCAAGAATGTCGAAAGATATTCGAGCCTGATCAAGCGTCTCGGCCTGCGTCGATAAGCTCACTTAAAAACTCATTACTGGAACTCTGCGCTCGAAATAGGCATCAGCGCAGGTTTTGGATTTATAGGAAAAAAATATGTTTAATCCAGTAAGAAAGACATTTCAATTCGGTGGGCAAGAAGTCACTATTGAAACAGGTAAAGTCGCGCGACAGGCCACTGGCGCTGTCGTCGTGACGATGGGCGACACTCAGGTGCTCGCAACGGTAGTCGGAAGAAAGCAGGCCAATCCAGGCCAGGATTTTTTCCCGCTTACCGTCAATTATCAGGAGAAGACCTATGCGGTTGGCAAGATCCCCGGCGGTTTCTTCAAGCGAGAAGGTCGGCCAACCGAAAAAGAAACGCTGACCTCGCGTCTGATCGATCGGCCAATCCGGCCCCTTTTCCCGAAAGGCTTTATGAACGAAGTGCAGGTGATCTGCACTGTCGTTTCTGGTGGTAAGACACAGGACCCGGATATCGCTGCCATGATCGGTGCGTCCGCGTCTCTGGCCATTTCAGGAATTCCATTCGCCGAACCCATTGGCGCCGCTCGCGTCGGCTTTGATGCGGAGCAGGGATATGTACTCAATCCCAACTATGAGGCTCTGGAAGGTTCGCTGTTAGACATGGTAGTTGCGGGAACGCAATCTGCTGTACTGATGGTTGAGTCTGAGGCCAAGCAGCTCAGTGAAGATCAAATGTTGGGCGCCGTGCTTTTTGCACATCAGGAAATGCAGGTGGTCATCAACGCAGTCAATGAGCTAAAAGCGGAAGCCGGCAAACCGGCATGGGACTGGGAACCTGAGTCAGAAAACACCACACTTAAAGATGCTCTAGTTGAGCGCTTTGGTGCCGCTGTTGCCGAGGCGTACAAGATCTCGGAAAAAATGCAACGATATGAGGCAGTCGCTGAGATCAAACAGCGGGCGATCGAAGCGCTTGCCAATGAGGAAGGCGGGCCTTCGGCCGGAGAGGTATCAGATGCCTTTGGCGCACTTGAGAAGCGGACTGTGCGCAACAGCATTCTTGACGGATCGCCGAGAATCGATGGCCGCGACACTACGACTGTTCGTGCCATCGAAGTGGAAACCGGCGTCTTGCGGAAAGCGCACGGGTCTGCGCTGTTTACGCGCGGCGAGACTCAGGCACTGGTTGTAACCACGCTGGGCGCGGTTCGAGATGCACAGCTGATTGAAAGTCTGGAAGGCTCGAGGAAAGACCCCTTTATGCTGCATTATAATTTCCCGCCCTTTTCGGTCGGTGAGACAGGCTTTATGAGTGGACCCAAGCGTCGTGAAATCGGCCATGGCCGCCTCGCGCGCCGTGGGGTTGCGGCAGTAATGCCCAGTGAGGAGGAATTTCCCTATGCGATTCGAGTCGTTTCTGAAATCACCGAATCCAACGGTTCCAGCTCCATGGCCAGCGTGTGCGGCAGCAGCCTGTCAATGATGGATGCCGGTGTTCCTGTATCCGCACCAGTTGCCGGTATCGCAATGGGCCTGATCAAGGAAGGAGAGCGCTTTGCCGTTCTGACCGACATCCTTGGAGATGAAGACCACCTCGGCGACATGGATTTCAAGGTCGCTGGTACTTCAAACGGGGTCACCGCCCTGCAAATGGACATTAAGATTCAAGGTATCACTGAAGAAATCATGGAAATCGCCTTGGCTCAGGCTCATGACGCGCGCCAGCACATTTTGGGCGAGATGAACAAGGTGATTTCAGAAGCGCGGCCAACGGTGTCTGAAAATGCGCCGGCCATGGCGACAATAAAGATTGACCCGGACAAGATTCGCGACGTCATCGGAAAAGGCGGAGCTGTCATTCGCGGCATTACCGAAGAGACGGGTGCTTCGGTCGATATTGATGACGACGGAAACGTTCGCATTTATGGTGAAGATTCAGATTCCCGCGACGCAGCGCTGGACATGGTGAATGCGATCACTGCCGAAGCGGAAGTGGGTAGGCTGTATAAAGGCAAGGTTGCGCGAATCGTTGATTTCGGTGCGTTCGTGACGATTCTGCCCGGCAAGGACGGCCTGGTGCATATCTCACAAATTTCTCAGGAAAGAGTTGAGGATGTGAACCAGTATCTCTCTGAAGGTGAGGAAGTGCTGGTAAAGTGCACAGACCTAGACGCCAGAGGTCGGATTAAACTCAGTATTAAGGAAATCACCGAGGAAGAAAAGGCAGAGTTTGTCGAATGATCCGGCTGATTCCCTGATGGACAAAAACCCGGGCCAGCCCCGGGTTTTTTTATGAGGCAGACCGTTTTGCAGGGCGGCGCGATTCCCCGGGTTTTCGGCTGCATTGAGTTCCGCCGGAACGAGCCCGGATGTTGCAGCGATTCACATCTAAATTAGAGTAAATTCAGTGGGTTAGAACTCTCGAAGTTGAAAGCATGTTGCTTGCGCCAATTCTTGGTAGAATCACGGTGTTAACGCTATTGATATTAGCATTGCGACAGCGAAGACTGTGCCGCACCACCGACTGCGGAAGAACTGAAATTCTAGGAGATAGCGCATGAAGCTTCGAATCCTTTCTAAACTCACAATGGCGCTGGCAAGCCTGGCCGGGATGCCCCTGATGATGTCGGCTGCCCTGGCGCAGGAAGTCACCTTCCACAGAGACATTGAACCCATACTGCAGCGCAGCTGCCAGAACTGCCATCGCGCGGGCGGGGTCGGCCCCATGCCGCTGGTAACGTTTGAGCAGGTCGCGCCTTATGCCGGTCTGATTGAGTATAAGACCGGTTTACGTGACCGGGCAGGTGCCATGCCTCCCTGGTACGTGGAAAAAGACGTAGGTATCCAAGGCTACAAAAATGACCCTTCGCTGAGCGAGGCGGAGCTTGTAGCCATTTCGACCTGGGCACGAACCGGCACGTCAAAGGGAGATCCGGCCGATGCTCCAGAACCGCTGGTGTTCGATGACAGCCTGAAATGGACAGCCGGTGAGCCTGACCTGATCGTGAAAACGAATTCTGTAACCAAGCTGGCTGGGACCCCTGACTGGTGGGGTGAAATCGACAGAGTGCCGGTTGGTCTGGATGAAGACCGCTATGTGAAATCGGTTGAGATTGTTGAGGTGAATGATGTTGACAATCAGGCCGGGACGGGTCGAGAGACGGTCGGCGGGCGATATATCTTTCATCATATGATCTGGAGCACCGCGCAGCTAGACGAAAACGGGGACCGGGTTGAAGACACTGTCACCAGCTGGCCCGTGCATGAAGTGGGTCGCAACCCCGACCTGTTTGATCCCGATGGCGGACGCCTGCTCAGAGCGGGTACCTACATCTACTCAGATTCGGTGCATCTGCACTCCAACGGCCTCGACACCACCGGCCATCTGGAGATTGGATTCCGCTTTCATCCGAAAGGCTACGAGCCCAAGTACCAGCGCGCAATCCTTGGCCTTGGCAATGGAGTTGACATCAGTATAGCGGGCAATCAGGACGGGCAAGAGCTGCATGCCTATCGCGTGCTCGAGGAACACACCAAGATCATTACTTTCGAGCCCCATCTGCATGCGCCAGGCGAGCGCATGTGTCTTGAGGCGATCTGGGGGTACACCGTAGAGACTCTGTCCTGTGTCGGCTATGACCACAACTGGGTGAGGGGTTATGCCTATGAGGCAGACGCGGCCCCGCTACTGCCAAAAGGCGCAATTCTTCATATTGTGGGCTATATGAACAACACCGAGACTAACCCCAATGTTCCTGACCCGAGGAACTGGCAGGGATCGGGCAATCGATCCGTTACCAATATGTTCATCGACTTGGGTATGCGCGTTACCATGAATGACGAACAGTT
>Ga0160423_10004087_pt1 | contig 12031 bp, 7 predicted proteins | sample CRUFie14St8metaG_FD_108191 | JGI IMG/M metagenome (GOLD analysis project Ga0160423, IMG submission 108191) | Marine microbial communities from the Costa Rica Dome - CRUD Field 142mm St8 metaG | ecosystem: Environmental > Aquatic > Marine > Oceanic > Photic zone | place: Costa Rica: the Eastern... | reverse complement strand
TTCTTTCTGGACCATGAAACATGCGCGAGTCCATGCCTTGGGTGTGCTCAGGAGGCTGAGTATAATTTTTGAACTCAGATGGTAGGGCAAGTTGCCATAAATCACGAGGGGTTGACCGACTTCGTTGGCAACCTCATTCCAATCTACGTCGAGCACATTGCCCGACCGGATCTCTACGTGCTCAGCCCAGGCTAATTCGGACCGAGCGACCTCCACGAGATCTCGGTCATACTCGAGGGCGATTAATCGTTGACACCGCGTCGCTAAAGATTGGGTGAGCGTGCCACATCCTGCACCAATCTCGAAAACCGTTTCCTCCGATCGTGCACCACCAACCATGGCAATGCGCTCCGGGATTTGAGGTTTGATGAGGAAATTCTGGCCGAATTGCTTTTTGGTCCACAAACCGTGGGCCTTGAGGACTGTCCGAGGGTCGCGGAACGTCATTGGTCAAGACGCCAGGCACCAATTGCGTTGATTCGGCGATCATCCTCCTGGCCTCCAGACCCTACTCGCCGCGCGGCTTCACTTCCTGCTGTTCCCGCGATCATCGCTGCATTGTCGGTACACCATCTGGGTGGAGGTACATGGAGTTCGATGCCGTGTTCTTTTAAGGCCGTTCGCATCGCAGTTCTCAAAGCCCCGTTGCAGGCGACACCGCCGGCCAAAACAACGTCCTGTACGCCCTCGGAGCGTGCCGCCTGGACCGTTCTATCCACCAATTGACGAACTGCAGCATCCTGAAAGCTAGCCACCAGGTCAGCTTGGTCCTGGCCCTGGGGAAGAGCAGTGTCTCCCTCGTACTTCTTGATGGCGGTGAGCACGGCGGTTTTCAAGCCACTGAAGCTGAAGTCGAAGCCTCCGTCCTTAAATCTTGGCAGAGTAAATCGATACGCCTGTGGGTCACCATTCCGCGCAATTTTTTCGACGATAGGTCCGCCTGGATAGCCAAGACCTAACATTCGGGCAACCTTATCAAAGGCCTCACCAGCGGCGTCATCACGCGTATTTGAGAGTTGAACCACTTCTCCCGGTGCAGTGACCCGGTAGAGTGCGGTGTGTCCGCCACTCACCGCCATAGCGACATGAGGATATGCGGGACCCACCGGCCGAGTCTCATCCGGTTTATGCAGGTAAACCGCGTGCAAATGACCGGCGAGATGATGGACGGGAATGAGCGGCAGACCATGGGCATATGCTAAGGACTTCGCCATTTGTAGGCCGACCAAAAGAGCGCCCACGAGTCCCGGTCCTCGAGTCACGGCGATCGCATCGATGTCCGACCAAGTGCATTGAGCGTGTTCTAACGCCTCTTCGACGACTGGAATGATGTTGACGATGTGGTTGCGGCTGGCCAGTTCCGGTACCACTCCACCGTATTTGCAGTGAATGTCGATTTGAGTTGCTACGACGTCACTGAGGACGAGGTGACCATCTTCGACGATCGAGGCTGCTGTCTCATCACAGCTGGTTTCAATGGCGAGTACTCGTGCCAATGGTGTAGTCCTTACCCGGTTTCATCGGGTCGAATTGACATGGGAGGCATCGAATGTCCATGCAAAAAACACTGTGTCCGCGGAACTGCGCATCGTGTTTATTTCCGAATGTTTCGAAGAATCATTTTCACCTCTCCAGCATAACGGCCCTTCGGGGCGATGGAGAGGTATTTTTCATAGGCCTTTATAGACTGGTCAATTCGATCGAGGCTTTGGTTTGCATCGCCGAGTAAGAGATATGCATCAGGGTGATTCTTCTTAATCCGCGTCGCTTTCTCCGCGGCTTCGATCGCTTCCTTGGGCCGTTCTAACTCGATAAGCGTTTTCGCATAACCGAGAAGAGATGGGAAAGACCCGGGTCCAGTGGCAAGCGCCTTTTCATACTGACCAGCCGCACCCTTAAAGTCGGCCTTCTTGTAGAGTTTGAGTGCTTCTGCCGCGAATGCGCTCGACCGTTTTTGATTGGCCTCATTTGTTTGTGGTGCTTCGAGCGTCTTTTTCTCTTTCGTTGGCGGCGTGGCTGCTACAGGCACCGGTTGTGGTTGTCCAGCTACGGTCTCAGTTGCCTCGTCAGCTTCCTGGTCGACTTCATCGATGCCCTCTGCGATTTCGCCCTCGGTCTCAGGCTCTCCCTGACTGTCTGGTTCCTCGTCCATATCAGTGGCTTCGGGAAAGGGTGTGCCTCCCTTGGGAATCGTCCAATCTCCATCGATGGGTCTTGGTAAGTTGGAGACGATGGTCTTCCACTGCTTGTGTTTCTCTTGGATGGTGCCGCGCAGTCGTTCTTGTTCCTCGGCGTCTAACCCATCAAGCTCCGACTCAAGTTGCGCAATTTGACGTTCCAGCTGACTTGCCTTTTTACGCTCAGCCACTAGAGAGTCTGGGCTGAGGCGCTGTGTCTTAGCAGTTTCGCTTGCCCATTTTTGATTGAGATAGTTGTCTGGCACATCCTGCAATGGGTCGACACTGTCACGTAAAAGGAACCAAGACATGGCGCCGACAACGATGATGCCTGCGAGCACCAATGGCACGAAGGCACCGGACTTACTGGGTTCCTCATCGTCGTCTTCTATGTCTTCAGGTGCTATGAAAAAATCATCATTCACGGCGCCAGAAAAAGCATCATCATCTGCGAAGAAGGAGTCATCTCCGAGATCATCTGACAGGGTGGCTCCTGCTTCGAAATCTGGGAAATGCTCATGTTCTTCTTCGTCCATCAAAACCATGCGGAGGGACTCTGCAGCGGCATCAGCTTTCTTCTGTGATGCCTCGGCCGACTTCGTGACGTCCCAAAGAGATTCCGTGCTGCGCGCATCCTGAGCAGGCGTCGACACCGGTTCGGGGCGACTGTCAACTGCGGCATCATCCGGCGTCGGCGTCTCCACCTGCGTCTCATTGACCATCGCTTTCGGCGTGTCGGGCTGCTCGGTTGCTGTCACCTCAGGCGTGATCATGTCTGATGCAGACGTGTCATCGGGTGTACTCGCATCCTCCGGTTGGTTTGACCCTGACAGTGCCCGTGGAATGGTCTCGCGATCATTGAGTTCTGCGGAAGGTGCCTGAGACGCCGGTATGTTGGTTTCCGGTGAAAGAGCTTCCTTGGGTGGTGGAGGCGGTACTGGCATCGTGCCCGACGTCCGAGCATCCACGGGCGGTAGACCCAGTGGTTGTGCTGACAGCTCCTCGACGGAACGGAGGAGTGCATCTGCGACGCTGGGCTGCATGGCCGGTGGGATCGATGTTTCGTAGGTCGGTACCGGTGCGATGACGTCTGCGTCCTGGTCGGTAGACTCATCGATGGCGATAATACCTTCAAAATAGAGACGGCTCACTGCCTCTAACGCTGTGAGATCAGGTAAACCTGACTTCGTGATCGCATCGCGCGCTGTGCACCGACCATCGAACAGTCGAATCAGTGCATTGACCTCATCGGGCAGCTCTGCCAACCGTTCGGAAAGCTCGTCGTAATTGACAGCAAAGATTGAAGTGAGCGGGGGCAATTGCTCTGCGATGGCTGACCACTCACTGGCTTGCCTCATCCCTTCGGCCACCAAAGAATTGACATCTTCAGTCATGGCATCGGGGCGCCGAGGCGCTCGAAAGTCAATTTCGAAGGCGCCACTTTCCCAGGTGAGCATACGATACACAGCGTCGGCACCCTGGAGAGAGCCCGTATTTGCATCGATGGGCGCACCCTCCCGAAACCATAAGGTGCCCTCATTGCCATCGGACTTGATATGTACGGTCCCGCTTCGTCGTCCCAGTTCCATGGCCTGAAGTAGGTCGACCACACCCATATGGCTCAATTGGCCGAAGTACTGCTGTTGGCCGCTGGAGGATGACAGCACATCGCGCGCTCTTTTTTCCAGAATCATACCGACGCGGGCGATGAGCTCTCGGGTGTAAATTGGCCGGATCAGAAAATCATCTGCACCGAGTTCGAGGCCCCTGACCTTCGATGCCATCGCATCATCTTTTGTGAGAAAGACAAATGCGATCGAATCATACGGGCCCGCTTTCAATTGCTGACAGAGGTCATACCCTGATCGGTTCGGCATCTCGGTGTCCGAGATGATAAGATCGGGCTGTGCACTGTCCAGCTTATTGAGGGCGTCAGCACCATCTCGTGCCGTGACCACGGTGTAGCCAGCTTTCCGAAGAGACACCTCCATCACACGCAAGTGTTGGGTGTCTGAATCGACCAGCAATAAGGTCTCTTGGGCCATGATTCTCCTGGAGTCAATGTGCGCGGGATTCACCCGCTCGCCATATATTGAGCGCAGTCACGAAATTTCGCAAAGAAAAGACCCAATCTGCCGTGTTCATTACCGGCATACTCGGCTGTTGTGAATGTGCCCACCAGCAGTATGCCTAAATTCTAGTTGGTATCCCATTCTTCCTTTTGTCCTGCAGGATACGTCGAATTTATTCCCGACTCACGAGTGAGAGCATCTCGTCGAAGGCGCTCATTCCCTTCTCCTGCAGCTTTTCGCTGTCGAGCTCCGGGACACGTCCCGAGCGGTCTCCCTGAAAGAGGTCTTCGGGTATCTCATGCAAGAACCGAGTTGGTTTTCTCAATTGAGTTCGACCAAACTTGAGTCGTTTTCTTGCACTGGTCAGGGTCAAGTGTCTTCGTGCCCGGGTCAGACCCACATACACCAATCGGCGCTCTTCAGTAATGTCCACACCGCTGCCCGATTCCGCGTCCGCATTCCGCATGTGGGGCATGAAACCTTCCTCAAAACCGATAATGTAGACGCTGTCGAATTCCAGTCCCTTCGAACTGTGTAGGGTCATCAGTGAAACGACGTTTTCTTCCTCTTCTTCTTCATCTGTGTCGCGGTCCAAACTCACCGATGTCAAAAATTCCTCCAAGGAGGCCTCGGGGTGTCTCTCCCTAAATGATGTCATCGCGACCGCCACTTCATCCAAATTGTTCAGTCGGCGCATCAGTTTTCGGATGTCACTTTCCGTACGACTGAAAACATTGCGAAAGTCGATCTTCTCGATCAGTGCGCGGCATATTTGACCAAATTGAGCCCCGTCCGCTGAAAATCGTTGGCGGAAATGTTCGATGAGATCGTTAAATTGACGAATCTTTTCGATGACTTGACCCTTTAATCCCACCACCCTTTGCGGATCCTTGAGGATGCGAAAAAACGGAGAGGACTCTTCATTGGCTGTATCAGCCAGCTTCTGAATGGTGACATCACCAATGCCACGTGCTGGAAAGTTAATAATTCGGCGAAAGGCGCTGTCATCCCATGGATTTGCTATGCATCGAAGATAGGCCATGAGGTCTTTCACCTCTTTACGGTCATAAAAACGAGTACCCCCAACAATTCGATAGGGAATGTCCAGGGCGCGTAGACCGTCTTCAATTAATCGGGATTGAGCATTCGTTCGATACAGCACGGCATACGATTTCCATGGTAATTCTTTCTCGCGTGACGAACTGAGGAGGTCGGCCGAGACCCATCGAGCTTCTTCATCACCATCGGGCGCCTCAAAATAGCGCAGGGCGTCCCCATCTCCCAGTTCACTCCACAGGGATTTTTCATGCCGTTCCGCATTGTTTTGAATCAATGCATTGGCCGATCGCAAAATGCAGTTCGTCGAGCGATAATTTTGGGTGAGAGCGATGGTTCTCGCACCGGCGAAATGTTGGTCAAATCTCAGGATATTGCCCGCCTCTGCCCCGCGCCAGCCATAGATACTCTGGTCATCGTCTCCCACGACACATATGTTGCCGTGCCGCTTACCCAAGGCTTTGAGGAGGCGGAGTTGACTGAGATTTGTATCCTGATATTCGTCCACCATGATGTATCGAAATTTTCCCGACCACCGATATGCCAGTTCCTCATCGCTCTCGAGAAGCCACACTGGAAGTGCAATCAGGTCATCGAAATCTACGGTGTTCATAGCGCGTAGCCGCCGTCCATAGAGAGGTGAGAGGTGGGCGGCAACACCTTCGATGCCCCCGCGTCGAGGATCGGGCCTCTCTAAACGACTTTTGAAGTGTCCAATCACGCTGTGCACGATTTTTGGGTCGTAGATGCTTGTATCGAATCCAGCGTCGCCCATGAGTTCAGTGATGGCGTTTAACTGGTCATCTTCGTCCAGGATCGTGAACCCTTTGCTGAGACCTGCTTTACGGTATTCCTCTCTGAGGAACCGAAGGCCGAGTGAGTGGAAGGTACTTAGAACTACGCCTCGAGCACGAGACCCGACAAGGTCCAGCACGCGTTCTTTCATCTCTGTCGCCGCTTTGTTTGTGAAGGACAAAGCGACGATTTCTTTCGGGCTTGCGCCCTGACGAATGAGTTGAGCAATTCGGAAGGTGATAACGCGTGTTTTACCCGAACCGGCTCCGGCCAAAACCAGAATGGCACCCTCCGTGGTTTCAACCGCTTCTCGCTGCTGAGGATTCAAATGAGTGAGGTCGACCACTTTGGTTACCGTTCAAGCTATAGGCGTGGATGCCCACCTCTATCATTTAATTCGCCATCTTTTACAGGATCTTTGCAGAGTAGGATTGAACTTTATGTGAGACCAAGCGACCGGATGCGCGCAGATTTTTTCACGCCTGCTTGACATGTTTAAGCGGGAACCTTAAACCTGTTGGGGTCACTGAATGAACGTTCATTCAGTAATGAGGCAATGACGAAGGAGTGGCATGGTCCGGCCGAGAGACGGAGATAAAAGGGCGCGCATTCTGGATGCGGCTGTCCAGGTCTTTTCGCAGAAAGGCTTCTACCATTCTCGAGTATCCGACGTGGCTGATGTTGCTGGGGTCGCTGGCGGCACGATCTATCTCTACTTCAAAGGTAAAGATGATGTGCTCATCTGTCTTTTTGAAGACCGGATGGAGAAAATTCTCAGAGACGTTCGGTCGATGCTGAAAACCGAAAGCGATGCATCCGCTCGGTTGGAGGCATTTATTGGTCTGCATCTCGCATTGGTCGACCGCGACCCAGCTCTGGCGGACATTCTCACTGTCGAATTGAGGCAATCGTCAAAATTTGTACGAGAGTACCGACCCCAGAAATTTTTCGAATATTTGGATGTCGCCGAGGAAATTTTAAATCAAGGAATTCGGTCGGGCCAATTCCGGTCCGACATACAACCCAAGGTTTGGCGCAGAGCGCTTTTTGGTGCCCTCGATGAGGTAACCCTGATGTGGGTCGCTTGTTTACGGGAAGGGGTTGATCCCCCGAGCACTTTGGCGGAAGCTGCGGCAACCATCTGTAATTTAATGCTCTCGGGTCTGATACGACCCGAACTGACTCATGAGGAGTGACTCTTGAAGATTCTGGTAACCGCAAAGCGGGTCACTGATCCCTATACCAAAATAACACTGAAGAAGGACGGCAGTGGTCTAGACCTCGACGGTGTCGACTATAAGATGAACCCATTCTGTGAAATCGCAGTCGAAGAAGCGCTGCGTATTGCAGAGGACGCCGACGATCCCGAAGTCGTTGTCGTTGCCATCGGGGATGAAGAGGCGACGAAGGAAGTGCGTACCGCGCTGGCCATGGGCGGAGACCGTGGCATTCTCGTCGAGCACGAGGAAGCGGAGCTCGATTCAGACCTCGTCGCTCGTATCTTGGTGAAACTCTGCGAAGAGGAAGAGCCCGATATTGTCTTACTCGGCAAGCAGGCCGTCGACGGCGACAGCAATCAAGTGGGCCAACTCCTGGCAGAGTATCTCGGATGGCCACAGGCGACCTTCGCCTACAAGGTTGATTTGAATGACGATGAGGATGGTGCCACCGTCAAACGAGAAGTGGATGGCGGTGTGGAAACCGTATCGCTGAGTTTTCCCGCGGTGATCACGACAGATTTGCGATTGAATGAGCCTCGATACGCGAGCTTGCCTGGGATTATGAAGGCGAAGCGGAAGCCCATGGACGTCTATGACCTCGATGAGCTCGATCTCACCGATGACCTCAAGGTCGAAACGGTTGGTTTTTCACTGCCCGCCGAGCGACAGGCCGGCGTATTGGTCGAAACCGTAGATGCTCTCATGGACAAACTCGCCAACGAAGCCAAGGTCATTTAAGGACCCGAAAGGACATTAGATATGAGTCAGATTATTGTACTGGCAGAACATGAGGCGGGCACCTTGGTTAAGGGCTCTTTGGTCGCCGTTTCCGCAGCTAAAGAATTGGCAGCTAAGGTCGGTGGCACCTTTGATATTGCGATCGCAGGCCAAGGGGTTGATTCGGTTGCAGCCGAACTCGCCGGGTATGGTGCGGCACACATTTATCAGATTGAGGATGCGACCTTGGCCAACTACACGGCCCAAGCGTATGCGCAGGCGTTCGATACGGCTGTGCGTCATTCCGGCGCTCAATTCGTGCTCGCGGCGGCCACGTCGCGCGGCAAAGACTGCACGCCTCGAGTCGCGGCGCGATTGAAGGCCGGCCAAGCCAGCGACATTGTCGCCATCAATGGCAGCGCAGGTCAGTTGACATACACCCGACCAATGTGGGCAGGTGCGGTCCTGGGCGATGTGAAGGTGAATACGGACATTACTGTTCTGACGGTTCGGACCACTGCCTTTGATCCTGCGGCGGCCACGGGGTCGAACAGTCCCATCGAGAAGATGGCATCGGGCGTTGATGCTGGAAGTTTGCGGATGCAGTACGTGGGCACTGACTCAGTCAAGTCCGACCGACCGGCGCTCTCCGATGCGGACGTCGTCATTTCCGGTGGACGAGGCTTGAAGGCTCCTGAAAACTTCAAGATCATCGAAGCATTGGCGGATAAACTAGAAGCCGCCATCGGCGCGAGCCGAGCCGTCGTCGATGAAGGCTGGGTACCCAATGACTGGCAGGTCGGTCAAACCGGCAAGGTCGTGGCACCGAACCTGTATATCGCCGTTGGCCTCTCGGGTGCGATACAGCATGTGAGTGGCATGAAGGGTTCAAAGACCATCGTTGCGATCAACAAGGATCCTGAAGCGCCGATCTTCCAGATTGCCGATTACGGCATTGTTGCCGACCTTTTTGAGGTGGTGCCCGAGCTGACGGATAAACTGTCCAGTCGATAGTGAAACATGGTGGGCGGGGCCGCAGGGTCCCGCCTCATCCACCCCGATCCCGCAGGAATAAAACCCTATGAATCCGGATCATATCGTGATTCCCCACAAAAGAGTTGCCGCCCGAGTGGTGGACGGAAAAGCACTCATTCTCGATCCCCAAACGGATGGCCTTCAGCGTCTCAATGATGTGGGTAGTTTTGTGTGGACACTTGTGGCAGAGCGTCAGCATACCCCAGTGGAGATCATGGCTGCAGTCCATCATACTTTCGAAGTCTCCAAAGACGAGGCGGACCGTGATGTACAAAAATTCCTCCAAGCGCTCGCGGCTCGAGAGTTGATTGATTACATCTCGAATTGATTTTCCCGCCGCTCTCGTCTAATGCATTGCGTGAGCGAATTGAGTTCAAAAAACCTCGGCTATTCTGTACTTCGGTAGCCGGGTGTGAGCATTTGATTCGGCTGTACGTCTAAGAGATAACGAAATTACTGACTTTCAGCATTCGGATAAACGTTCAAAAACAAACATCTGACCCATGACATAAACTGTGTATTTGTGGGACAGTGATGCATCTTGAGCTTTCGTAATCTGAGCGCTGACCAGTGGAGAAAACCTGAATGAACCATCCAGTTTGGATACGGAGAATCGCGTGTGTGGCATGTGTCGCTTCCCTCACCTTGATCGGGTGTGATGATGCGCCGGGTCCCCAATTGCCTCCTCGGGCAGACGTCGGACCACCAGGAGAACTGACAATTTCCTCCCCTGTATCAGGTGTTGTGCTCTCCGCGGCCGACGATACAGACGGCGATCTCTCCAATGGGCTTCAAATCGCCGTCAATGTGACGTCCGGGGCTGACGACGGTACGCCCGTTCAGTTGAACTTCGGGGGAATGACACCCCTGATCGAAACGCTCTCGGGCGGTGTCGCCGCCTTCGAAGTCACGTTGCCCGGTGATCGGAATGGAGAGTACACTTTGATCGTGACCCTGTCCCCGGAGTCTGGAGACGCGCAAACGACCTCTGTCACCGTGGCCGTACAGATTGCCGAATGCTCCGTCACCGTGCGCCCTCAGCCACGAGGGGCCGGATGTGACCTGGGATCAGATGCCGATGAGGATCCCAATGCTCCAGGTTTACAGACAACGTTGACTGCTGAGACAAACTGCAATTCTGTAACCTTCACTGTGAATAACTTACCGTCGCTCACCAGCGATGTGTCTGACGGTCAAGCCCAAGCTCAGGTCACGCTTGCAGATGGGCAGAATCAAATCACGGTCGTTGCAACGGATCGTGTAGGTTCATCGGCCACCGTGGGTCCTTATCCCTTAAATGTTCGCACTGCGCCCCCTCGGATTGAGTTTGGGACTCTCCGTGAGAATCGGCCCAACACGCTTATGATCGCCGATGGAGATTCAGAATCAGGGCGTGTCTATTGGACACTGACCGGCCAAGCCAGCGGGGTGAAGGATGGAGAAGAAGTCACGGTGATTTTGGACCCAGAACTGCCGAATTCACCAACACAAGCTCGCGTCGACGAAAACGGAGAATTCCGTCTAGAGTTGGCGCTGAATCAAGGCGCCTATTATCAGGGGCAAATGACCGTGTCGGGTACCGATGAATGTGGGGTTTCAGGCACGTCACCGAGCTATGAGATCCAACTGGATGCCGTCGTTCCCACAGTGCAAATCGATACGCCCGGTGATGGGTATCTGATGACCCTGGCTGATGATATCGATCCTGGCCGAGCAGGTATCCAGATTCCCGTGACTGTGCAGGTACAGGACTTGCGTCCAGACGACATCGATTATTCGATTGTCGTGGAGTGCGCCCGAGTGGGTGGCGATCCAACTTTCGTGTCTCGGTCAAGGGGGGACGGGGATGCTGTCACGCGCTTTGAACTTCTCGATGACACCGCCGATAACGATGCAGTCATCGTGACTTTTCAGCAGACAGAAGCAGGGGAGTTCATTTGTCGAGCCATCATCGATGGTCCAACGAATCCGAATCAACTCACAGAGGTGGTCTGGCGCGCATTCTTCGATGCACCTAGTTTGACCGTCCGCTCTCCAAATCCGTTGCTTGGGTGCGTCTCTGGCGCCAATCTAGACATCAATGCTGTGGGGAATGATCTCGATGGCAACGACCCCAATATCACAGTGACCATCACCCAGGAGGGTGGCGTTGCGGGGCCAGCGCAGGAGTTGGTGTCCCTCGGATCCGAAACCTATGCTTTGAGCTTAGGCGAGGAACAAATTCCCGATGGGAGATATACCCTAAACTTTCAGGGACAGGTGCTTGGCAACATTCCTGTGGATATTGTCCCAGACACACTGGATGTGACCGTTGATCGAAGTGGGCCTCAATTGAGCTTCATCTCGCCGGGCCTTGATGGCGTTCTCAATGATGGTGATCCCCAGTCGCCAGGTACTCAAACACCAATGGTCGTTCAGGTGTGCGATGCGGGAGGTCAGACAGTGACCGTCGATACAGTGCCCGCGCTCCCTGGCAGCCCCTTCCAGGCTGAAGTTCCAGTGGGAAGCGACTGTTTTGATGTGGCGGTCGGTACCGTGACCGTACCCCTTGGAGAGATCGAATTCACGGCGTCCGTCACAGATGCGTGCGGTGTGGTCGCGCAGGTTCAGCAAGTGGGCTCCATCCCCCCAAACGCGATCGGGGCGCGAATCACCAACCCACTCTCTGGTGACTTAAACGCGAACGTCGATGCAGACGCTGCACGGGTGGGATGTCAGTTCGATTTGGAAGCCATTGGGCAAGGCATGGCGCCCGGTGCAGAGTTTACCGTGTGTACCAATGTTGACCAGTCCGCACCCAATGCGGCGTGTAATGGCGGTTTCTCCGCACTCGCCGGTCAGTGTCAGGTGGCGGGATCCACTCAAAATGGCTCTCGTGTTGTGTGTCCAGTGAGTCTGCAAAATGGACTGCATGAGGTCACTTTCGTCGGTGTGTGGGGTGAGCGCGTCGAATCGGGTG
>Ga0160423_10004086_pt1 | contig 12032 bp, 10 predicted proteins | sample CRUFie14St8metaG_FD_108191 | JGI IMG/M metagenome (GOLD analysis project Ga0160423, IMG submission 108191) | Marine microbial communities from the Costa Rica Dome - CRUD Field 142mm St8 metaG | ecosystem: Environmental > Aquatic > Marine > Oceanic > Photic zone | place: Costa Rica: the Eastern... | reverse complement strand
TCAAATGCGGCTTCGTCTTCAATGTAGACTGGTTGAATTAATCTTGTTACTTCGTTTTCTGTACCTGCATTATATGTTTGATATAATGATTCTTCTAGTAGAACTTTGTTTTGACTATCTCTAGTTGCATCTTCTAATAGAATATGTTCTGTTTGTTCTAGCACCATGACCAGTGTTGGTACAAATGTTGTACTTTGAACACCTAATGTATTATCTGGATCGACACTGAATCTTCCGTCTCTATCGTCTTGAACTATAACTGATTCTACTGCAACTTCACCAAAGAAAATATGACCTGATGGATGTACCAAGTCTTTTACTATTGATCTGTATTTGTCAATTGATTCACCGACTTTGATAATGTAAGAGTGAGTTTGATAAAGTTTGCCGTCTTGAATATTTGATGTTTCGTTTGAGAGATAGCCTTTCTCACCAAAGAAGTTATCGTTTATAATACCTTCACCAGCAAATTTACCTCTTGCATCATATGGATCAAATTTTAGAATCTTGAAACTTTGACCAACTGCATAAGTTACTTTTTCATCTTCTAAGAATGTGCCATCTCTATCTGTAAATTTTATTAAGTTTCTTTGATTATCAAACGATACAACTTTTGCAGTTGCACCTGAAGTCGAACCAGTCAACACTGTATCTTTTGATAAGTCTGTAGCCGCTGATGGTTCTGCAATCAACATATTGTAGAATGAATCATTACCAATTACAGCATTTTCGTCAAAGTTGTAACCTTGATTTGTAAGTCTTAGTTTTTCTACACCACCGATCTTGGATGACCATGCAAATAAATTACCACCTGTACCAGATGTTACTTTTGCAAGAGTACATGTTTTGCTTGTATTTGAACTACCACCTAAAACTAATTCATTTGCTATAAAGGTGTTTGTATGAGTAGTTGCTCTTCTAATAACAAGTCTACTATTCTTTGTATCGATTCTTGAAATCTCACCAGTAGCATTTGAAGTTTGTCCTGTAACTAACTCACCTACTGTATAACCTGAGACATCATCAAAATATAGAAAACCGCCTGGAAAAACTCTTGGTATTTTTTGATAACCTGCACCACCACTCGTAACATGAACTCTTCTGATTCTTTGATCTGAAGATTCTAGCATTATTACATCGCCATCTTCTTGTACGAGTCTACTGAATCTTGAAACAATTTCAACCTTCTCACCGCCTGAAGGTGTAGGTGAAATGACATTGTTACTACCATCTAATGGTGCTATAAATGTTACTCTATCTAATTTAGTTTCATAAATGGATTCTGATTGTTCAACACCATCAATGAATACTTTAATATCTAAACCATTTAATGCAGTTGGTTTTCCATTGATATCTCTTACAGTATTGCCATTTGAATCTACACCACCGAAAGTTGTTTGTCCTGCTACTGCTGTATATTCGTATTGATCGAAGGCAGTATCATTCTCTAAAATGATTTCATCACCAGTAGCAGCTATTATACCTTCTGCACCACCACCTTCTGTGCCTCCGTCTTCGAAGACAACTATATCGCCTGCTGAGTATCCTGAACCACCATTTTCAACATAAATTTCTTCTACTGGACCTCTTGTAATTCCAGCAACTGTCGCTCTTGCATTAACAACATCTGTATCTGTTTTAGCACCAGTGAATATGATCTCATCGTTGAGATCGTACATTGACCCAATGTTTGAACCTTCAAATAGTAATGCACCATCTACTGTTGATGTGCCTACAGTTCCGTCTTCTAAACATAAATCACCGTCTTCGTTTTCTAATCCAAATGTTGTTGATGCTTCTGTTGGTAAAATATCTGAAACAATACCTTTTACTGTTGCAGTATATGTTATTATACCATCTCTATCGACAATTGATACCACTCGATTTGGTTGGAATGTTCCTCTATGTGTATCTGATATTGATACTGAGTATTGTTTGTTTATTACAGATAAAGGTTCTACTTGATCAATAACTGCCTCTGCATCTATTTGATCAGGATTAGTTTCGTTGTATTGAATGATTTTATCTGTATCTTTCGGTACACCACTAGACATAACAATATTCATTCTTCTATCTTCACTATAACTTGATTCTGAAGCGAATATTGTTTCGTCTATTGGATATTTTACTTCTGCATTTTGACCATACAGAATTCTCATCAAGAACTTAACTGAATCTGCTGTACCTTTTTGTTTGTAAAGTGAACCTATATTCTTGAGAGTTAGTCTTTTGTTTTGTGTATCTTTTAGATCGAGTGAAGGTATGAAATCTTTCTGAAAATAATTAAGAAAAGTTTCTAGTGTTTGATCGATATCACCATAATCTAGCAATCTGTTGTTCGCAACGATTTGGTTTTCTTTATATGTTTTGATAGTACCTGTTCTGTTACCATCTCGACCTGTAATTGTTTCACCAATAGCAAAACCTGATCCTGATACTGTATCAACTATCAAGACTTTGTTATTAATGACTTTAATTTTTGCTACTGACCCACTTGTACTTCCGTAGATGTATTCTCCTTCTACGAATGGGTTTGTTGAATCTTCTTGTAGTATTTTTGCATCTGCAATATCTGGTGCAGTTGCATCTGTACCTTCTTCAAGAAGAAAGGCACCCGTAGCGATTTGGGTGCCTTCTTCGAATTGTACACCGTCTAATTCTTGAACCGTGTCTAGTGTAATTATTTCTGACTCAAGATATTCAAAGTATGATTCTAAAAACGCCTCGAATATAGGTGCTTCTTCCTTGATATGATCAGGAAGAAGTGAACCTATTCTTGGTGATAATCTATCTACTATGTGATCTTGATGTGCCATATTTAATTAACTATTACGCATCGACATCAACGATTTCGCTGTTAGCCGCATGTGAAGCATTGAACGAAGCAATTGGGTACCAAACTGATCCCATTCCTAGTAATACTATTGCATCACCTTCTGCTAATGAGATGTTATTGTTTGATTGAGTACCAGTCCAGTTTGAAGCTGGGATATCAATTGTAACAAGTTCTGTTTCACCATCGTTAATTCTAACGATAATTTTCAACTGACCTTCGTGAGTAGGTGCTGACAAGTCCATGTCTACATTAGCTGAAGCACCAGTGATATCGATCTTTGTGATCATCTCTGTTGCTGAAATAGCTGTTGCAGTCTCGTCAAGTGCCTCTACATCATCAAATGCGATGAATGAAGGTACATTATTAAACAGTCTCTCCAAAGTCATTTTCTTATTGACTGGAGTTCCTGTTGGGCTATCTACGATGTGAAGTAAATCACCTGCGTTGATATCGGCTTCATTTATTAGATTCAGCGCTGTTATTTTTTTATCTGCCATTTTAGTTTCCTCCTATAAAAACCAATTTAATGGGATGCTACTTACGGTAGTTTCCGTAATCACTTTATACATATTAATAACTAGTACTAGATGTTGATGTGTAACCTACACCTGCACTAGATTCACCACTCGAAATGGTGTCAACTTCACCTGTAACACTGATTCGTGACACATCGATATCTACGAGTGAACCACGAAGAGCAACAACATCGTTGCCTGCTGGTATTAAGGTGAATTCGATTGAGGTATCTGAGTTTACTGTTGAAGCAATACTGATGGCGTCAATCGAAATCTCTCCTGAAGCATAGTCTATTGTACCTGCTTCTAAATCTATTACTGATCTTACTCCGCTGACTAGAGTATATCTTCTGATATTACCCTTACCATCGTCATCGAAGAATTGAATGTCTGTTGTGTTTCCTTCTACATAAAAACCTGTTGAAGTTGTTATACCACCTGAATCTGCATTATGACCTGAATGTGGATTATATAATGCATTACCAAAGTTCACTTTAAATCCTTCTTTAAAGTTTGGTTTGATTGTATGTTTTCTAGCAAGTCTTATATTTGTTGTATTTGATAAAATAGAATCTTCTGATTCATCGATTGCTTTAACTAGATTTGAATGTCTAAAGATTGCATCGAAGTTTGAAAGATTGTCATCATCAAATTTAATGATTGCATTTCTAACTACAGCTTCAAGTTCACCCTTAGATAATGTTGTCTCACCATCATTATATTTAAACACTGTAGATATAATAATTTTTACAAGTGTTGGGTCAACAATCACAGGTCTAACTGTAATCATGTTAAGTTCGTTTAGTTTTCTTTGTACATCTGCTTTCTCTGTATCAGATAAGTAATCTGAGTTTTGTGGTTTCAAAGATACAAAAACTTTTCCGTATTCTGGTGGATTATTGTCTTCGCCACCCCAAACTGCTACTGCATCGGCGTTTGGATAATATTCTTTTACTTTCGCTTTATAGTCATTCAATGTTACGAGTCTGTTTTGAGATGTATAGAATTTTGTTGCTTTAAATTTAATTGATTCGATAGATTCTTTCTCTGCACCACCACTTGAGATTGATTGTGTTGTAATAGTTGCACTTGAGAACCCATTTACATTTTCTACTAATGAAAATATCTTGGCACCATCGGCGTGATTTTCATCGACTACAATATATGTTACATCAATAACATCACCATCTTTTAATCCTTTACCAAGAACACCATCACCAAAGTATAACTCTAAGAAACCTTCTTCATTCTCTTGGGTATAATATACTTTAGATGTTGCGAGTATCGATGATACATCTGTAGATAGTTTATAAGTCTCTGTAATACCATTTGAAGTTACTGATACATTGATTCTTGCTCTATCTACTCTTTCGTTAGACAATACAAATTTTGGATTTTTGACCTGTGTATCGAAAACATAACTGTCTGTTACATATGTGCCTTGTACAAGATTAACATCACTGTATAAAAAATCTCCTGCTGATTCTGTAGGTGTGACTGACTTTTCTACAACATACTCGTATGTTACGCCATCGAATACTGTATTGAATCTATGACCTCTATTGATAATCATCTCAGTTGTTGTTGGTGTTGTACCATCAGGATTCAATATGTTTTTAAATTCAATATTGACTAAACTAGAAGATGCTTGTTCTGTAGCGGGTACGAATCCTAAATCTTTTGCTCTTGATACTACATTCTTTCTAATTTGTGCTGAATCTAAAAATAATTCTGAAGCGGCGATGTTTGTGTTTACACCACTAATATGTGTTGCATATGCCAATGTGTCAATAAGAACTGACATAGTTGAACCTTCAAAATCATAGTCTTTAAATTTATCTTGACCTTTAAGGTATGTTTTTATATTATCTGCGATTGCATCGAAATCTAAGTCCGTTGCATTTATATTTGAACTGTTTACTGCCATTATCGTACCCTTGTTACCGTGAATTCTGCTGATTGGCCTGATTTACCATTTCTGATACTATAGAAAATTTGCACATCAAGTCTGTTATCGTCTGTTAGTGGATTCAATCTTACGCTGACATTGTAGACTCTAGGTTCTAATCTCTCTATCATGTTTACCATTTCTTTTTGAAATCTTTTTACCTTACGAGTAGAATCCAACTCGAAAAGCATATTTGTTACACCGCCACCAAAATTAGGTTTGAAAGGTCTCTCAAATTTATTTGTTAATACAATATTTCTAATCGATCTCTTGATTGCATCTGAATCTTTCTTAGTTGATATATCACCTGTAACAGGATGTGGTACTAAGAACATATCTAAATCTGAGTAGATATCTTTTACTGTATTTACTTTCGAATTTGGTTTAATGTAGTCAGCCATTTAACTATTTATGCCGATTGTAATGATCGTTCCCATTTAATCACCGTAGAATTAGCACTAGCAGGTGTTACTCTGAGTCTGACATCTGATCCTGATATATCTGCTGAGAAAGTTGCGAGTTCAGTCGAACCACCAGCAAACACGGTACCAAATTGTGAAATGTTCACATTTGTACCATCGTGAATAATATGAATCTCTGTTACTTGATATTCTCCTGATGTTGCATCTGCAAGAACAATAGTATATCTACCACCTCTAATACTTGCATGAGCGAATGTATTTAATGTTACCGTTGTTGTTGCAGTTGTAGTAAGACCACCAGAATTACCTGCATCGACACCCTCTGCTGTTATTGTAGCAAATACTAAGTTACCACCACCGTCAGTAGCGAGAACTTGGTTTGCACTGCCATCTGCTGTTGGTAATTTATACACCGTATTACCATTCGCATCAAGATATACAACTCTATTATTTTTTATTCCTAAATCTGCCATTTTAACTTATAGGTTTGGTTGTCTTACCAGGCCCTAATCCTGCTGTGTCTAAGTGAGTATGAGTACCAAGTGAAGGACCAACTCCAACTTTTGTCTTAATATCGCCATCGGCTGTTATTGTACTTGCGTTTGTTTGAGCACCAGTCACATGTAATGTTCCTGTTACTGTAGTATCTGATATAATTTCTGTTGTAGAATTACCTGTAATTGTGATCTTGCCTTCTGAAGTCACATCTGTTGTACCACCAATTGTTCCTGTTAGATTACCTTTTGTAATTGTTGAAGTAACATTACCCTCTGATATGGTTTCTGTTACATTCCCTTTTAATACATTAAGATCAACATTGCCTTGTCTGATCTCGATATTAACATTACCACTTTCTACCACAACATCTGCATTGCCACCAATATAGACCTTATCGTCTTTTGCTGTGACTTTAACATGGTCGTTTACTATTTGGTGAACTTCTGAACCATCTCTGTGTATCTCAACAAAGGTGCCTGATCTATGTTGTACTGCCAATCTCTCTGCACCTACAGAATCATCCATCTCTATCATGTGACCTGATTCTGTATGATGCACTTTGTTAAATGGATATAAAGACTTTCTTCCTGTCTCTTCTTTCCATACAGTTGGTTGATATAACTCTTCTAACTTAAGTTTGAATCCCTCTGGTAAATTATCTCTAATATCATAAACACCACCAGCTCTTGCAAATCTATTGAGATCGGATTCATCATAGTAATCAGATAGTGGATAATAAGGCGTTGTCTTAGAAGTTGGTTCTGTAATCGTGTTCTCTGTACCATCGTACTTGAGTTCGATTGATTCTGGTAATTGTGGTGATGTATCAAGTGCTAATGATAATGAGTTTGGTCTTTTGCCTGTTGGTGGGTTGAGACCATCAAGTGTACCATCGTATTCACTTGCAGTTGCTCTTCGTGGGTCATTAAAACCTGCATCGACCGATCTATTAACTATTTCACCAGAAGGCGTTTCTTTATATCCCTTTTGAGATATACCCATGATAGAACCAAAGACAATAAAGTCTTGCATATCGTCATCACGATACATTCCAAAGACACTAGTGCCTTCTACAAGTCCATGTGAATGTCCAAATCCAGATAACGATGCACTTGATGATGGCATAATAACTTGAGACCATGGTAAGTCTGGTGTAGAGATAAACTGTTTGTTATCTGTATGAACACCATGTACACGAACTCTAACACGACCCACTCTTAATGGATCGTTTCGATCTTCTACTATGCCGTAATACCAATTAGTCATTTGGTCCTGTTGGCCCCTCATAGTCTTTCAATGCTTCTTGCTCTTTAATTAAACCTGCAAGACTTTCTTTTACACATTGAAGAACCATAGTGCCATCTCCTGATAATGGTGATACTATGTGATGTATCTTTGTAATTAAAAATCTTTGATCATCTAGTTCATCTACTTCGTTTTGTTCTAATGCGCCACCTGGCAATCTTAGAGTTACGATCATACCAGCAGATAAATCCGATCTGATTGGTATTGTAACTTTGTAAACATGAGAACTAAGATGATGTAACATACTATTTCTTTCTAATAGACCTGAATCTAGATATTCATTACCTATGAATTGACTTGTATCGTTTAATATAGCAGAATCGGAAAATGCGTTTGTATGATTCACTCTATAGATATGTTTAGCATCAAATATTTTATTCATAGGTTGTTCTGCGCCGATCTCACTGTAAGTTATATCATCTTCAGCAGTTAACATCTCTTCAGCTTGATGTACAATAATATCATCGTTTAATCTAACTGTAGGGAAACCACTCATGTGATTCTTACCTTTCTTATCGTAGTTTTCTCCTAGATCAAAGACAACATCTTTCTCTAATTTTCTAATCGGGTCATATGTTTTAAGTCTCGATGCATATGCACCTGTTGTTGTGCCATGTAAAGTATCGCCTTTCTTTTGTATTTCAAAATTTAAAATTTGTGTATTGATACCATCTGTTGGGTCATCAACATCAACATTTTCTGATTCTATTTTTTGATTTCTAGGTTCAGATGAAAACGGTAAAATAAAATCCATATCACCGCTTATCATTTTGTTTAGTGACATGAATCTAAAACCACCAACGAGAGATTGATAGAAGAACATGCTGTTTTTATACACTGCATTTTCTCCTAAGTTTGCGTTCTGTTTGATGTAGTCTATTAACTTTCTGATTGTCCAATTTGGACATACTAACTGTTGATTCTCTGGTAATGATTCTTCCCAAAACTCTATGCCATTATTTTCGGGAAGTTTTTCAAATTGTGCATCTTTAAGAAGTGTTTGAAGAAGCATTTCGGAATATGACCCACGCAAAACTTTTGATAGTCTAGTTTGCGTAACTGTAAATAATTTAGGTTCACATATATGAAGTACATATGTATATCTACTGTCATGATTTAACATATCAGTAATCTTATATACTCTAAATGCCTTTTCTACTGCAAAGTCACCTTCAGTAAATTCGCCTACACCTTGTTTTGTTCTGTATCTAATTGTGATGTGTTCTTGGCCGAAGATTTTATATTTTCTGAATATACCCATACCATCTAATATGGATATACGACCAGATAAAAATGGATTATCGATGCCTTCAAAGATGTCAATAGACACAGCAAGATTGGTTAAATCTATAACCTCACCTTCCTGATTGACAAGGGTGACGGAGTCTAAGGCGACTTCACCCGCTTTGAAATTTCCTTCACTCATGATAACATTATCTTCTCGAATCGTCTGACTATACCGTCAATCAATTCGGGTCTAATGACTTTGATCTTTCTCTTTTTTTCGTTCTCTTCTAATTCGTGGTCTAAAAATGTTACTTCAGAAAAACCTGTTGCAGTTGAGTTTCTTCTAATGTCACCCTTTTTATATTCATATGTACCATCGATTCTGTTTTTAATTTGTGCTGGCATTTTAGTTATTGTTGGTATAAAAGTATCAACACCATCGATGACTTGATTTGTGCCTCTTGATGCAGTTGATACATTCTCATTTGCTACAAATGGTTTTATTACATCGACACCTATTCTTTTGTGAGTCGGGTCTACTTCTATGATACGACCCTCACCTGATATACTTGTTATTTTTTCTCCTAAAAGAAACTTTTGTGTTGAAGATACTACATCTGTACTTTGATCAAAGACAAGATATTGTCCATGATATTTCTTATCAAGATACTTTCTAAATGTTTCTTGATCCATATGCCAGTCATAATAGTTTTCTAATTCGTTTACGAGAAAAAATGTCCAATGTAAATCTGGATTGCCGTATAACTTAGTTGCAACGATATCTGGTCTTTCACCATTTTGTATTTCGTAGAATGTATAATCAACGATACTTTCTACGGCTTGTTGTTCTATCTTAGACTTTCTAAAAAAGTCTTTGATGAAGATTACTCGACCATCATTTAGTTTATACTTTATCTCTGGAAAGTTTTTAAAAAATTCTTTAGCCATTTTTATCCTGTCGGAGGTGGACCCTCTGCTCTATTATTTAATTCTTCACTACCAAATGAGTTAGTTCTTGAAGCAGAATCTAAGATACTGCCACCGCCATCTGATAATGCATTTCTTCTTTCATCGTTGCCTCTTGGATTACCTTCTTCATCGATAGCTGAAATTGCTTTGTAATTTTGTTGAGTAAGAATTCTGATTTCTAAGAACTCTAGAGTCATAGATGTTTTTGTTGGTTGACCATCATAGTAAGTTGCGAACTTAGCACCACCTGTATGATCAACTTCACATGATGTTAAAACTGCTGGTAAGAAACCATCGATTTTGCCTGCAATAGGTCCGTCAAAGTAGATATCAAAGATATTTGGGTAGTTAAAGAAGTTGCCTTTTACAACTGCTTCTTTATCTGACATTTTCTTTCCTGAGAATACAGTTCCTAGATCACCTGAGAATGTATCAGGTAACATTGATGTTCTGAATGTATGAATGATTCTATTGACCAATCTCGCTTCGTCTTCCGATCTAGGATGAAATTCAAAAGATAAACTCCATGATCTGAAAGGAATACCTGATAGTGTTTGTTCTTCTAATGGGTTAACTGCAACACCAGCTGCCAAGTTTGTTAGACCACCTGTAAGACCGTCTAACATAGAATTGATAGCCGCACCTGCAAGTTGTTTACCAGCAGCCATACCTTTTTCACCAAGATCACCACCACCATCTTTGAATGTTTTAGCAAGGTCTGCTAATGCACGATTCATTGGTGAGATACCTTTTGTTTGATATTCTACACTTGCTGATGATACGATGCCGTCTGGCACATACAATGCAATAGAGTTGGGTTCTGTTTGACCACCTTCTCCCTCTGTACTTCTAATTCTTCGACCTCTAATATCGAAAACTAGATAGTTTGCTAAATCATCATGTAAAGGATAAACTAATTCAACATCTTGTCCTGCTGGAGTTTGTTTTAAATATCCAGATGCTTTTCTGTTTTTGGCACCAAGTGATTTTTCAAGAGATGCTCGTCTCTCTTTTATGAGTTTTTCTGCTTCTGCTTTCGCCTCGCCTAATTCATCTAATGCAGTATTGTAATTTACTGACTGAATTTTAGCTGCTACTCCTTTAATAGAGTTGATAGCGTTCTGTGCCTTGTTGAATTTTCCTATGAGTTTATCGATGTATGCCATGAGTTATAAATACCATTAGTTAACTATTTATTATTTATGTCGAAAAAACCATATAGCGGTAGGTTCAAGCCAAAGAACTATAAGAAATACAAAGGTGACCCCACACGAATTGTTTATCGATCTCTTTTAGAAAGACGATTCATGGTGTGGTGCGATAACAATCCTGCCATCATAGAATGGGGGTCTGAAGAGCTTATAATACCATATAGATCACCTTTAGACCGAAAAGTGCATAGATATTTCCCCGATTTTTATGTAAAATATACCAATAAAGAAAAACAGGTTGTTCGTGAGATCATAGAAGTGAAACCGAAGAAACAGTTGTTTCCACCTAAGAAACCTCAAAGACAAACTAAAAAGTTTCTAAACGAAGTTAACACATATTTGGTCAATCAAGCCAAGTTCAAAGCAGCTAATGAGTATTGTGATGATCGTAGAATGAAGTTTAGAATCTTAACAGAGGAGGAGATACTTCCTAAAAAATGAAAAAATTATATGCGTTTGATCTCGATGGCGTTATCATCGATTCTCTACCCAACATGGAAATTAGTTGGGGTGTGGTAAAACTCAATCATAATATTGATATACCATTCTCAGAATATGCAAAACATATTGGTAAACCTTTCTTCGATATCTTAGAAGAATTAGGCATAACAGAAGATAAACAAAAAATCAAAGACACTTATGATGAGGCTTCTACAATGAGTCTTGATAATGTCAAGATTTATCCAGGTGTTATTGAAACACTCAATGCACTCAGAGAGGCAGGTTGTAAAATCGCAATCTGTACATCAAAAGATATGGCAAGAGTTAAACATGTTCTTGCATCATTAATGTTAGATGGTGAAAAGTTACCAGACTTTGATTGGGTTTGTGCCCCAAAACAAGGCTTGCGAGGAAAACCTTCACCTGATCAACTACTATATACTATGGCATTTTGTAATGTTGATCCGATAGATACAGTTTACATCGGCGATATGCAAAGTGATTACGAATGTGCTCAGAGAGCAGGCGTAGATTTTATACATGCAAATTATGGATATGGACAAGTGAAATGCGAAGTCTCAGTGGACCAGATAAGTCAAGTAATCTTACCGTAGGTTTCATACCTGCAAGATGGTCATCGACTCGATTCGAAGGAAAACC
>Ga0160423_10004084_pt1 | contig 12033 bp, 16 predicted proteins | sample CRUFie14St8metaG_FD_108191 | JGI IMG/M metagenome (GOLD analysis project Ga0160423, IMG submission 108191) | Marine microbial communities from the Costa Rica Dome - CRUD Field 142mm St8 metaG | ecosystem: Environmental > Aquatic > Marine > Oceanic > Photic zone | place: Costa Rica: the Eastern... | reverse complement strand
TGTGCTAATTAAACTTTGTAGTTTTTGACCACCACTTCCACTTTGTATTTCTTGAATAGGTATTTTACCTGGGTTCATATCACCGTCTTGCGTAAACGATCTACCAATTACAGAACCTGTTTGGAAAAACATATTTAATGCTTCTTGCGGATTATAATTAGTTCCATTACCTAAATCAACTTCAGCTAAACCATCAGCATCAAGATAAACACCATCAGGCACCATTCTTGACATAACTTGCTGTAGCTTTAAATGTGTAAGCTGCACCATATCAGCAAATCCAGTTATACGACTTACTAGCGATTCAATTTTACCTTTGTACATACGAGGTGCGCACATACTATAATGCATTAAAACTTTTGTTTCATCACTTTTAGGCCGCATCATATTTTTTGCAAGCTCCCATCTAAGTAAATAATCTGTTCCTAATATTAATACACCTTCATATAAAACCTCTAAAGATCTTGACATTTTACCAAACTTCTGTTCTAATACTTCAACAGGTGGGTCAAATGTATCGTCTCTCATTAATATTTTTGTAGCACCAGTAGCAGTTTCTTTAACTTTATAAACTTCATTCATGTAAGTTTTGTAATTAAAGTATAAAACTTGCACTGTGTTAGAATCACTTTCACTATAGTTAGTTAATGTTCTATCGTAAAACTGATTGTTTTGATAACCTGTTTTAGCAATTGAATTTAAATCTTCATTTGTTAAATTAGGAAATTGTTTTTTAAGTTCATTAATATGTACATCTCTTACTTCACCAACATAATATATATCATCAAAATATGGCGATTCAGTATATGACCAAACTAAATTAGCAGGATCAACATACTCTATAACTATGCCTTCTGATTTTGAAAATCTATTTTTAACAGCACCAATACCTATTGTAGTTAAATCATAATAAACTCTTTTTCTAGTTAAGTCATAATGATTACCTTCTAATAAAACATTTATAGCTTGTTCTTCAGCTAATTCTACAGCTTGTTTATATGTAAGCTGCATATGTAATTCTAACTCTTCTTTACTTTCTGGTAAAGTTTCTGGTGAGTTTTCAAATAAGTTTATACCAAATTCGCCTTGCACGAATTCGTTTATTTCTTTTGTTTGTATATCTCTTATTATAGATTCTAAATATTGTGATCTTTGATATACACCATAAGGGTCTTGCGAATATGCTTTAATATCAAATGATCTTCCTGATATTCCATTAACCACTATATCTACAAATTTAGGTATAATAGGAACTGGTTTCCAATCTATATTTAAATATGATAAATCACCATTTATTGATAATTCATCTTTATACTTTTGTATACTTTGTTCTCCTCTTGCGTATAATCGCAACCTATGAAAAGTATTTTGATTGCTACGGAATCTAGTTGTACCAGAATCAGATTTAAACCATTCGTCTTGAATAGCTCTACCGACTCTTAAACCATACTCCTCAGACATCTTTTCAGCATCACTTGCTACTTGACTTGGAAAAAAACTATTTATAACTGACTCAGCCATATGTTTATTTTATTATTTGAGATACTGCACCGCTGTTTTTATATTTAGCAATATGCAAGTTTAATTTTGGTTTTTCAACTTTTGGATTAGGTGCATACAAATGTCTATTGCATGCCATAATAGCTAAACCTGAACTAATTGTTGCGTCAAACTTTGTACGCTTCGTTATATCAAATCTACCCCAATCATTTAAAGTTGCGTTAAAATACATTGCACCATACTCACCACTATCTTTAACACCTACGTGAGATTGTATGTAAGTTTCAATTGCAGCAGCATGAGCTTGTTTTATGTCTTCACTTGAATTTGGTATGCCACCAACTTCTTTTTCTGCTACTGACAATTTATTCCATTTTTTATCTGGTCTGTTCATAGAGTAACCTCTATAACCTCTTCTTTTTAAATAATACAATAATCTTGGTTTATTATTTTCAGCAAGCAATGGCATTCCATAAAATACTAAAGCCATTAATACATCTTCAAAAAATAATTCCGCTGTTGCAGGTCTTGCAATGTATTCTAAAAAAAACTGGTTTGGCGGATGATCCTCCATGCTGAACTTAGTAAGTCCATGTAATGATCCTTTCGATCCTTTACCGTCGGTAGTTCCGGATATATCATAACTATCGCAACCAAATGCACCCATATGTTCATTTCCAGGATATTTACTACCATTCTTAATTATTTGTTTATTCTGTATATTAGGGTTAGGCACCCATGATATATTAAATTTTCCTTTAGGGTTTGGTAAAAATAATACTTTAGAATCTTTTACGCCGTATTCCCATTGAAAATTACCAGTTGTTATAACGCTTGTATTTCTTAAATCTTCGTTATAATCTATTTGTTCATATATTTTAACTAAGTTAAATATACTATTTTTAGTTTCGTCTCTAAACGCATGTTCTTCAGTTCTTGGAAACTGCCTATAAAACTCATTTAAAGCATCCTGGTCGTTCTTTAGGCCGTCCGCCTCATTATGCCAGTGCTCAATAACTCCGACATCAATCGGGTCTCCGTAGACATCAACGCAATCTTCTGGTGGGTCCTCGAATACAGGCATTCCAAAAGAATCAATGAATCCTTCGTAATTCCATTCCATAGGTATGAACAAAGAATATAATCCTGACTTAGTCTGTCCATTGCGGTTTCTTTTTGTGACGTCTGAATCATTATATAGTTTTTTAAAGTTATCACCTCCTTTGTCTAAAGCATTGCTTGTAGACCCCATCATACATTTACCTATAATTCTGCTACCTAACCTTAACGTTGTTTTCGTAACACGCCAGTTGTTGAGGATGTTGTCCGGCCGTTCCCATTTCCCCGACTCATCGTGGACAAGGAGGGCAAGTTTCTCTCCATCGTAGGAGTTGTCACCTGTATTCTTCCAGTCGATTGTGGTGTCCAAACCTGTGAGCTCCTCGGCCCTTTCACCCGTGAGTATTTTTTTACGGGTAAATTTACTGGCGGGTACACGATATGCCAGCTCGGTTTTGGGACGATCCATTCCGTCCTGAATGGGTTTAAAAAAGAATGGGTAATTAACGGATATGGGTACCACTTTATCAGTGAACATCTTTTTTGCATCAGATCCAGACTTGGATAAAATCCCGTACCTAGCATCACTTGATATGGTTGCCAGATTAACAGTTTCTCCTGATGCCATAAATGAAAACCCAGATCTTCTATTTTTAAGGTAACACATCCCATAGGATCTTCTATCTGCTTTGCAAGCTTCCCAGAAAATAAAGAATAATCTATTTGCCTCTCGAAAGTCTGGTGCCCCAACATCAATCTTGGACCACTGCAAGTACATATAATGAGTGCCAGTAATGTAAGTAAGAATGTCTTTGTTATAAAACCAAAAACCTTCTTCGCGTAATTTAAATTGTTCATCTATATATGGTTCCCACTTATTCTTAAACTCATTTGGATATTCTCTCCATTCAAAAGCATTTTTAATTCTGCTTAATTCTTTTGGATATTCAGTAATGGTCCATTTGTTTTCACCTTTATTTACTTTTGCAGGTGGTTTTGGTAAAGCTATTTTAAGATTTTGTATTTCATATATCTCGCCTATCATACCTGTTTTAGATATAATTACAACATCATGTTCTTTATTATACCCATACTGCCACTTCTTAGATTTATTTAATCTAGTAATTGTATTTTGCTTTATAGGTGTTACAACCTTATATAAAGTTTGCTTATACATTACTTAGATCTTTTTTCAGCAAACCCACCAAAAGCTTCTTTTTTCTTTTCAACTGGTTTATCAGAAAGCATATTGTCTTCTTCTTCAATACGATTTAATATTTCAAAAGCATCGAATATAGCGAGTTTTTTTGTAGCAGCAGCATTCTTTAATCTATCAGCAGCTAAATCATCATCTGATTCAACTATTGCTTCTTTTGCTACTTTAATTAGTTCCTCAACTGCTTTGTGCCCAGCTTGGATTATACGCTTCTTCGTTTCCTTCGTACTCATATTTAATTGTAATTGAATTGCTAGCTACTCTATATAGTTTCATATTATCTAATAAAAACTCATATTCGCTTTCAGGTTTGAATCCAACTAAATCTTCTTCTTTTGCCTCTTGCAAATTTGGGTCTTTAAATTTTAATATACCAACTAAAGGTTTTTCTTTATTAATTGAAAATATATTATCTTCTTTTAATGGTTGTACAAAATTAAAACCTTTTAAAGCTTTCCATTGAACTATTCTTTTATAAGCATATATTTGATCTGCTGAAACAAAATACATGTTGTCTTTATAAAAGCTACGACTCTTTTTTTCTTTGCCTTTAATATCTCTAAATGTTCTAAAAACATTATGATGAACTACAACCTCGTCACCTTCTTCTATACCAGTATCATTGTTTATAGGTGTCGCCAATACAACGCCTATTCTGTTTACAAACAAATGATTCTGTAATTCCGTATTTAAAATAAAAGATGCTTGTTTTTGTTCTTTAGGTGTGACTATAAAATCAAAAACCGCTTTCATTAATAATCTATATTATATTCAATTGCAACGGCCATATTTTTATTAAAGTCTTTCCATGGAATAACTTCTGAGCCTTTTCTTATATATATTGAAAACTTATCTTTCTCTTCTAGTATACTATCTATAACATGCCCACCATACACTTCCTGATCAACAGAATAATGCATAGCGTCATTTTTATAGTCTTTTCCTATACTAATTTTTCTTATCAGATTCATTTTTTCTAATTTCACCAGTCTTGATGTCAACAGATACATCGCCGTATTCCTTTTGTAAATCTGATTGTAAGCCGTCTAATTTTGTTTTGCCATTGGCAATTATATGTAACAACTCGTGTTTTTGTGCTTCTAAACCACCTATTTGTGATTGCACGTTTTGCAATTGATTAACTAAATTTTGTAATTCTTCTAATTGCTCTTTTTTAATTTTCTTAGCCATTATATTTAATTTTATTTATTTTTGATTGTTTGAAATTTTTCAGCTCCTCTCGAACCGAAATAAGCTACATAAACTGTAACTAAAAGTGTTTGTAGTAAATCTACCCAACCGGAAGATACACTAAAGCTCCACTCAAAGCTATCTAATAGTATTAAAAATACCATTGATATTGTTAAAAATATCAAACTCATTGGCCTTGTATTTTTACTAAGCCAACTATCTGATTGCATATCTGCAGACCATCTTTTAGATACCTCCTGCATTTCCACCATATCCATTTCTAAAAGCTTCATAGCTTTTTCTTTATCTTCTGGCGGCATAGCTTCATCTTTTGATATTAAATTTTTTACCACACCCAAAACTCCGTTGTCGGGTAATACATCTCCAACTGTACCTAATATACCAGGTGCAGCTTTACTTAAAAATTTTCCAACTTTTGTTTCAGAAAATTTCTTTTTATTTTTTGTTGTTGCCATAAGGAAACATTTTATTTAATTTGTCTTGTCGTTTATCACACCCGCAATCATCTGTCATTCTTTCTACTATTCTTTTAATGCCAGTGGCTTTAGTGAACTTTGCTATAGTGTCTCCTAATCCTCGTGATTCCATAAGTTAAAATTATTAAAGTAATTACTAAAATGTGATTTAGGTTTATATGCGCCTCGCCACATGCACCCGTTAAGTGTTCTAACATTTCCATCTTCGTCTTGCTGCGCAAATTCTTTTCTTTGGTGTTTTACTACAATTAATATTGTGCATTTTCATTTGGCCTTTTGATCTTGCACAATATGATGTACGTCTTTTACCACCACCTGGTTGAGGTGCTTTAAGATTACCACCAGTTTCTTTATTATATGCTTTTCTTCCGGCAGCTGTCATACCAGCACCTTCTTTGGCAGTTAAAAAATGTCTGCCTTTTCCTTTCGTAGTTTTACGAAGTTTTCTTACAACCGTGTTAACGGGGTCCATTGAATATCCTGGCATAACTTATTTTTTAAAATAATTTTTCTTTAATGCTTTTCCTTTTTTCTTCATAGCCATTGCACCTACATCTTGAAATTCACCTGCGCCAATTACATCATTTGTAGTTTGTGTTTTAGGCCCTTTCTTTTTAAATGGGTTAATAGCTCTTAAAGCATTACCAACATCTGTACCGCCTTCTTTTTTAGCAAATATAGATTTTTCGCCAACTAAGTTATCACCTATACCAGATATAACATCTTTAAATGTAGGTTTATCATCGCCAGGCCCAAAAAATGTAGTTGGTTTTGGTTTGTCTGAATTAGTAAGACTAAAATCTTTGTTAGCTAAGTTTTCAGACATTTGTTTAAATATTTGTGTATAATCTTTTTTAGGTTTATCATCACCACCACCGCCTTGAACTCTGTTAAGAATTTCAGCGTCTGTTTCCATTTTTACTTTACCATCAGGACCAACACTTAACTGAGGAGTATATAACTTTTGATTTTTTGTTAAAAATTTATCAGCTGTATATTCATTTGTTCCAAAGCTACCTTGTTCAGTTTGAGTAGAAATGTTGTCGCTCATATTTCTAAAGTTTCTTATATTGGCTTCGCTTTGTGCTTTTTTAGCTTCTATTTTGGCCTTTTTAAGAAAATCTCTTTTTTCTTTTCCTTTTAATCCTAATCGCTTAGCTTCATTTTTTGAATCTTTAATTTTAAAACGCTTAAGCTTTCTTTCGTTCTGTATACCTTTTCTTCCTTGCTGTCTAGCTTGGAAGTTACTCATACCTGTATTTTGCTGAGTTTTAGGTGTGAATTCTATCTCTTGAGTTTTAGTTATACAATTACCATCAGCATCAGGCGGAGACCCATCTGGACAAGTTTTCTTTCCTTCAGTTTTTTCAGCGCAACAAGTACTTCTGTCTCCAGCAGTTGCCCCTGCAGGGTTAAGAACTGTTCCTTCTGGACAAGACTTACTGCCATTCTTATATTGATAACAAGGATCAGTTTTTTCTGTTTCCTTGTGCTTCTTGTATTCAATACATTTTTTAGAATTAGGTGCTAAGTTATCACCTTTCTTTTCTTTGTCACAAGCACCTGGACCCTCGCTTACTTTTTCATCTATTTTAATGTTGTTAAGATTACCGCCACTAACCTTAGCCGCCTCTTTATTAATTCTTTCGGTTACTGTAGCGCTACCACCACTGCCGCTTAAATTAACATCTTCTTCAGTCTGTTTTGTAACAGTTCCAACATTAAGTAGCGGGTCGGTAACCTTCATACCTCCTTTAGAGGATTTGAGGACTCGTGATGTTATTGGTAAATTTGCCATGTTGTTGTGTTTATATTTTATTCTTCGGCACCTCCGCCGTTTTCTTCGTTCTCAAGATTTTCTTCTATTGAAGGCTCTTTTGTTTTTTCTTTAGGCATTGCATCTTTTGCGCCGCCTTCGTATGCAGCTTGTACGTCAACCGGTTGTTTGGACGCTCCTAACGCTCCAGCCCCAGCTATTAATGTGTCATTCACTTGCATTGCCATAGAATTTAATTCCATATTTTTTGCACATGAAGATGCTGCTTTTTTTGTAATTGGTATTGCCATAACTTATGATTTTGCTTGTGTTTCCCATTCCCAGCCACCAAATCCTTCTGGTGCTTGTTGGCCAGTTTTCTTGTCAACTATCATAGAGCCTATTCTTTCGTATACTCTTGAAGGTGACTTTGTATCTTTTTTCCAGGTTACACTATCATTATCATAATGCAACTTGTTTTGTTTAAATTGATTTAAATGCTTATGCTCTTCTGCTATAGAGCCTTTCTGCTCTTCTCTTGTAGCATCTTTACTGACAAATATAGTTCCATCTATATTAGCTTCTGCTATTACACCTGGATCTAATTTTTTCTCAAAAACGGGTTTACCGAATTCAGACAACTCTTCATCGTAACCAAGTAGTTCACCCTGGCTTTTGAGTTTGAATGCCATTATTTTTCTTTCTTAATATCAATAGCAGCTTGCTTACCAGCCTCTGTTGGATTCATGCCTTTATCCATATTAGCTTTTATCATAGCTCCATACTTACTAGCATTAGCCATGCTGCCGCCGTAGTTTTTACTTTTTGGAGCCACGGAACCCTTCATAGTTTGCTTTGGGTCTTTTGGTGGCGTATTTCCAGGTGCGTCTGGTTGTTCTTTTTTCTTCTGCTCTTTGTACTTTTTGTAAGAAGCGTTATTTCCACCTCCACCACCTAACTCAGCGTTACTTGGGTTTGTTTGAGTAGCCATGCTACCGAAATCTCCAGCATAACCTTTGTTTTGGTTTTTAACCGCAGATTTTGATACACCTAAATTGTTTGGGCCTATGCCTTTAGTTCTTTTCATATCTATCTATTTTTGTCGTTTATCATATCGTCAATAGCTTTATTGTAAACTTTATCAGTATATGACTTGTTGTTATAAAATACACTTCTTTGCGATGTTGGTAAATCTTCTTGTGCTAACATAATTCTGTATATACGTTTAATTAAGTTTTGACACTTAAAAGAAGTTTTATATATTGTATATTTCATTGTTGTGCGGTTGCGCTGTCTCCAAACATCTATCCAACCATCTCGGCGTAAACGTTCCCATCGGTTTTTATCCCATGAATAAGTATAAACGCCTTCAATAAAATCATTACGTGTAAAGTGAATTTTGCAATCTAGGTATATAAGTAGCTCTAAATCTGCATCTTTTAAACCATAAGTTTTACAAGCCCATTTACGAATGAGCCTGTAATACTTAAGTAAATTCATTTCTTGTAAATCGTAAGGAGTTAATTTCATTCTACAACTACAACATCATTGAATTTAATGACATAATAAAGGTGGTTATTGTATTCGATACCGTGACCGGCATGCTTATCGTATCTTACAATTTGATCAGGCATTATACCCTCAACAAGATTTCCTACGCTTATAACACGCCCTTTAATATATCGTTCGTCTTTGTTCTGCTTTTCCGTTAACTCTAAGCCACCTACTTTCTTCGGCGCTTCTTTAACTTTGTCTATAATTAAATAATAGTTAATAGCTTTCATTATGCCATTCTTTTATTACTAATTATACAATCAGCAGACAAAATGGTTTTAGCTACACTTAAAGCATTTTTAAGTGCAGACTTCGTTACTAAGACTGGGTCTATAATTCCAACTTTAACCATATCTTTAATACAGCCACAAGTTACATCTACCCCTTCTCCTGGCTCTAAGTCGTCATGAAATTCAAAGCCAGCGTTTTCTAATATAGCGTCATAAGGCCAAGTTATTGCATTTAATATAACTGCTTCACCTGGTTCTTCTGGCTCTATATTTTTGTATGCTTGAAATAAAGCTGTTCCGCCGCCCGGTATGATACCTTCTTTATAAGCAGCTTTAGTCGCATATATTGCGTCTTCAACTCTATCTTTCTTTTCTTTTAATTCAACTTTACTATCAGCACCAACATATACAATACCAACTTTACCAGTTAACATTGACATTCTTTGTTCTAATTTCTTTTTAAAGAACGGATTTTTTTCTTCTTTAATTTTTTTAGATACGTCGTTGATTCTGTCAAGTAAATCATCTGTAACAGTATTTATTTGTAATACTGTATTTTTATCATCAGTAACTGATTTTGTTACTTCACCCAAAACATCTGGCGATATTAAATCTAAATCATCACCAAGTTCTTCGTTTATTATTTTAGCACCTGTAAGTATTGCTAAGTCTTCTAATGTATCTTGTTTAGTTGGACCAAAACCAGGTAAGTCAACTATATTAACTTTTATATTACCTTTTACTTTGTTAGCAAGTAATGTTTGGTATGGTTGCGATTCAACTGTAGATACGATTAATAAAGATCTTTTTGATTTTATTACATGTTCTAATATGTTTTGTATTCTTCTTATATTAGGAATAGGTGAAGATACAATAAGAACATATGGCTTGTCTAATACAGCAATATTTTTATCTTTATCAGTAACAAGATGAGGTGATTTTAAACCACTATCAAATTGAACACCTTCAACAAAATCAACATAAGTTTCGTTTGTTTCAGACTCTTCCATTAATACAATACCATCTTTGCCAACTTTTTTAAATGCATTGCCAATTTGTTTACCAAGAACTTCGTCGTTATTACAACTAATTGTAGCAACTTGTTCAAGCATTGATTTTTTTACAGGTATTTTAATACTATCTAAATAATCGATAATTTTTGCATACCCTGAATCTAATCCTATTTTCAAGTCCCTAATAGGCAAATCTTCTGGAGTTTCCGAAGCAAGCTTTAAAATAGCATGAGCTAATACTGTAGCTGTAGTTGTTCCATCGCCTGCTTCTTTAACTGTATTACTGGCTGCCTCTTTTATTAAAGTTGCACCAATATTCTCAACCGGATGTAATAAGACTACGCTTTCCGCAACGGTTACACCATCTTTTGTTATCACCGGTTTGCCAAGGGCGTCTTCATATATTACACATTTTCCGCCAGCCCCTAATGTGGACTTTACGGCGTTTGAGAGCTTTTCGACCCCTTGCATTATTTGTTCTTTAGCGTCTTTGCCAAACGTTAGCGTTTTAACAATTTCGCTAGGGTTATTAAATTCCATTTAATTAAATTTTTATATATTACTATTCAAATGTTTTAACGACTTTGGGACCTTTTAAAAAGTCTAATCGCTTTTGGTAATGTTCAATGCTACCATCAATCGCCGCTTCTGCGCCGTCAATAGTTTCTCTTCTTGTAACATCTTGCCAAGAATCATCCTGGTCTTTATATTCCGTTTGGTAAAATCCATTTGGTAATTGGGTTATTCTCCAGTTCTTTTTTTCTGAGAGATGTTTCCAATACTCTATTTGGTCTTCGGATATTTGTGGTTGACTAGTCCACGTTTTAGTCGAATAAAAATACGTCATTATATTTGGTTTTTAAGGTTAAACGTAAGGTTGCCCTAACCGGGCCGGTATATTGTTATTATTACTTGTTTTCTAAAATTTTTACTTTTGCTTCAAGCTCTTGTATTGCTTTTACTAAAACAGGAACTAACTTACTATAATCCGCGAAGTAGTGTTCTTCTTCATCTATTGTTACCCCGTCTTCTTTAGTTGGAACATCTACTGCATTTGGAATTACATTAACTAGCTCTTGTGCAAACATACCATAATCTCTACTACCATCTTCTTTCCATTTAAAATCATATGGTTTCATTTGTGACACCAGGTTTAATCCGTCAAAGTCTTTTTCATCTTCTTTTAATCTTTGATCTGAAGATGTAGAATATGTTGTACTAGTTGAGGTTGAACTAATCTTTCCTTTTATAACACTATTAAGATCTCGGAAAGTAATCATCAAACCAAAATTACCATCATTAACTCCATCATGTTTTAATCTTAAACACTCTGAGCTGGTTGATGAATTTGAGTCTTCTTGTTGTACAATATTCGCAACTTGATTATTTCCTGCTGTATTTAGTGCTTCAAATATTGCAGGAGCAGGGGTTGGGTTTGATCCACCTGTACTTCCTACTAATAACTGGCTTAAAGCTGTACTACCGCCTGTAGTTAATATGTGAGCAATACTAGAACTACCATTACCAATTTGTAAAGCATTATTAGCATTCTTACTTAATGTAGGGCCGCTTGATCCACCTATCCTTAAATCTTCAAATATCTGCACATCCCCGCCAAAAGTAATATCCATTCTTTTTTGAGAGTCACTATAAAACTCTATGCCACCACCTACGCCTACTATAGAATTAGATGTACCTGAATTAAGATATATATGATTCCTAACTAATAAATGACCATTAACATCTAATTTTTGTTGAGGGCTAGTTGTTCCAACTCCCACATTGTCTCCATTGGTACCATTTAGTATTAAATCACCATCTCTTTGTATTTGTATTTCAGCACCTCCCGTTGAAGCTCGTGATATGTAAAAAGGAGCACTACCGGCTGTACCTTGAAAGTGCATATTTACATTATCTTGATTACCTGTTCCTACTGCGCTAAATCTTAAACCAGAGGTAGAATTACCTGCATCTTCTATATGTAGATCTGCCGAAGGAGATGTTGTTCCAATACCTA
>Ga0160423_10004083_pt1 | contig 12035 bp, 20 predicted proteins | sample CRUFie14St8metaG_FD_108191 | JGI IMG/M metagenome (GOLD analysis project Ga0160423, IMG submission 108191) | Marine microbial communities from the Costa Rica Dome - CRUD Field 142mm St8 metaG | ecosystem: Environmental > Aquatic > Marine > Oceanic > Photic zone | place: Costa Rica: the Eastern... | reverse complement strand
AATTTTCTTCTTCCTCTTTCGATAATTTTTTCTTTGGTTTTACGTATGCCATTATGCGCTCATTGAGGATTTACGCCTCGTCCCTTTTGCTATATATTTTAATCTATCTCTCCATGAAGGAATATGATCTTCTTGCTCAAAGTAAGTAGAAAATTCCGTCATCATAAGCCCAATCCACGCCAAAGCATCCACTTGGTCGTCATGTGTTCCATTTGGAAAACGTAAAAGTTCTGCAACCAGTGGACCACTCCAGACCGCATCCTTCGGAAAGTATACCATACCCTGTTGCATTCTACCTTGTATTGCTCTAGCTCTTGCTTCCTTATCACGTCTTCCTACTTTTAAATCTTTAAAGTATGCTTCATATAGTTTACGCTCTCTTACTCTTTTTTCCAAGAAGGGACCGAGCGCCATTTCTATGTGGCCTTTTTCAATACCTACAATACCAGGTCGCCACTGTTCGTAAACATCTAATATTTTTTCTACAAGTTCAAATCCGTCGTACCTACCGCGTATGACATCAACCACAAATATCTCGTCATACTCACTAACACCAACAACCATGCCAACTGAATAATCGTTTCTATCTCTTTGTCCAATTGCTAAATCCCATGCGCAGTAATATTTTAATTTATCGTATTCGACCTCATCGTCTTCGTAGTAACGTATCATATCACGAGAGAAATAATCACCTTCGTCTGAAACTGGGTTTTGTTGATAAAGTGCAGACCAGTCTCTAGGCCCGATAGCTTTTCTTATTTGTTCTAGTGCATCCGCGTTATATCTTTCTGGATGTAGAGCGTCGCCCATGGACCGGAATTCTTCTTCCGCTTCCGCTAGCGCAGGATATTTAACAACTTCCCATTGATCAGCTCCGTCTTCTGCAGTTCGTAATAACCTACCCGCTAAATCATCATCGTGCCATCTTGTAAGAATTACAAGTATGCCACCGCCTGGAGACAAACGTGTATACGCAGTTGATGTATACCAATCCCAAATCGCATCACGATTATTGTCAGATTCTGCATCTTCACGGTTCTTTACCGGGTCATCGATTAATAATACGTTTGCACCTTTACCTGTAATACCACCACCAACACCTGCAGCTACGTAACCACCACCTTGGGTCGTGTTCCATGATTCAACACTCTGAGAATCTTTATCTAATCTAGAATCTTCAAATATTTTTTTGTATACTTGTTCACGAAGTAAGTGACGCACTTTTCTTGAGAAATTCATAGCTAAAGATCCAGAATAGGAACAACTAATAAACTCATGATTTGGGTGTCTACCTAAATGCCAAGCAGGGAAAGCTACACTGGCTAAGGTAGATTTACCGTGACGAGGAGGCATAAACAACATCAATCTTGGTGATTCTTTATTCTCCACCTGATCACTAAATCTTTCTAATCGTTTACATACGTCTTTGTGTACCCAACCTGCGTGATAATCAGGATTAAATTTTTCTACAAATGGTAAAAGACGTTTTCGAGACAATACGCGTAATGCTAATTCTTTTTCCGCTCGTTTTTGTGCGGATAGATGTTTTTTTGTCTCCGGACTCAGATCCTCTTGCACCGGGGGCTCGGGCACTTTTTCAGCCTCGTCTGCTTTGCAATACACACAGATCCCATCAGTAGGTATCAATGTATCTGGAAACAGGCCCTTACATTTACTGCATTCTATTTTATCAATCTGCATCGCCTGGCTCTAGGTAGTGTTTATCTACTCCCGCTAGTTTTAACAGTTCAGCATCGGATAACTTTTCGAGCTGTTCTACTTTATCTACATTAATATTTATCTGGGTAGCGCTATCAGGCATAAATAGACCGTGGAGCTTGCATAACGAATCGACAACATTCTTCTCTTCCGTAGATGTTGCAGCTTTTCTATGAGCTTCGAGATACATAGAAGTGGCCGTGGTTCGGTCAAATTTGACCTCTTCTCGCATTTCATTGCGCAAGTACTGTAGTGCATTTTGCATTTTTTGTTGTTTGAAGATTGAATATACACGGTCCATGTCCGAGTACCCCGCAGCACGGCCCGCGGCCGCCTTGCTCATACCACGTAAATGAAATAATAAAAGACGCTCTTCCTGTACAGAAAGCTCGTTCAAATGTATTCCCGCATATGGAAAATGAGACTGAAGTTCTGCTCTATCTGAATCTGTTACAATATGCGCCTCTTCCTTTTCTCTAAGTAAGGTCATTATTTGTCGTAATCCTCCTTCGTTTCGACAACGTTTTTACACCACCAATAAAGCTCATTATCACTGATAATATGCTTCATTATGTTAATCCTATAGCATACTAATTGCACATTAGTCTTAATATATGGACCGTTAGGTGTAATTCTATCAATAGAAACATTGAAATCGCTACCATTATCTCCTTTTTTCCATGTCATGTGCACGCCACTCATTGCACATTTACCATTCTGTTCTTCCCAAAGTTCGTGAAGATCTTCTAAATCTAACCCCCATTCAACTGTTTTTATACGACTAGAACGAAGGTGTATAAATAAATTTTTTAAAAATTTTTTTGGAGATTCACTTATTGAAATGTTCTTTTTGTCAGTCCGACAATGCTTACAATATTGTCGATAGTTGCCAGACTCAAGTAACTCAAAATGGTCAATAGGTAAGTCTTGTTTACATCTTATGCAGGATTTTATGTCCATAAAAGGGCCTAGAAAAATAATTTTGAAAAAAGTATACCATAGCATACTCATATCTTCCCCCTCCCCGCTCCCAGCACACCCCCTTCCCCGAATCTCGATCTGGAACCTTGTTTCATCTTTTTGTGTCTTGGAACCTTGTCCATGGGACCCCTATCTATTCTATGTAACACAGCGCCGTCCGTCTGACGACGTACGACGTAAGTAAATCCTATGTGATTTTGTATCGGGTGATACAGAACATCTAACTAATATATATCAAGGAGCAATCATGAATATATTTAAAACAATCGGTAAGCTTGGCTACCGTACACAGAAAGCCAGCACTACTATCATCAAGCATCCTAAGCAAGCATGGTCAGACATCAAGCAAGGATACGAAGAAGGTAAACAATTCGACGCTTACGTCAACGGCAGAACAGATACACTTGAAGTCCAAAGACCTCAACCATCTACTCAGCCACAACAGATGGAGTTAGACATATGAAACAGATAACACTTACTGATCAGCAGAAAGATCTTATCAAAGCATATAGTTGCCATTACTCAATCAGTTACATGACCGGCAACGAAATAGAACAGGTTCAAACTTTACTAGATAACAATAGCGAAGCTAAAGCCTTATTCAACAAGCACGAGCGTCTTAACGAAGGCGCTTGGGCATTATCACTGGAGACAGCATGACTACTATCATTGTAAAAATCTTAAACTTCTTCTGTTTCTCAGTAGCACTTGTAATGTTTAGTCTAATGACTCAGGACATATTGAGCGGAAACTCAATGTATTGGGGCATACTTCACTACGCATTCTGGTTCATCTTCGGCCTAATCACTGTAGGCACTGGTTACGCAATCTCCGTATACCATCTAATCAAGTAACATCACCCGTGGTGGGGGGCTTCGGCTCCCTACCTATCTACTATCATACTATCATCAACTTGCTTGATGTGGATTATGCACGTAACTAGTGTGCATTTGCTTGCTCACGGGAAAATGTTCCACGTGTTCCATGTATTTACCCCCTTATGGAACACTGTTGTGGAACACGATTTCCCCAGCATACATGCACATTTGGGGCTAATTTGCGTGCCGATGTTCCATTGTTCCAGGTATTCCAGGTTGTATAAAATACGTTGACCGTGAACCGTAGTTCGTTTTTCGTTAACATTTTATACTGGAACATCTGGAACATTAACAAAGAACAGCTTACAACCCGCACACTTTGGCACTTTTTCGTGTTCCAACTTGTCCCGTTCCACGTGGAACATTGTGGAACATCATGGAACATTATTCACGAACGGTGGCTAACACCACCGCTCGAAAGCAAATCCTAAGTAATTATCTACAGGAGAAAATATCATGTACTAACGTTAACCCAATGACCAGCGACTCGTGGTTCCGAGTAATTAGTCGATCGCTGTAGGGTGACAGAGACCCAGCAATTGCTTGCTGTTCGACGTCGACGCACGAACGGTGGCTAACACCACCGCTCGAAAGTAAATCCTAATTGAACTTGATACAGGTGTATCAGGTCACAAACCTAGTCAACCATATGGAGGTTTTTATGACTACATTATATTCTTTATACATTCTAGTACCTGGCAAAGACAAGCCAAGAAAGAGAGAAGTTGGTATTGCAACTGTGAACAAAGACTCAAGTCTTACATGTCACTTCGACGTTGCTGTGCCTACTGATGTCAACACTGGCTACCCAGTCAAAGTCTTTCTAAGAAAGATTGAAGCTAAGCAACCAGCTCAGCCTCAGGCAGAGGTACAACAAGAGCTAGACCTTGCAGTCTAGTTTGTTCCAAAGGGAGGATCACTTCGGTGGTTCTCCCTTTTTTTATGGTAAAGCAGTGTCAACTTGCCAGTTAAACGTGCTCCGTACACCTTCCTCGTGTCCGAAGCCCCAAGGCGCTTCGGATTGCGTTTGCGTACGCAAACCCACACTGCAGCCAGTCGTGCGTACCGCTCTCTGGCTTTGTGCACTTCGTCTCGGCGTACTCCGCACTCAACTCTCGCGAGTTAACACTCGCAAGAGCAAGTAAATCCTATGTGAACTATAACAATACATACATAAGGAGGTTTTATATGTATCTACAGGAAGTTCATGTACCTGACTGGGTACTCAAACGCGCTGAGCGAGCAGAACAACGTTCGCAAGCTAATTATAATGAAATTAAATTCTCACAACCAAAAGGAGGTAATCATGGGAAAGAGAAATACACCAAGTGACATCTTTGATCCAGCGGATCAGGAAGTCGGACCGGAGTTGGTATACGCTGGTCCAACAGATGAGTCTATGTTTGTACCAGATACATCTGGTGATCCAGAGGGCTCAGAAGCTAGGGCAATGCCCGATGCTATTCAGTTGCCTGACTATTTCTTCAAGAAATATCAGTTGGACAACGAAGGTAATCCTACTTTCAACAGTTCAAGAGTTGAAGGCATTATGGAAATCTTTCGTAGTAAGAAAGATACACCATTCAGTGGACCGTCGACCGATGACGACCAAAAGTCGAAAGAGGTTGAGTTGTATGAGATGCAAGTACAATCAGTCGCTGATGGTCTAATGCCTTTACTCGAGGTTGATCCACAAACCACTGGTATCAATTTTCTACAATTGACCACAAGAACGTGGGCAGAGTTCGCATCTATCGCGTACGAGTACAACGAAGATGCAACAGCTGCTAATCCAATGGAGGATCTACCAGTTTGGCTAATCGAGCGAGAAGACAAGATGTTTCAGCTCGGTCGTAAGGCAAGGATGTGCCGCGATGTGTTGTCGAAGATCGACATCAAATTCGGTTTGAATGACACTTCAATCAATGAAGGCAGAGTTCAGAACGAAGTTGAACGCAGGCTGCAAAGACTTGCAGAGTGGAACTACAAAAACGTTGCAGACAGATCGCTCAAAACAGCGATGGACTACAACAAAGAGTCCCACGACCATGTCAAGACAGTGTTCGAGCTGGCTTGATTAGCTAACACGTTACCTAGTAAACGGACGTAAAGTATTAGGCGTATGCACCACGGAGAAAGCACGGGGGAGGATTGAGATAGCCTCCCCAACTTTATCAACCCAGAAACTAAGGAGGTAACAATGGGATTAGATCAAGCAGCAGGATGGACGACGAACCATGAACCGTTAACCGAGGACGAAAAAGTTGTAAAACTAAGCACTGAGAATGATGACGTGCGCGAGTTCGACTGGCGTAAACACGCTAGGCTTCAGCAATATATGATGGAGCTATGGCACAAGAAGAAAAAAGAAGAAACACCATTCGGTGTCATGTCTTCTGATTTCAATTGTGAGAACTTGTATTTGGACAAGGAAGATATTCTTGATTTGAAAGAAAAGATTGAGAACGACAACCTTCCATTTTGCCCAGATGGATTCTTTTGGGGACATCAGTTCCAAGAAGATTCTATGAAAGAGTACAAAGCTTACGACCTTCAGTTTTGTGAACAAGCACTTAAGTGGCTTGATGAAGGCAAACGAGTTTGGTACTCGTGCTGGTGGTAACATGAACGTAGAAAATGTAACCATCGTAATTTCTGTAGATCCTGAAGATGTAAAGGTTGCCTGGTATGGACCGATAGACTTTGACAAGCTATCTCCAGCAGCCATGTGTTACAACGCAGATCATCTTTTAGAAATAGGTTCAGGAGAAGCTAAGCCCTATGAAGGTAATAATGAACTTCTAGGGCTTTACAAAATCACAGAACAACTCATAACCGCATATCGCGAGTCAAGTAATTTAGATCCAACAGAACAATTACATGTTGGACTTTGGTTTACAAACCAAGAAGACAGATCAGAAGTTGAGTTTGTTCCTGACCCTAATTGGAACAGACCAAACTTAACAGTAGTTCAAGGAGGTAAAAATGAAACTAATGTCAATGATCCAAAAAGCTAGTCCGTCTTTTGTAGACAGACAAACTTATATCTGGTGGCGTGCTACATTTACTGATGCAGTCACACCAGATATGCAAATCACAATCGAGTTCATGGCACCAAAAAAAGGTGCTTCACAAGATGAGCTAGAACGTAGTGCTGTCAGTAAACTTAATGACATGATTCAAGATAAAGAAATCAAGATTAAATTTATTGAGCCAGTAGAAACTTATGAATCTTAATGCAAATTTATATATAGGAGGTAATTATGCATTCAGTTAGACCAACGACTTTGATCAACCGTATCAAGTCAAACTTAAAATCAGGACTTAACACAATGGTCTGGGGCGGCCCAGGTATTGGTAAGTCAGAAATCGTGCAACAAGTTGCCGATGAGCTCGGTGTATCACTTGTTGATTTTCGTGCGAACCTATTCGACCCGGTCGATGTGCGTGGTGTGCCACACATTATGCAAGTCAAAGAAACAGGTAAACGTTACACACGTTGGGCTGTGCCCGATGTATTTCCAATCGCTGAACGCGATGGCGAAAACGGTATCATGTTTATTGATGAGCTATCTACTGCACCACCGGCTACACAGAATGCATTCTTACAATTGTTACTAACCAGACAGGTTGGCGATTACGAACTACCAAACGGTTGGTCAGTTGTCGCTGCTGGTAACAGACTTACAGATGCTGCAGCTGTGTATCAAATGCCTGCACCTCTTCGTGACAGATTCAGTCATTACGAATTGGATGTCAACTACGAAGACTGGTGTGAGTGGGCAGTATCAAGAAAAGTAGATCCATTGGTTGTATCGTTTATCAGATACAGAACTAATCTACTTTACAACTTCAGTGCCGATGAGTATGCATTCCCAACTCCCAGATCTTGGGTGTTTGTACACAAGCTACTCAGCAAAGAAGCTGAAAATACAGATCAGCAAGAACTTTACTACGGTGTGTCTTCACTTGTCGGTGATGGCCCTGCCGGTGAGTTTATTGCTTTCAAAGAAGTTGCGGACAAGCTTCCTGATGTAGATGAGTTGATCAAAGACCCATCTATTTACAAAAAAGATGACAATCCAGCTATTTTGTATGCACTTACAGGTGCTGTATCCGCTCGTGCAACAGACGACAAAATGGAAAACATCATGAAGCTAAACAAAAAGCTACCTGTTGAGTTCCAGGTCATCCTGGTCAAAGGATGTTTGTCAGTTGATAAGCAACTTAAGAGTAATCCAGATGTTAAGAAATGGATTATAGATAACGCTAATGTCGTATTATAAAGGAGGTTTATATGGCTACAGTAAGAATGGCTGACTATCGCAAACGCGACATAGTCCAAAAAGCTACAAACAAATGGGAAGAAGTAAATCCAAAAAGAGAGTATGACTCTTCTGTTGGTGAGGCTTTATTCACAGAAAAGCTTTCAAAGAATATTGAAAAGTATGAAGCTTTCATGGAAGAAAACTTTCCAGAGCTAGATGTAAAACAATCAGAGATCTCAGAGCTCAGTATACGTTTTACCAAAGCTACTGAAGAAGAGGATCAAGAAGATGCTTACGATACTTACAGAGGATCTGTACCATTGACTACATACAAGAATGTGCCCAAAGCTTTGACTACTGGGTATGACACTGTAGAGCTAACGCTACCGCCAACTCATGAAGCAGTTATACATTATTTGGATGTTAAGAACTTCAATGAATCTTTGGATACTAGACAGTATGAATATCGTACAAAGATCAAAGATATGTTGGATAAGTTTCCAACTCTTAATCAAGCATTACGTGCTTTCCCGTCCCTGGAGAAGCTATGTGATGCAGAAGATGTTCGTAAAGTACATCAAAAGGTAGATCGTACAGCTAGACGTAACGAGCTTCAAGAAATCGCAGAAGAAGAAGGTCAAGAACTAAAAGAGATACTTCTTACTTCAAGTCTATTAGGAGATGATGATGAGTAATGACTTATTTGTCAAAGCTAGATCCAAACTTGTTTTGGACAACCCATTCTTTGGGACCTTGTGCTTACGTTTGACGCCAAAAGAAACTGATCAGTTACCTACAGGTGCGACTGACGGGGTGTCATTATTGTACAACCCAAAGTGGTTTGAAAAACTAAAACCATTGGAACGTGTAGGTTTTCTAGCGCACGAAGTAATGCATGTAGTTTTGATGCATCACATTCGTAGACAAGAACGTCATGCTGAGAAATGGAACGTTGCAGCAGATTATGCCATCAATAATCATTTGATTGTTAATGGTTTCATTCTTCCAGAAGGAGGACTAGTGGATGATCAGTACGCTGACATGTCTTCTGAACATATCTACAACTTACTGCCTGAGCCTCCTCAGGGTTTTGGTGCGTTGTTGGCTTCAGCAGATTGTGGAGGCGTGCTTGATCATCCCGACTTACAAAGTGGCCAGGCTACTGCAGAAAATGTCAGTGCTATTGAATCACAGCTTACTGTTGCAATTAACCAAGCAGCAGAAGCTGCAAAAGCACAAGGTAAGCTGCCTGCTGGTCTTGAGTCAATTATTGACGATATCAATACTCCCAAAGTTGACTGGCGGGCAGTCCTTGGTAGATTCTTGCGTGCTAATTCAAAATCAGATTTCAGTTGGCAAAAGCCAAACAGAAGATTTATTGGTAGTGGTTTGTACTTACCATCTATGTACAACCCAGCATTGGAACAGATTGCAGTTGCAGTAGATACTTCAGGTTCAATATCTGATGAAGAACTGCAACAATTTACATCTGAGACTTCATGTATTTTGCGTGAGCTAAATCCTGAAGTTATACATTTCATACAGTGTGATGCTGAAGTGCATGCATGTGATGAGTACACACGTGAGTCATTGCCACTAAAAGTCAATTACAAAGGCAGAGGCGGAACTGCTTTTGAGCCAGTTATTGATTACATAAATGAAAAGTTACCTAACATATCAGCTTTGGTTTATCTAACTGATCTTATGGGTAGCTTTGGTAATGAACCAAGTTACCCGGTTTTGTGGGTAACAACAGAAGAAGGAGGTGCACCTTATGGTGAAGTCATTCAAATGTAAAGAAACCGTAAAAGATTACGGTGTATCTGTACTTGTGGGTACTGCTGTGTTGCTAGTTATGCTTGGCGTAGCTACTTCAGTACATCACATACTTATGATGCTGGGCATTGCAGCTTTGCTTGGTATAACAATTTATTCATTATGGAGGATATTATGACAAGTGTTGTCTCGACAGTTACAACTGTCTTATGGATCTTAATCGAAGCCATTCAGTTTGCTTATATGGCTTATCTTATGTGGAGGAGTAGAAACAATGTATCTAATCGGCATCTTCAGCGCGCTAGGTCTGCTTTTGCTTGCGCTTAAAATTGGTGGTCGTAAGACTATTGGTTCAGACATCTTCGTTGACGTGCTCATCACGTTGACACTTATGGTTGCCTTTTACGGCACCTTCAGCGGCATGGCAGCAGCTATGCTCGGTGGCCTTTGTGCATCTGTGGTTTTGTTTCTTCTCAAACGAACCATGTATCACGAAACATTGACAGTCAAACCTGTCAACAAAAAAGTATTTAACAAAACGGTAAGTATTCCTTTCCCTACATGGGAAGGACAAAAACCAAAGTGGCGTAAACTATAGGAGGTTATTATGGCTACAGTAAGAATGTCAAAGACATTAATAGATCAGATTCTTAATAACTTTAAGAATCAGTGTGCAACAGCATACGCAAACAACAGTGGAGCTGGAGACTTTGTACAAGAAGTTAACAGGTCACTCCATTCATCAGATTTCTATGATCTTATTGATAAACATCAAGAGTATCAAGAAATGGTTGAAGCATTTAGAACAAAAAATAATGAACAAAATGCTCATTATTATGACAGGAATACAGAGCAATCTAGATTTCCATTTAGTTTATGTAAATCAGTTTTCTTTGTTGTAAATGCAAACAGGCCTGATATGGAAAATAGAACTCAGCTAGATACTTGGTCTATGGAAACATATGATTCAGGTTCTTTAGAAGAAAGAACTACCAATAAAGCAGAGAACTTTGTTGGAGGTGATCGATTGATTGAGTTAGAAGTAACTGATCCTATGGAAACTACAGATGAATATAACAACTCTATAAAAGGTATGCCTTTTTACAAAGCACCAAGAGAAGATCGTCCTTGGAACTTGCATGATGATTTCAGACATCAAACAGTACAAGTAAAAAATCCAATAGTTATATCAGAAGCTTCAGATATACAACGACTAGAAACTGTAGCGGGTGGTACATTCAAAATAAAACAAGCAGTAGAAGATATGGAAAACTACTTGAAGCAATTGACTACTTTAAAACAGTTTATTGATAATTGGTCAGGTGGTTCAGAACTTGTACCAGATGAATATCTGCAAAGACTCAACAAAAAAGTTGTAAGAAACAAGCCAACACTTGATGTTCCTACTCTAGCTGATGACTTAAAAGCAGATATTAATACTGCAATTTTTGAAAACAAACTTCTAGGTGAAGATGACAAATCAACAGCGTGAGTTAATATTTCATCTTTTAGTAGAGAATAGGCTTATGTTAGAAGGGTTTGCAGAAAGAGCTGGAGACCCTTCTTTAACCGCAAAGTATTTAGAGGAAATAAAGTTAAACCAAGAAGCAACTTTATCTTTTTCAAAGTTATTAAGAGATTCTTAACTTCACTCCTCAGTAGCTGCGCGGGTTCAGGCGGCGTAATCGAAGTAAATGTGTGTGACACGGCGAAGTTAAGAAAGAGATGGGGTTTTGTTTATTTACCCAAGCTCATATTCATTAATATATTAATGGACCCCGTTAATTTACTACTGAACCCACTTTTAGGTATGATATGAATATAGGAGGTTATATATGTCTTATCATGACGAAGAATTCATCTACGACGACATGTCAACTTACGATGTTAATTTCACTACTTGGTTTCGAATGGTCAACAGAGAAAGAAGAAATTACTCTGAACCAGAATACAGCTACGAACATGGCTACGAAACATTCAAAAAAATGTACAACATGGAGGAAAAAATGGGTGCACTAAAAGCTTACATGAACGATATACATGACTCTTGTATTGATATTGGAGTTACAGCTACTGCTGAAAAGTTCAAGATTTCTCAACAAGAAGTTAAAAATACAACAATGGTTTGGGCCGGACACGATGGAACTTGGGAAGATTTTGTTTCATATAGCCCAGATGATTTCAAAGAATAAAAAGAATTCCTCGCGGGATAGACGGTTGCACTAGAAATAACCCAGACTAGAGTGCGTAATCGAATAGTCTACTGGGGTCGCGCCCCGAATGCACATTGAACCGTCGTTTTAATTTTCGTAACGCATAAGGCTGATACGACCGATGACGCTAGAGATCTCAAAAGCAGTTTAAACCCTGCAGCGTACTGCCGCCTGATACCAAACCTTGTGCGTTACACCTT
>Ga0160423_10004081_pt1 | contig 12036 bp, 22 predicted proteins | sample CRUFie14St8metaG_FD_108191 | JGI IMG/M metagenome (GOLD analysis project Ga0160423, IMG submission 108191) | Marine microbial communities from the Costa Rica Dome - CRUD Field 142mm St8 metaG | ecosystem: Environmental > Aquatic > Marine > Oceanic > Photic zone | place: Costa Rica: the Eastern... | reverse complement strand
TACACTCACCTCCCATCTGATGTGGAGGCACCGGAGTGGCCGTTTGAGCCTGTCGTAGACGACATTCAAACTGTCGAAGTGCTCGTCCCCATCGACGACGATGGAGAAATCATTGCGGAAGTCGACGACTTCCGTGGCAAGGACTGTGACGTAGTCTTGCCTGAAGTCGCCAAGTCTCTTGGTGAAATCAAAGAAGAACGTTGACGGCCGTAAGGCCATAGAACCGAACCAAAGTTTTGGAAATACATGTGGCGCGAAAGGTTCACAGAATGAAAACGATTGGAGAACCAATCACTCCTGAAAAACTCGCAGAAGAACTGTGGTTTGACACGATGGAGGACTACAAGTTCATGACGAACTTGAATTGGCTCAAGAACATGCATCGGAAGTTGAAAGTCGGAGGCATTTGGGGATACATCGAAACCCAAAGAGCATTCCAAAAAATCGACAAAGAGCACTTCATTGAAGTCAGAGCAGGCGAATAAGCGCCATAGAACCGAATCACCACGGAAGAATTCAAAATGGCAGAATGGTTCACAGATGGACTTCAACAAGTTCCTGAAGGATTGGGCAATGGCGACAATGATGTCGTATGCCTCTCCGAAACTTGTGACCGTATGTTGCGGCACAGGAGATTGGATTTCCGAGGAAGATGTGGGATACATGTGTCTCACGTGCGGAAATCGCTCTTCGAAAAGAGAGCACATTCTCAAGGCAAACCCTGCCCATGAGGAAGAAGAATAGGCCACGCGGCCATAGAATGAACCTATCAGGAATCCTGATGATGGTGCTCACCTACACGCTTATCGGTTTTGGATTCGCGTGTGGTTTTGCATTGTTCAAGTGGTCTGCACGGAGATATCGCAGAGCACAAAGCCAACGCAAACTTGCGAAGGCAATGGCATCAAACAACATAGATGCAAGCAAAGGCGAAAGGCTGATGCGAAGAATTTGAAGGCCGATACGGCCATAGGACGCCGAACCAAGGATTCACGAGGGCTAAAGCCCGATGACCTTGATTCGCAATCGCACGCTCGCGACCAGAGACGGCGACAATGACGCAACATACACGCAACGCACGCGAACGTGCGATTGCGAATACGGTTGCAGGATACCCACTCGATGGGATACCTTCTCCAAACTACCTTTGGACCCAGACTCCTTTGTTGGGCTGGCCCCAATACGGGAAGTATTGGAAATCATTGTTGACGCTCGCATCCACCTGCAAGGTTGGAAATACCGCATCGTTGAAGGGAAACGTCGTGAACACCACGAGGACCGAAACGACAGGATGGCAGAACATGTGGTTCTGGAGGAAAAAGCGAGCACGGAAATAATCTAACCGTAATGGACATCGAAAACAGCGAAGATTGGTTTCTTCTCTGGCTCGATGACGAAGGGCCCTTCATACCAAACGAAGGGTTCTCCGAGAACCTCCAAGATTTGTTGGTAGACGACTGGAGTCGAGATGTTCGAACCAGCAGCGATTACAACTGTATTCCGAAAAGGAAGATATTCAAGCGCAATACCATCTCTATGATGGCAATGATAGACACCAATGACATCTTGTCACCGGTGTAGATTTCAAGACGCTTGAACAGTTATACTACCTCACTACAGGAATCCAATACCCACTAACGCCTCTACTCATCACTGAGTAGCGGACAATCGCGACCGCTGGTGTCCAGTGATAGCAGATGGGATTGGGCAGCCAAAATACGAAGGGACATATTCTACCGCCCATTTGTGCGGTAAGTGCACTACAGTCACTCTACAAGAGCACGTGCGAACGAGGCTCCTGAAGTAGGATAAATGTGGAACTAAGACCGTATTACGACACGAAACGTTGTATCGATGTTGTTGTCGTTATGACAATAACCGACTTGGAACATATTCGCTCAGCATATACAGCCTATTTGTGGCATGTAAATGCATGGAAGAGCGGGAGCACAAGTATCGATTCAAATCGATGTTGTCGGAATTTGAATCTGGAGTAGATGACTGAAGGCGCCGGCAATGGCCACATTGCAGGCGGCTCATGGTTAGAACATAATCTACCGCAAATAGGGCTCCAAAAAAGGAGTTCTTCACATTTGGGAGTCATCTGTGACATCCTCTCTCGTCACTGTCTGAAGGCCACACTTGTGGATACAATGTAGGATGGTGGTGTGAGATTGAAACGAAAGCGAATACGCATGGAAACCAAACAGACCCCGTTTGGTATCCTCCTTGGGGAGCGGCGTCCCCAGAACCGAACCACTATACGAGTAATGCAACTTATAGGCATGGTTCACAGATGTGGGAATATACCACTATAGTCAAGGATGGCGAAGAAGTCATCCTCATCACCGGTGACGCTAACAGCGGAGAGGCCGGCTGGATTGTGGCAGAAATGCCCTATCCAAAAGACGAGAAACTACGTCACGAGCAAGAGAAGCGAGCCATGATGATTTCAGGCTTACCTCTCGCCTACAAAGTCCTACAAGACATCCGTGTGGATGCTTTGGCGATGGGAACAATGGCAGGGAGGTCGATTGCTCTCCAAGCAGAACGAGCCTTGGCATACATGCCGTGGCTTGACGAGGAAAAGGAGGAATGACCTCCATAGAGCAAAACAGCCAGCCTGAAATGCACAGCCTTGGTATGCTCATAGAACCAAATCAATGGAGTGGAAATACATTTTTGATGCAAGGTTCACAGATGAAAAAGCAGAAGCGAATATTCGCCTGCGACGTCAAGATTCAATACACTCTCAACGAGGGTCCGATTCTTCGGAAAACGCTCTACGTTAAGTGCGACAAATACGTTGCCAGCGAGGTATTGAACAAGGCGAAGGAAATGCTCCGACAAGAGGTCGGTGAATTTCAATACAAAGCCGCAACCTCAATCTTCTACATGGAGGAAGAGTGATGGGCTTTTGGGATGAGAAAAAGATTCACGACCATATGAAGCACGCTGTTGAGTGTGGTGGATGTGGAAAAATGTGGTGCGGAAAGTGTGACCCTGCGGGAACATCGTGGGGGTGCCATTGGTGCCACGGAAGAGGCTATTCAGATTTTGAAATCGCAAAGTCAGAAGACAAATTCATCCCGCGTGTCGGGACAGATGGGTCTACCTTTGCGGTGACAGAAATTTTGAGCCTCGACAAAATTGAGGTGCTCAAAATCGCGGCGGTGGCAATGAATGCTACCGTCCTGAAGAAAAACTTCGATGAACTGTTTCAGATGTTTCTGGCAGTAGTTCACAATCAAGCACTTTATGTTCAATCTCTCGAAAAAATCGAGAACTTGGAATATGCACTTCCCGAAGACCTTGAATGAGGTCATAGAGCAAATCAAGCACGTCTGAATTGCAGAGAAGGCGCATGCTCATAGAACCGAATCAGGACTTCTGTATTACATTGTTCAAGTGGAATGGTTCACAGATGAATTGGCGTGAAGAACACACGCAATGTCTGCATCGCAAGAAAGACGGAACTCGTTGTCAACTTGACACGAAGCCCGGCGATTATGTGTGTGGACATCACACCATCGGTCTCGAAGATTTCTTTGAGGACCCGATGAAGGTAGTCGCCAAATTCCGGCTCTACTTTCCAAAGAATCACCACCCTGCGTGTGACCGCAAGGGGCAGAACGATTGTTCGTGCCCCGACCGTTCATTCGGAGAATTGCTTGCGCTTGCCTACCAGCGAGCGGCCAAGACGTCCCTTCAAAGGACGAGGCTACACCGAGCAATGGTGAGGGAAGAAATGCGAAACAGGACTCGATTGATTCGGGCCTACTACAACAGCATTGACGAGAGCCACCTGTGGTTGGGAATGCCCAATCCGAAATGGCGACAGATACGATACTTCGTATGGAATGACGCTGAGGAGCGAATGATAGTCAAGAAGCACGACAGAAGCATCAGAAACAAAACACAACTGCTTCGGTTGCTTCGACGCGAGGCTCCTCATCACGTGTATTACACAACTTCGCAATGGAGAAATCCAGCAGAGGTTGGACCTGACCCGTATTCAAAATCGGGCAGAGACAAATACATCAAGAAGAATGCAAAAATGCTTGCCCGCAAGGAAGGACGAGGAAAGGACAGGGAACGCATCAGGGAACTGATGTATCCGGTCTCTAAATGGTCCGACTACGGCAACGCATTCATCGAACAAGAACTCTACTTTGACGTGGACTATGAAATGGAAACTTTCCAACAATCAGCCGAAGAGACGCTGAGGTTGGCAGATTTCTACGAAACCCTCGACTTCAATGACTGCGAGAAAGACGTTCATTTCGTCTTCTCCGGCGGAAAGGGGTTCCACATGGTGGACTACGGATTCGGAATCCGACGAGCAGTCGGGTCTGAAAACTACGCAAGGAGAATCAACGATATTCTCAACACCGAGAAAGAGAAGAGCGGGCTGTCCAAAGGACACGCCTTTGCCGCGATGAAAATCAGCCGAAACGTGAAGAAGAGGCTGATTCGCAAAATTCGAAAACAGAACATTCTCCTCGATTACGAGGTGACCGTCGACCCGCGTCGTATCATTCGACTACCGGGAACGATTCATGGCAAGCGCGGTCGCGTATGCCGAATCATCGACAAGAACGACCTACACAACTTCGACCCCGGTCCTACGTTGTGGTAGAGGTCATAGAGCAAAACATGATTTTGGAATTACAAGCACGGCGAATGCTCATAGAACCGAATCAATGGTCTTGTAATGCAACGGGCCTGTATGGTTCATAGATGGCTGTTGAAAATCAACAGGAGCGTGTGAAATACTGCGGTATCGCAGATGCACACGGAATCGAGTCCTTTCAAAAAAGAGACTCGGTAGACAACAGAGGTATCTACATCATGCAGATGCGTGCTGGTGCTAACCGTCATCGCCACGCTGTCTATTACGAGGTTGACGTGCTACCTTCGGTGGCTGAGCGCGTCCTTGAAATCCTCAATGGAAAGTTGAACAAATTCAAGGCGAAAGACGTGGAGCACACCAAGTATGCCTACGCGCTTCTTCACTTGAAGGACGTGGACCTCACGCCTGAATATGGAGTAGCCGTTATGGGTTGCTCTGCTGAAAGCCTGTTCAACTCTTGGGAACTGATTCCGAACCCGCGGCTTGACCCGTATGGTCGGGATTATTCCGACTCGGAGGAATGACCTCCATAGAACCGAATCAATGCATACGTGATACACGATGAGCAAATGGTTCACAGAATGCAACAAGAGATTGCCGAATACCTCACCGTAAGGCGAGGTCGAGAGAAGGAGATGAACTCTCCCTATCTGAACATGAACAACGATGGAGTTGTTCTCTACAAGTATGCGTTCTCTGGCTCGTTTGAGATAGCCGAGAAAGTTTGTAGGGATTTCATCGACACGCTGTATGAAGACGGTGGACCTGACGTATTGCGCCTGTATGACACGGGCGTCAACTTCGTCTTGCTTCATCTCGTAAGAGCGTGGAACGTATGGCACGAGCGAACAGCAAATGTTCGTAAGAGCCTTGTCGTGATGTGTCACGACAGAAAGGCAGGGACGTGGATTCCACATCCTTGGTATTTATATCGGGCTTGAGAGCCCATAGTAGCGATTGGTCATAGAACCGAACCAGCGAGCGAGTATTTACAAGAAAGAACAATGGTTCACAGATGCCAACCCTACGGTTTGGATTGCACCGACCCGGTGTCTCGACAGCAGAGAAAAACATGAACTCTGTTGATTGTGAGATTGTCGTTGAAAACGGTGTTGCTCGGCTAAGCATGAACATGCTTGAACGAGAATTTAGCGCAGGTGTCACACTTGGGTTCGATGGTCAGAAGGTCATCGTGATTCTACGTGACTCTGAAGGAAACATGGAGAATTTTCACATGTATCCTGTCAACGAGGCATGAGCCTCATAGAACCGAAACAGGCTGGAGGAATTGCACCCGCGAGGTAAGGTTCACAGATGGACGTCTACACAGACGGAGCATGCATCAACAACGGGATGCCCGGAGCAAAGGGCGGAATGGGTGTTTGGTCAGACGACCTCAAAATACAGATTTCCGCTCCATGGTTGGAGGAAGATGTTCTTCCTACGAACCAACGATGTGAGATGATGGCAGTTGCCATTGCTCTCGCCGCTACGGAAAGCGTTGAAGATGAAATTCGGATTCTCTCAGATTCCGAATACGTTGTGAAAGGACTCAATGAATGGGTCCCACGTTGGAAAAACCGAGGCTGGACCACAGCCAAGGGAACCGAAGTGAAGAACAAGTGGCTTTGGGAAACTCTCGATGGACTACGCGCACAACGGAGCGTGACTTTCGAGCATGTTCGAGGCCACGTCGGGATTCATGGAAACGAGCAAGCCGACGCGCTTGCGGTTATGGCCGCAGAAGGCTTGAATTCGTGAATCGATGTTTAACAACGTTCAAGGACCGAGTGTCCATAGATGACAAATATCATGTCAGACGATGAGAGTGATGATGCTACGGAAAATTACCGTGATATCGTCCTCACCGCATCTGAAGGTGTCAACCAATACCTTGAGGTGATTGCAGAACTGCAAGAAGCGAGCATTGTGCTCGGTATGATTGAACCCGATGTTCAATCAAAGGCGGAGGAGTGGGCCCGTGACTTTGTCAGAAAAGTCGCAGGTCATATGGACAGGGAAAGCCTGATTCCACACTACTACTTCGCTGCCGCCATTGAGGCAATCCATATCCTTGGTATGGAGCAGTTGTCAGGCGGACTACGAGAAATGGTCGACAAGAAATTTGTGGAGGCGCACATTTGATGAAGCCTCTCGAAATATCGTTCTCGGAAAGAGTGGAATTGCTTGCAGATTTTGTTAAGCAACTCACTACCGAAAACAGAACAGAAATGCAGGGATATACCGTTAAAGAGGAAATCGACGAATACACACAAGTAGAGTTGACTCCTGAAGAGTTTCCCAATGTCACATTGACGTGGCTGGAAGACCAAGACGGAAGGATTGTCAAAACCGGAGCATATTGCACCGGCTATGAGTTTCCATTCATTGCTTTCCCTCCTCCAACTCTACTGTTAGAGAAGGAATAGAACCGAAGTGGTTCATAGAAATGTCACGAAAGGACGTTATGGACGTGATGCCGGAAATCAAATTCGGTGTCGACACGTCATCCGGAACTCCGGCCATTGTGGTCGAGTCCGTAAAGGGCATTGCGCTGAAAGAACGCGTATCCCACGAAAGACTGAACGAAATAGTCAAGCAGACGGGTGAAGCAATCACTCAGATGCTCGAAGAAGCACTTCGTGGTGCCGCCACAATCAGAGGAATGATTGACAAGTTGAGCGAATCAGAACAACAAGTCGCCAACTTCATCGTCGAACACTCTGCGTGGAATTTCGCATCAAGCGAACAAATTCCAATCTTCCTGTTCCATCCTTCGATGGTCCCTGAAGAATTGGTCATCCTACCCGATGCCGAAAACGCATCAGAGGCGTATCAGAAGGCTTCAGGTAAGTCAGGATGGATAAAGGTCAAGCGTGGTGGCAAAACCACACTTGTCCGCAAGAAAAAGGGGGAATGACCCCCATAGAACCGAATCATACTTTACGAATTGCCATGATAGGGTTATGGTTCACAGATGAAATCCATCGCGAAACAAGACACAAGAATCATCAACAAGTTGACTGAAACAAACCGACTGTTGAGATTGCAACTCATGGTCCTCACCAAAATTGCAAAGCAGTTGGAGGACAAGAAATGAGAAAATGGCTTCCTGACCTCTCAGGGAGGAAGGAAGCGGCTTGGCTAAGGACTCGAGTAAAAGAAATTCAACAAGAACTCGAGGCCATGGAAAAGGAAAACGAGCGTCACAAATTGATGTTCGCCAACATGAAAACCAAGCATGACCAAATGAAGAGGAAGTTGAAAGACATCCTCGAAGACGCATAAGCGTCATAGAGCGAAACAAACTCAGCATAATGCATCAGAGAGGTATGCTCATAGAACCGAATCAGACAACTCGACAATGCAGGTCAGGAGATAGGTTCACAGATGTCACAGGACATTACGGAGACTGAACGAGAGGAGTTGGAAAGACTTCGAACACTCGTCAGCAACTTACCTGACAGCATTTGCACATGCTGTGGGGATGGCAAGTGGACGACCGATGGAATCGATTTCACTTGTGCATGGTGTGTGGAAATGAAGGAATGTGAAACCTGCAACCCACCCCAAGAAGAGGAATAACCCTCATAGAACCGAAAACAATGGACGAGAACTGCACTTGATTTGTATGGTTCACAGATGGATGACAACGATGCTATCCTTCGTCTTCTCAAAGACGACTATCCTTTCGAGGAAGCCGTCAGAGAAAGACTTGACCTTGGCCGAGAACGATACGGCCACGGTATTCGTGCCGATGACGACACGACCCAATGGGGAACAAAAACAGATTCTTGGCTCGAAATGGGCTTGGAAGAGATTGACGACTTGGCGATTTACATCGCGGCACAATTGGTGCGTGAAGTAAATCAATACCTGAACAGGGAGCGAGAGGCTATCGATGCTCCCGCTTACAGCAAACTGATGGATTCTCTTGCAGAGGCAAGAAAGCAAATCGTTGACCTCATGGAAAACAACGGGTGAATACCCATAGATTGAAGTGTTGATGGTTATAGCCGCGACTATGACGAGAGTCACAGACTGCGCCTATCGGCTCTTGTCTGAAGAGTCTCGACCTCTATCGATTTACGAGTTGCACTCTCGGATGCAGAGTCGACTCAAGAACACGCCCTCAAGGAGAGGGCTTGCTCGACAACTCGCCAATTGCGAGAAGTTCCGCAGAGTAGGAGCAGACATGCCCACGGTATGGGCCATCCGGTAGTTCAATTGAAATACCGGGTGCTACCGCCACCGCACAGGTGGCTCAGATGATGCGACATCAAATCGCAGTTCCTCCACGGTCATATGACCGGACTTGGGAGGAGATTGAGGATATGCTTGAAGACGCTGTTCTCAAACAGAAACAATGGAAACTGACTTACACCCAAGCAAACAAATCGGGTGACAGGCAGACCATGAAAGACGCCGCACGGAATCACAAGGCTCTCGAAGGAGTTATCAAAACACTTCGGTGGGTCCTTGGAGAACAAGGCGTAGAACATCCGCTCCATTGAGAGCATAGAGCAAAACATGGTCGAAGAAATGCTATTGTAGAAGAATGCTCATAGAACCGAACCATTGCGCGAGAAATACAGAAGTCAAGTATGGTTCACAGATGCAGGTAAAACTGACAATCGAAATCGAAACGGATTTGGAAAATATCCGTGACGGTTTGCTTGGTCTCCTTGAAAAAGAGGTTGGCCAAACAAAAGCGGCCACTACCGTGAAGGAAGTGGTCCCTGCGAAGAACATGCGTCAAGTCCAATCGAATTGGAAAGAGATGCCTTCGCTGGTTGCCCCGACATCGTCGAGAGGCAAAACTGCCTACGGGTTTATGAGGGATGGTCAAGGCTATCCAATCGACAATCCCGAAGAACAACAATGGCTGAAAGCAATGTGGAACATGAAGATGAATCTCGGTTTCACACAATGGAGCAGTATCGCGAGGAAACTCAATGAGGATGGTGCTCTACGACGCAACGGAACGAAATGGGACGGCATTGCTGTCAGGAATATCTTCCGTAAAGCCTTCGAGTGAAAACGGGGGGCCTTGTGCCCCCCATACTCATAGAACCGAACCAACTCGTGCGGAATCCAAAGACGAGGAAAGGTTCACAGATGTCTGAAGTTCAGATGGAAACGGAGGTGCTTGAACAACTTGCACGCCGTTATGTTGAGGAGCAAAGGCGACTCAAACAAGCCCAAGCATCGGTAGACCGACTCAAAAAAGAGTTGCGTGAAGCCGTTGGCGTGGGAAACAACGTAGAAGCAGGAGACTTCACCATCGAGGTGATGGAAGTTCCCATGAAACGTATGATGAAGAAAGACGATTTTATTGCGCGTCACTCTCCTCCTCGGAAGGACTCGTTAGGAAACGTTATTCTTGGAGCGAATGGAGAGCCTCTACTTGACACAGATGTGGGTCTTGAATTCTACCAACAGCACCTTGTGGAGACTGTTGCAAACCGCTTCTACGTGAAGCAAAAACCGCTCTGAAAAGAGCATAGAGCAAAACAGGGTGGCGGAAATGCAAAATCAAAAGAATGCTCATAGAACTGAACCAAGCCACATGAATTACAACTTGAAAGAAAGGTTCACAGATGACACGAGAAAGAATCGTGATTATGTTCAACACAAAAAACGAATGGTGGTCAGGCTCATTGGCTGTCCTCATCGGAAAGAAATGGTTGAACAATTTGTTGACTTCGGATATAATCGGAAAATGGCCACCCGGAGTGAAATATGTTGCGTTTGACGCAAGTGACCCATGGGTCGCAGATGAGAGTCTTACTGAAGCAACCGGCATCTTCCATCCAACATTGGACAAGGACTACGAGCCGTTGCTTTACCTTGAAGGCGAACAGATTTTCGACAGTTGGGACAGCGATGTTCGCTGGAGATACGGAGAGGTCCACGTTTGGAATAATTTCTCAGGACCCGCTTTACAAAAGCAACTCTACTACACATGCAAAGAAAAACACTCAATGGAAGAAATCAGCATATTTTTGGGGTCTATCGAAGACCTCGTTGTTGCTTTTGAGGACTCAAGAGTGCCCAACTTGTCAAAAACATACGGCTTAGCCGAAGAGATACAACACATCTCAGATGGCTTGCCTGACGACCTCAAATGAGGTCATAGAACCAAACCAAAACCTTCGTATTGCACTCAAGAGGAATGGTTCATAGATGACTCGATATCACTTCGAGAATTACGACGACGCGGCAGAATATCTGTCACGCGCTCGAAAACGGGCCAAGGGTAGACCCTTGCCCGGCAACGGAACAAGGCTCATGGATATGGGAGAAGTCAATGTTGGCGGAACCATGATGCGAGCAATCGGCATTTACCTTTACAGGACATGCGTAATCCGTTATCTGAAAACAAGTTCAGGAAAGCAATGGATGTCCGCCTCCACAGGAGGATGGGCGTCCCAAACAACCACTAAACGGTTGAACAATTACCTTCCCCGTGGCTTTGGCTTTTGGAGGCTCCACGGAGTCGACTTGCTTGCCAAAACTCATGGGTTAGACGGATTTTCTTGGAACCAAGCCAAGTGCTACCTGTTGACACATGACACGCTCTTTGACGCAAAGTCGAAGAAAATTCGCTATGAAAAGCGTAGAGCGGTGGATGCAACAAAGATGTTCCAAGATAACACATTCGAGAAACTCAACTTAGCCTACAAAGCAAAGAGGAAATACTTGCTCGAACAAGGAAAACACCTGACTCAAGCAGAGAACAACCTCATCTTTCAAGTTAGAGCAATCGAAAGTATGCAAGAAAAACTGAACGAATGCGGGGACCCGCTAAAGGCCCTCGCTGAAATTCTTAATGCAACGGCTGAAGAAGTAAAAATGCTACAAGTCGTGAAGTTGGCAAAAGAGGGTTTAGAAGAAGACCTTGCGTTCCTTGAACAGAAGAAGAAAGAACACTACGCGCCTGAACAGGAGCGTAGCGTCTTGAACCGGGTCTGAAGACCCATAGAGCAAAACATGGCTTCCGTAATGCAGTTTGACGGAATGCTCAAAGAACCAAAACAACCACCGGGAACTGTAAATTGCAAGTATGGTTCATAGAGCGAAACAGAGTGCCTGAAATGCAAGGTTTTCGAACGCTCACAGAACCGAATCAGCAAATCAGAAACGCACAGCCCAAGAACGGTTCACAGATGGCATTAACATGTCCGGATTGCGGTCAAGATACCGCTTACGTGCGAGTCGGCATTTACGTCGACCCACAAGACACAAGCGTGGAGGCCCTGTCTGAACAGGTGACCGACCTCGTCGGGGCAGACCCCGAAGACTTTGACGACGATTTGGAAGTCGTCTGCGCGGCCTGTGAAGCAGAGGTTCCATACCGTCTTGCTTTTGCCGCAACGGTTCGTGCTCGTGCACACCGTGAG
>Ga0160423_10004080_pt1 | contig 12039 bp, 11 predicted proteins | sample CRUFie14St8metaG_FD_108191 | JGI IMG/M metagenome (GOLD analysis project Ga0160423, IMG submission 108191) | Marine microbial communities from the Costa Rica Dome - CRUD Field 142mm St8 metaG | ecosystem: Environmental > Aquatic > Marine > Oceanic > Photic zone | place: Costa Rica: the Eastern... | reverse complement strand
GGTTGTCGACATTGCCGAATCCTGAAGAGACCCTTGAACACATAAACAAGCAGATTCCCCTAGGAAACAGGATGACCACAAAAGAGGAAATTGCTAACCTCGCCGTCTTCCTATGCTCTCCCCTATCCTCTCATACAACTGGTCAAATACTACATCCCGACGGAGGTTATGCTCACCTAGATCGATCATGTACATCAGCTTTAAACAAAACCTCTAAATAAGAATATATAAATTGGATAGTTTTGATATCTGTATAATTGGAAGCGGTATAGTTGGTCTATCCACTGCATACAAAATTATTAAAAACAATCCCAACAAGCGGGTATTAATCTTAGAGAAAGAATCAGGACCAGCAAAACACCAGACAGGGAATAACTCAGGCGTTCTACACTCGGGCATCTACTACAGACCTGGTTCATTGAAGGCAATCAATTGCCGAAAAGGCAAATTGGCGATGGAGAAATTCTGCAAAGAAGAATCTATCCCACATGAAATCTGCGGTAAGGTGATTGTTGCAGTGACTCCAGATGAAATTCCCAGATTGTTGAAAATTCAAGAGAGAGGCCAAGCCAACGGAGTAAATTCTGAAGTTATCGGCAAGTCGCGACTGAAAGAATTGGAACCTCATGTTCATGGAGTTAAGGCAATCCATGTTCCAGAAGCAGGGATTGTTGACTATAAACAAGTCTGCATTCGTCTCATGGAGCGGGTTTGCGAACTCAACGGCAATCAGATATGTTTTAATGCAAAAGTTCGCTCTATCGTCCCTGACGGCACAAAACTAAGGATATTCTCTTCCCGGGGTGAGTATCATGCAAATCACGTTGTGAACTGCGCTGGACTACACTCTGACCGTGTGACAAAAGCCGGTGGTCAGCGACCTGATGTAAAAATCATTCCTTTTCGAGGTGAATACTTTGAGTTAAAACCAAATGCTCACCACCTTTGTAAAAGTCTTATCTACCCAGTACCTGAACCAAATTACCCTTTTCTGGGCGTGCATTTTACCCGAATGATAAATGGTTCGGTAGAATGCGGTCCTAACGCTGTGTTTGCATTTGCAAGAGAAGGCTACGGAAAGCTAAACACTAATCTAAGAGACATCACAGAATCGTTAACCTATTCAGGATTTATTCGTCTAACAGCAAAATGCTGGAAAGTAGGTGCTGCTGAGATGTGGCGTTCGCTCAGCAAAAAGGCATTTGTAAAAGCACTTCAAAGATTGGTTCCAGAAATAAAATCAAAACACCTACTAGCAGCTCCTTCTGGGGTACGTGCGCAAGCTGTAAGCCCCGATGGAAACATGGTTGACGACTTTCTCATACAGCAAAACAAAAACATAACAAATGTATGCAACGCACCATCTCCAGCTGCAACATCATCGCTCAACATCGGCTCTATTATTGCAGAAAAATGTTTGTCGCACTAAACACAAATTAATCACACGTATCAAATACCTTCATTAACCTGAACAAAACAGAATAAGGTCCAGGGAAACCCCTATTTGAAATCGGCCAATTCGATTTCGATGTATTTAAATTGGCTAGCTTTTTTTCTTAGCCCAACTGTCACGCAAAGGAACCGTTCTGTTGAATACAAGAGAGCTTGGAGTGGAGTCCTTGTCTGCACAAAAGTAACCGGTTCTTTCGAATTGGCATTGATAACCTGGAGAGGTAACCTCGGCAAGATGTGGTTCGATACGAGCATCAATCGTCTGCAGAGAGTCTGGATTCAGAAATTCAGTGAAAGATGTATCTTTGTGAGAATCGGGCTTCTCTTCAGTAAATAAACGATCATAGAGACGGATTTGTGCCGGTATCGATTGATCAGCTGAGACCCAGTGAATCGTGCCTTTAACTTTTCGGCCGTCAGGAGAATCTCCTCCTCGGGTTTCAGGGTCGTAGGTGCAGTGGATTTCAACGATATTTCCTTCGGCGTCCTTAATGAAATCGTTGCAGGTTAGAAAATATGCCCAGCGGAAACGAACTTCCCGCCCTGGACCGAGGCGGAAGAACTTGCGCGGCGGATCTTCCATAAAATCGGCGCGTTCGATGAAAAGTTCTCGAGTAAATGGCACTTTTCGGGTCCCTGCTGACTCATCCTCGGGATTATTGACGGCGTCAAGTAGTTCTACATGATCTTCTGGGAAGTTCGTGATTACCACTTTCACTGGGTCAAGTACGGCCATGACTCGGGGGGCAACCTTGTTAAGGTGGTCCCGGACACAGTGCTCAAGAAGAGCGATATCAGTAAGACTGTTGTATTTGGTAACACCAACGGTTTCACAAAAATTGCGAATGGATTCAGGGGTGTAGCCACGACGGCGCATTCCGGATACTGTAGGCATGCGAGGATCATCCCACCCAGACACGTGGTTGTCGCGTACCAGTTGCAGGAGTTTGCGCTTGCTCATAACTGTGTAACCAAGATTGAGCCGAGCGAATTCATATTGCTTTGAAGGAAAGGCATTTAGTTTTTCTAGAACCCAGTCGTAGAGGGGCCGGTGGACTTCAAACTCAAGCGTACAAATAGAATGAGTGATACCTTCTAATGAATCCTCTAGGCAGTGCGCATAATCGTACATTGGATATATGCACCACTTGTCCCCTGTCCGGTAATGGTGAGAATGCTTGATGCGATACAGAGCCGGGTCTCGCATGTGCATGTTAGGAGAGGACATATCAATTTTGGCGCGGAGGGTCTTGGCACCGTCAGGAAATTCGCCTTTGGCCATACGCTCGAACAGATCTAGGTTCTCCTCTGTAGTACGATTTCGGCAGGGACTTTCTCGTCCAGGCTCAGTGGTTGAACCCCGGTAATCCTTAAGCTCCTCGAGTGTGAGGTCGCAAACATATGCATCGCCTTGCTGAATAAGTTGAATGGCGAACTGATGCATCTGGTCAAAGTATTGAGAGGCATAGCGCACATCACCGTCCCACTTAAAACCGAGCCATTTGACATCCTCTTGGATCGACTCGACATACTCAACCTCTTCAGTGTCGGGGTTGGTATCGTCGAAGCGAAGATTGGTACAGCCTCCGAACTCGCTGGCGACTCCGAAATTTAGGCAGATGGACTTAGCATGACCAATATGCAGGTACCCATTTGGCTCTGGAGGGAAGCGGGTTAGGACCTTACCGTCGTGCTTACCAGCAGCAACATCATCGGCAATGATTTGTCGGATGAAATCTAATGATTTTTCTTCTTCACTCATGACGTTGAGGTGGCGTGAATTTCGAGAAATTTTTGAAAGCGTTCCAAGACACGGTGTCGACCGAGAGTTGAAATCATAGGAAGCAAGTCTGGCCCCCCTCCTGCTCCACTAACGGCAAAGCGTGCGACAGGGAAGTATTCAAATTTTTTAAATCCCTGACTTTCGGCAAGGCTCTCGATTGAGGCATCTAGAGAGTCTGCAGTGAAACTCTCTTCAGCCTCAATAAGGGGTATTAATTCGCGTATGCGAGCGAGAGGATCACCCTTCTTAAAGATGCGGCCCTGAGTTTTTTCATCGATCGCGTAATCATTTGAGAAAAAGAAGCCTATTAACGCTGGAAGCGCATTAAGGGCAGTCATCTTCTCCTGACTAACCCGAAGGACATCCTGAAGGTAGTCTTCATCAGTAGAGTCATCAACCAGTCCCTCTTCTACAAGAATTGGGGAAACCATCCATGCAAGGGTCTCCAGGGGCAACTGACGAATGTACTCCGCGTTCATATGCGCCATCTTCTTTTCATCGAAGCGGGCGTTACCGGAATTAATCCCATCGAAGTCGAAGCGTTCGATGATCTCATTAATGGGTAGGACTTCAGAGTCGTCCTTGGGACTCCATCCAAGAAGACAAAGGTAGTTGCGAACAGCAGCAGGAAGGAAGCGGTTCTTTTGGTAGTCCTCAATAAGTGCTCCCTCATCTCGCTTACTCATTTTGCCAGGACCAGTAGATTTGAGGATGAGTGGAATGTGAGCGAAGACAGGAGGTTCAGCACCTAACGCACGAAAAAGCTCACAGTGCTTACTGGTATTGGAAAGATGGTCTTCTCCTCGTATGACATGAGTTATACCCATGGAAATATCGTCTACAACATTAACGAAGTGAAAGACAGGTTCTCCGTTGGAACGATAAAGAACAAAATCTTTCTCCTCGGCACGCTCAACACGACCACGAATCTGATCGTCGATGATCTGCGGAGTGGTTCGAACCTTTTCTACCTCACACTTCTTGTAGTCATCATATTCAGTGTAGCGTTCGCCTTCGAGACGAAAAAAGATCGCACCCTCCTTCTCGTAGGTACGGCCAGCATCAATCAGCTTTTGCAGGTATTCTCGGTAAATATCAGATCGCTGACTCTGAAAATAAGGTCCATGATCACCTCCGACTTCTGGGCCTTCGTCCCAGTCTAAACCAAGCCACTTCATGCCATCCATCAAAACCCGAAGTGCCTCCTCGGTATTACGTTCCTTGTCAGTATCCTCGATACGAAGGACAAATGTGCCACCAGTATGCCTAGCATAAAGCCAGTTGAATAAAGCTGTACGAGCACTGCCTATATGGAAAAAGCCTGTCGGGCTGGGAGCGAATCTTACGCGGACATCAGACATTGAATTTGAAATTTGGAGGACGAGACAATTAGATAATCATGGATGGTGACAAGGAAAACTCAGTTGATAGACGAGTTTATTCAATTTCTGGAAGAGAGCCAAGCTTATCGCGGGCAAGCTCAGACATATCCAATGGAAGAGGTGCGGTAAAACTAAAGTCCCCTGCCCCGCTATGAACTCTTAGTTTCCAAGCGTGAAGAGCTTGGCGACGCATCTCTAGGAGTTCTTCATGACGAGGAGTCCAGCCATCATCGATGAAGTCTAGATAGAGCAAATCATCTGGACCATAGATTTTATCACCTGCAACATGATGACAAATATGAAGCGCATGGGCACGTATCTGGTGTTTGCGTCCAGTACGAATTTGAACTCGGGCGAGTGTGTATCCATTGGCAGCAAAAATCGGCTCAAAAAGGGTCTCAGCAGATTTCCCAGCACCATCTTCGCGAACGGCTTGCTTCACATGGACTAAGCTGTGTTTATCGCGGCCCAAAGGAGCATTCACATGTAAAGGACCTTCCAATTCGCCACGAAGCAGGGCAAGATAGACCTTATCTGCCTGTTGCTTCTCAATCGCCCCTTGAAGCTGACGGGCAATGGCAGGACGCTTGGCAAGAATAACAACCCCACTAGTCTCTCGGTCGAGCCGACTGACTAGGTGAATACGCTCCAAACCCGTGTATTCTCGAGCAGCACCGACTAGGCTGGAAAGCGGACCGTTTTTGGACGGATGGCAAACCAGCCAGCCAGGTTTGTTGAAAACGAGTAAGTCATCGTCCTCATGCAGAAGCCAGCTCGGTAGCTCATTGAGATCGACTAAAGGCGCCTCTTGCCCGAAATAATCTGGTGTACCCGGATAGGTGGAACCCATAGATGATTTAGGTGCGGTTAGTTTGAAATTGTTCGAGACGCATCTTCTTCATTACGAAAGCTGAAAGTCTTCCAATCCATCGAAGAGGTACAAAACGAGTCATGAAGGAAAGGAGCCGATTGTTCCAACCGGTAATGAGTAGGTTGCGCCCGCGTTCAAGACTGACCAAGCCAGCGGTAGCAACTTGATCAGGGGTTAGTCCTCCCCATTTGTTGACTGGCGGACTTGAGAAGCCAGCCGACTTGAAGAAATTGGTTCGAACCGGCCCAGGACAGAGAGTTAATACAGAAATCCCTTGGGGGCGAAGTTCCTCAGCAAGAGCGAGACTCCAGTTCAATAGGAACGCTTTGGAACCTCCGTAAGTTGCAAAATAAGGCGTGGGCTGGAAACCCGCGATAGAAGCCACATTGATGATGGCACCTCCGAAAGTTCGTAGATACGAAAGAAGTTCACCTGTCAGCCACAGTGGTGCCTTTGCATTGACTTCCAGCATATCAAGCTGGCTCTGTAGATTGGGATCAGGGAATGTATCGTAGGTACCAAAGCCGCTATTATTGATCAGCAGAAGTTTTTTTTTCTCACCGGAATCCTTCTCTATGACTCGCAGGAGCTCTTTAATGGCGCTTTTTTTGGAATCATCATTGGACAAGTCGCAAGATATGTGTATGTTGTTATTTGTGCCTTTAATTTCCCCAAGTGGCGATCGCGATAAATTGATTATCCGGCATTCCGGACAGCGAACGGCCAAAAGATTTACAAAAGCCTCACCGATTCCAGATGAACCCCCGGTGATTACGCACAATCCAAATTTCTCCAACGGGATCCGCACTTTTGCCATACACACTTCCATTTCACATTCCCCATTGGGAATCAAACCCTAACTCATACCAAGGATATAGCCAATGAAGCAACACGACGTGATCATCTCAGGTCTCCACATGGATCTAACCCCTGCTATCAAGCAAATGGTTCAGGACAAAGTGGAGAAACTCTTCAAACACGAAGAAAAGATTATTCGCCTGCAGATAGAGCTCGAGTATTGCACCCGACACAATACCCAAAAAGATCGTTATCTGGCAAAAGGCCATATTGAAATCCGTCGCAAGCCCATCGTGGTAAGCACGACAAGCGATGACCTCTACAAATCGATCGATGACCTTGTGCAGAAACTAGACCGGCAACTTCGCCGCCGTTCTCGCATGCGCATCGTCCGACGAAAAGAGTCAAGACCGGACACAACAATGCCTTTAGAATTACCAAACCCAACGGTTGCTTAGGTATTCACAAATAGACTAAATATTTATCACACCAACAGGGCCCCGTTAGAGAAAAGCGGGGTCCTTATTGTTTCTGGGATACAAGGCTCCTTGAAACTGGTTGGCTTACACAAGAACTCATCAGAAATATTGCGATGGAGAAAGCTTGTCGAAGTGCAAAATATGGATTTGATTGCACTCCATCAAAGCAAACCTAAATTTAAACCCATGGCCAAACCTACAATTGTAATCGCACTTCTACTCATCGCGCTAGGCGCATACGGATATTCACAAACCGAACCTAAAGAGGGAACGGATAAGAAAAGTCCTACCTCTCTAATTCCAGCATTCTTTGGAGCGCCAATTCTCATTTGTGGAGTCCTCGCCTTGAATCCTAATCGTCGGAAGCATGCCATTCACGGGGCTGTGACAGTAGGTTTGCTGGGGTTCTTAGGCTCAGCCTCCATGCTGCCAAAAACTCTCAAGGCAGATCCTGTGAGCCAGCTAAAGTTGACGACTCAGGGTGGAATGGCTGTTCTATGCCTGCTTTTTGTGATTTTGTGTGTACGCTCATTCATTGCGGCACGAAAGGAGATGAAGGCTGAATAGCCCGAATCATACACGACCAACATTTAAGAGACTGGAACCTTCTATTTTATGACCTGCCACGTCAGTCTGGTCATCCCGCACTTCAATGAGTCGGGAAGGCTTACACTGATGGAAAGCGGTCTGGTGGAGTTCGCAAAGGCTTCTAAGGATTTGATCATCGAGATCCTGCTTGTCGACGATGGCAGCTCAGATGAGACACCGAATGGACTGAAAGCCATAGCTGGAGAATTCTCCAGCAAACATCAAATCGAAGCAGACCGCTTTAGGTTACGTGCGATCGGACTGTCACGAAATTCAGGCAAGGGTGCGGCCCTTCAACGCGGCGTCGCCGCGGCTCTAGGCAACCGAATTCTGACCCTTGACGCTGATATGGCGGCGCGTCCAATAGAAATCCTGAATTGGCAGAAGGCAGGTAAATTGGATCTACGGACACCACCTGACAACACCACATACATAGGTTCACGAGAGCATCCAGAATCAGATGTTACGGACAAAGGTTCGCGTCGAATTATGGGCAGAGTTTTCAATCTTATTACGCGAAAACTCTCTGGGCTTGATCTTCATGACACTCAATGCGGATTCAAGCTCTACCCGGCTCCTCTGGCTAAGCAGGTATTTGAAAGTCTCTTTCATCTAGGATGGGCACATGATGTTGAAGTTCTCATGCGTCTCCAACGTACGGGATCGATCATAGAATCAATGCCTGTAAGTTGGACTGCCATAGAAGGCAGCAAGATAAGTCCCCTTTCCGACGCGTGGAAAATGTTTTGCGCCCTGCTGGAGATCCGCGCGGCGCTCAAAAAAGAAAACCCATCGAAATAAATTCCTTAGGTAGCTTCTTGGAGATAGATACAACTAAAGCCGCAATGGACCTGGATGGTTGACCTTGGTAGCATTTTTTGAGGATCCGGGAAGCTCCGCATGAGGGTTTCTTATTGCGGTCTTGCCAGGTGGCAGTATCTTACCTCCCACGATCCGAGGAGGATCGTGTCGATGGGGAGTTGGGTTTGTAGGTATGGAATCCCCTGTCTGCGTTGTCCAGGAAGCAAGTAAGGTCCTTGCTTGCTTGATGGTTTTGGCATGCTTAACATCCTTGGCTAGATTGCTCAACTGGTGCGGGTCATTGCTTACATTATAAAGTTCCTCAGGGGGACAGGGATTCGCGAAGATCTGCTGCTGACTGGGTTTGGTCTTACCTGCGGCATGGGCCTTCCAGAGTTCGGCCCCGGCGGGGTAATGGTCATCCGATTCGTAACATAGATTCGGTTGGTTGGGGAAGTTGTTGCGGATGTAAAGATAATCGCCAAAGCGGACCATCCGCTCGTGGTTCTTGTAAACATGCCAGTTATGCTCGGCAAAAACGACTTCACGCACTTGGGCTTTCGGATCCTCGAGAATAGGGAGAAAGCTTCTCCCTTGAATGAAGGCGGGCCGCTTGACCCCGGCGAGTTCGAGGCAGGTGGCACTCAGGTCGATCACGCTGACGAAACTTGGGGTAACGGAGGGGTTTTTGACGAGCTTGGGGTAGTGGACCAACCAAGGGGTCTTGATCCCGCTGTCGTACATGCGTGACTTGCAACGGGGAAAGGGGCGTCCGTTGTCCGCCGCGACTACGATCATGGTGTTTTCGAGGACCCCCTGCTTCTTCAGTTCGGCGGTGACCAGACCGACGTAATGATCGAAGCGACTGACCTCGTGGTAGTAGCCCGCGAGATCCTGACGGGTGATTTCGGTGTCGACCATATAGGGGGGAACAATGACATCCTCGGGATTGTACTTGGGAGCTTCGTCGGAGATGGCCCAACTGCGGTGGGCGTCGATGGAGGCGAACCAGAAGAAAAAGGGCTTGTCCTTGGGGCGGTCCTTGACGTGATCGACCCAATCCTTCTCTTTGCCGGGGCCGCCTCCGCCGGTGATGCGGTCAAAAGCCCGATCCTTGTTGCCGAACATGTGGTTCTTTCCAGAAAGCACGGTGTAGTAGCCTGCTTCCCTAAGGAGCTCAGGAAAGCGGATTTGCTGCTTAGGAAGGCGGACATGCAGCTCGGGTGCGCCCGTATTATGAGGATAACGCCCGGTGATGATGCTGCAGCGGGTGGGGCTGCAGCTGCTTGTTGTCAGGTAGGCGTTTTCGAAGCGCATGCCCTTCTTGGCCAAGGAGTCGACGTTGGGCGTTTGGATGATGGGATGCCCGTAGCATCCGAAGTCGTCTTGGGAGACGTCGTCGGCAATGAAGAAAACAACGTTCGACTTGTTGGCTAGGCTAGATGAATTAAGAAGAAAGGCCGTGCAAAAGAGGTAAAGGAAGTGCTTCATGATTTAAGGAATCGAGGTAAATGGGAAAAGGGAGGAAATGATTTATTTCTTCCAAACAAAGCCTGGTGGGCGGAAGATCTTTAACGGACGGTCATTGCTGAGCTTGGGTCCGGGCGTGGTCCGCCCATCCTCAACGATCTTCGCGTAGGCTTTGATCATTTTCTGTGCCTGCCCGAAATGGGACTTGGCCAAATTTTGCTTTTCAGCTGGGTCAGACTTCAGGTCATAGAGCTGTATAAATGCAGGGTTCTCCAAATCCTTGTGGTTCTTGGGTTTTTTACCAAAATTGATGATAGCCTCCTTCCACGCATCTTCAGACCTTGGCTCCGTATAAAAGGGACCGGAGCTTCCACTTCCGGGCCCGAAGATTAGTTTCCAGTGGTCCTTATAATAGACGTCCGCCCGGGAACCTCGAGCAAGGAGGTGGTTTCTTGTCTGCGCTTTCTGATTTTTCAGGTAAGGCAAAAAACTGATGGAGTCTGGTGCCAAGGATGGATCAAGATTGACGCCAACAATCTCTGCCCAGGTGGCCATCAGATCCACCAGACCGACGAGTGAATTATTTTCAATACCAGACTTGATAACCCCAGGCCAAATTGCAGCTAATGGAACCCGCAAACCTCCCTCGTAAGCAGAGAACTTGTACCCCCTCCAAGGTCCCCGACTGTAATGCCCCTGCTTCTCCATCACTTTCATTTGGTTAGCAATGGCCTTACGCTCAGGCCCCGAGTAGTGTCCAGGGCCATGGTCAGAGGAGACAATCAACAAGGTATTCTTCTCTAGACCAGCCTTGCGGAGGTGTTCACGAATTCGCCCGATACAGGCATCTGTATTCATGACAAAGTCTCCGTATACGCCAATGGGGCTCTTACCTTCGAAGTCGGGTTCGGGCGAACTAGGTGTGTGAGGAGCAGTCAGCCCGACAAATAGAAAGAAGGGCTTTTCATTCTTCGCCTCAGCAGAAATGAATTTCCCGGCCTCGTCACAGAAAGTTGATAACACTTCGGTATCCAGAAAATCCTCTGCTGCTGGGCCAACCCGATTGAAAGCGCTCCATCCTTTTTGAGCTGTTACCTTACCCTGCCAATCTTTTCCTTTGATGTAGGCGTAGGGGAACATGTCCAGAGAACCGGGTAGAAAAAAGCAATGATCAAATCCGTAATCTGTCGGGCCGACTGCAATGGGTTTCTTAAAATCTGTGTTCTCGGGACCTTGTATCTTGCCGTCCTTTGTGGTCATGCGTGTGCCCAAGTGCCATTTGCCAACGTAGCCAGTCGAGTATCCACCCTTCCGGAACATCTTTCCCACGGTATGCTGGCTAGTCGGGAAGCGCAGACCGATGAAGCCCCATGGACCACCTTGCTCCCCTTTGCCAAACCGAAAAGCATAGCGGCCCGTCATGATGGAAGTCCGGCTGGGCACGCAGACGGAGTCAGTTACATGGGCATTGGTGAATTTGATGCCCTCTTTGCAGAGGCGGTCGAAATGTGGGGTTTCGACCTTGGACTTATCTCCACCGAACGCTTTTACATCACCGTAGCCAAGGTCGTCAGCGAGTATGAAAACAATATTAGGCCTTTGGGTAGAAGAAAAGACGGTATGAAGGGCAAAGACGAAGATGAGCGCGTGACAGCAAAATTTCATGAAAATAATCTTTAGGACAGGAAGGAAAAACTCATTTCGAGATAGGCTCAACACCGTTTACATACAAGACATTGTAACCCCCATCCTGATTACTATCCTTAGAACTCCAACCGTCGGAAGCATTTTTGGCGAGGTAGAAACGGCAGGTCTGTCCCACCTTGGGCTGGGGGTCATAGGATTGACCTCCAGGAGGTGGAAGCCCAATTCCTTTCCAGGACCTACTCCAGTAGCGGGCGTAGACTAAATTTTCGGCAATCTTACCTTTCTCAATCCTTTTGATTTTAACCTCCGCAACCTTGCGATCATAAACATAACCGCTTACGAGCGGAATCCCCTCACTCTGCTTGTAGGAGTATATCGCCTGCACGTTCCCTACCACGATATGCGTGGCAATCTTTTCGAGTTGCTGTTTTGAGGAAGGAGCCTTCGCAGACCAAATTGGGGAAAAGACAAATAAAGAAACCAAAAAAGTAATGATATTTCTTGGTATCACTGTTAGGTTCGTTCAAGTGATTTAATGAATTGCCGAAAGCCGCTGATAGTTATCAAAATTTTCCTGGCTTGATTCGGTGATGAATCTTGAGGCCGTATTTCGATTCCACCTTGACCGCATTATTTTTCTCATATGCAGGACCACTGTTCTGGTGGTAGGAAACCTCAAGGTTCGAATCGTCAATCCAGCGGACATCAATGTCAAAGAATGCCTTCCATGTTTTATGCTTTCCCATCAGCACATCGCGTGTGTCGAGT
>Ga0160423_10004079_pt1 | contig 12040 bp, 12 predicted proteins | sample CRUFie14St8metaG_FD_108191 | JGI IMG/M metagenome (GOLD analysis project Ga0160423, IMG submission 108191) | Marine microbial communities from the Costa Rica Dome - CRUD Field 142mm St8 metaG | ecosystem: Environmental > Aquatic > Marine > Oceanic > Photic zone | place: Costa Rica: the Eastern... | reverse complement strand
CTGAGGTTCTCGATGAGCAGTTTGTCGCCAAAGGCTTTTTGCAGGCCTTCCACTTCGATGACCTTGTTGCCGAGTCGCGGACCATTTGGGATTGGTATCTCCAACCGGGCTTCCTTTTCCTTGTTGCCCTCTGCGAGCATGGACTCGTAGTTGTTGAGTCGAGCCTTGTTTTTGGCCCGACGCCCCTTTGGGTTTTGGCGCACCCAATCCAACTCGCGCTCCAGCTCCTTGCGGCGTTTGGATTCGTGCTTCTCCTCCTGGGCAAGACGCTTGGTCTTCTGGTCGAGCCATTCGGCATAGTTGCCCTTCCATGGAATGCCCTCTCCGCGGTCGAGCTCGAGGATCCAGCCCGCCACATTGTCGAGGAAGTAACGGTCGTGCGTGACACACAGAACCGTCCCCTTGTAGCGCTCCAAGTGCTGCTCGAGCCAGTCGATGGTCTCGGCATCGAGGTGGTTGGTCGGTTCGTCCAGCAGCAGCACGTCAGGCGCCTTCAGCAACAGACGACACAGGGCCACACGGCGGCGCTCACCGCCGGACAACTCCCCGATTTTCTGGTCGTCCGGAGGACAGCGCAGGGCGTCCATGGCGATGCTCAGCTTGGTGTCGAGCTCCCAGGCGTCGAGGGCGTCGATGCGGTCTTGGACGGCAGCTTGCCGGTCCATCAATGCCTGCATCTTATCGGGATCATTGAGGATCTCTTCCTCCATAAACTTGGCATTGATCTCCTCGTATTCCTTCAAGACAGCCACGATCTCCTGCGTGCCCTCTTCTACGACCTCACGGACAGTCTTGTTCTCATCCAATGTCGGCTCCTGGGGCAAATAGCCGACTGTGTAACCATCGGCCCAAACGACCTCGCCCTGGTATGCCTCGTCAAGGCCGGCGATGATCTTCATCACGGTCGACTTACCAGAGCCGTTCGTTCCGATAATGCCAATCTTGGCGCCGTAGTAAAAGGACAGGTAGATGTCCTTCAGGATGTGCTTTCCAGTCGGGGTCGTCTTGTTGACCTTGACCATCGAGAAGATGACCTTCTTGTCGTCGCTCATGGGGTGTGGATTGGGACCGGGAAGGTACTCAGGCCTTCCTCAGGGTCAATTCGGTAATTTCGGGGGGCATGCCAATCCGGCCGGGGAACCCGAGAACTCCGAAACCACGGTTGACATGCAAATGCTGCTTGCCTTCGGTATACAATCCGCCCCAACGCCGGTACCGCAGTCGGCTTGGAGAGAACTTGATGCCCAAATTGGGAATCTCCAGCCCCACCTGCATGCCGTGGGTGTGTCCGGACAATGTCAATTCTACAGGTGCCTTTCCGCCCATGACACGTTCTTCCCAGTGGGTGGGGTCGTGACTGAGCAACACCGTGGGCAAGGCCGCATCGGCGCCATCCATTGCCCGGTCCAGATCTCCGGATTGACGGAAACCCTTTCCCCAGTTCTCCACTCCGACCAAGAGCAGGGATTCTCCACGGATGTCCACCACGCGGTGGGCGTTCAACAGCAGGTCGAACCCCATTTCACCGTGAATGGCCTTCAGACGGGCGCGAATGGCCTCTCGCTCTTCATCCGTTCGACGCGCATAATCCGCGTAGTCGTGGTTCCCAAGGATACTGAACTTCCCATACCGGCCACTCAGCCCACGAAACCGCTCAATCCAAGGCTCCGCCTCATCGCTGTGGTCATTGACGAGGTCTCCTGTAAAGCACAGGACATCCGGTTCGAGGTCTCGCACCATATCCAAGCCGGGTTGCACGGAATCGAACTGCTCGAGAAAACTGCCAAGGTGGGCATCGGAAATCTGGACGATGCGCACCCCGTCGAGTCCGGAGGGAAGTCCCTGAACCGAAACGTCATGCCGCCGAACATGGTACCCTTTTCGACCTTGGGTCATCCCATGGGCAAAGGCCCCCAGCAAGAATCCTGCCGCAGCTTGCCCCGTTACAGTAATGAAGGACCTGCGGGGAACATCAGCCCGCGACGATTTGTCCGTGAACAGCCACTGGCTCCCATAGCGCAACCCGTCCACCATTTCCACACCGCACAGAAACAATTTCGGAACCGCCAAGGAAATCAGCACGGCGTGGGTCACCAAGAGGTATTGTAGCTGAAACTCCCGCCAGTGCGGCCACCTCCAGAAATACACCAATGTCCACAGGAATTGGAGGGCAGTCACGGAGAACCACCCCCAACGGATGGCAGAAAACCGGGCGTGTCCGGACCACATTCTGCTCATGTTTCTCCAAGCTCCCCATTCGATCAGGCCAACCATGCCCAACAAGATGAGCGAGGTGATGAGGATGCGCAGGGTGGACGGCATGGTGCGAAATTAACTGCCGATTTGCCCCGAGGCTCGCCGTTGGATCCCCTTGGCAAAATTCACGCGGAATCCGTGCGCAAGGCAGCACGGGCCTGCTCGACATCGAGGGGGCCTTCGTGCAGGGTGGCCCCTCGCCCACGGCCCGGGTGCACATGCAACCAGTGGGTGGACCAACCAGCTTCGGCCACTGCCACCAAGTCGTGGGTCGCCACCATCAGGATTCTCTCATCGCCCTTCCATCGACCCACCTGAGACATCACGTCTTCGCGCCCCACCAAGTCCAGAAAAGCCGTGGGCTCATCGAGGAGCATGACCGATTTGGACTGTACCCCGGCCCGGGCCACCATGACGCGTTGGGCCATCCCGTCGCTGAGGGTGTCGAGCGACATTTTGGCCCATTGGGCAATGCCTGCAACCTCCAGCTCTGCCCTCAAAGAAGCAGCATCCAGTTCGCGTCCGCCCGCCTTGGCGCCGAGAGCCACGACATCGGCCACGGTCAACCCCGCCGGTTTGGGCGGCGTCGACGTGACGAGCGAAATCCACTGCGCCCGCTCCCGGGCATCAATGGCATGCACGGGACGCCCCCCGACCCTCACCTGTCCCTCAGTGGAGGACAGCAAACCCGAAACGGTGTGCAGCAACGTGGACTTGCCTGCTCCATTTCGGCCCACCACCACCATGGCCGACCCGGGCGGAAGACTGACATCCACGAAGGCGCCCCCCGTGACGGGCCGGGACAGCACCAAACCCTCGCATCGCAAATCCAGAGCCTTCATGCGGACGGAATTTTGGATTGACGAATCAACAGCCAGAGCACCACCGGAGCCCCCACCATGCTCAACACGGCATTTAATGGGACTGCCGTGAAGCGTACGGTCAAATCTGCAAACAGGGACAGGACAGCCCCCATGAGCAACACCGGCAAGAGCAGTCGCCCCGTGCGGCCCTCTCGATACAAGGCCCGAACCAAGTGTGGCGTGGCCAAGCCGAGAAAGGCAACGGGACCGCACCAAGCTGTGACCAAGGCGGCCAGTCCGCCCGTGATCCCGAGGAGGAACCCCGTCAAACTGCGTTCTTGAACCCCCATGGATCGGGCTGTCACAGGGCCCAACAACCACATGTCGAGCGCATCGCGGTGGCGAAATGCCCATCCGGTCGCCAAGGAGAGCGACACGGCCATCACTGTGACACTGAGCCCGTCGCCCCGGGCAAAGGAGCCCATCCCCCACACCACAAATGCCTGAAGGGCGCCTGCATCGGCACCCGCTTGAAGGACTGTCACCATGGCACCGGTCAGGTAGCCCACCATCAATCCGAAAATCAGCAAGGCCGACCGGGATCGAAACCATCCGACCACTGCCCCGAGAAGCACCATGACGCCCCATGCTCCCAACAAGGCTCCGACCACGGTCCCCGCGAGGCCGAACGGCTGGCCAAGGGCGACGCCGCCCAAACTCACCAACGCCACTCCGAGCGTGGAACCGGAGGTCACCCCCAACACGCTTGGCCCTGCGAGGGGGTTCTTGAAATAGGCCTGCATCAGGAGCCCCGCCAGGGCGAGGGCACTACCGGACAAGGCTGCGAGCAGAATGCGGGGCAACCGAAGCTTCCACAAGATGGTCCCCGCCATCCCATTGCCATCACGCAAAGCGGCCCATTGGTCTTCCCACGTCAAGGCGGCCGGTCCAGACCACCATCCTATGGCAAACAGCAACAGGGCGAATCCCCCCAGCGCCAGCGACAAGCCAGATGAACGGCTCATGGTGGCGTGGGCTTAAAGTAACGGGGTGCGCTTCCCTCTTCCCCACCTTGAAACAAGGCCACCAGGTCGCCCAACATGAAATGGGGCTCCATGACCGCTTGGCCGAAGTAATCGACCTCTGCAGTGTTGCAATGGAACAAGGTCTTGCTGGCCAGATCACACCATGGCGCTTCCTCCATGGCTTGGGCGCGGGTCCAACCTTCTGGCGCAAACACCACCTTTCCCCAGAATTCACTGCCGGCGGCGATGGCGGCACATTGCTCCAGCTCCACTTCGTAGTTCGTCCCCACGCGCTGCAATGACATGGCCGCCACGGCCGTGCTTGAAAACGCGTACTGCCCGCCTGCATCCTCAATCAGCTGCGCCACCAATCCATCGGCACCAGGTGCCGTCCATTTGCCGGATTGGCTACTTCCAGCAAATACCGTGGGGCGCCCATGTTCTGAAGCCAACCGTTGGGCCCGGTCCACCAACATCACGTAGGTCGACTCAATCCCATCAAACACCTGATCTGCCTGCGCCTGCCTGCCTGTCAACCAACCAAACAGCCGGACGTATTCCGCACGGCCCAGTGGATGGGGCTCCGCATACTCAGTCAACGGCAACACCGGAATGCCAGTTCGCTGGGACACCCCTTCCATGGGGTTGCCAAAGGGATAACTGCTCAACACGTTGGCCCCAGAGGCCACCAACCGTTCTTCGTCCAGACCAGCATCCCCACCCAGATCGACCAGCGCGCCTTGCACATCGGGAATACGGTCGGCATAACCACTGGCTACCCATTGGTCCTGAGCGCCGATGGCGGTGAGATAAGGGACGTGGGTGGTGGACCAGGTGCCGAGCGCCAGTTCTTCTGGACGGGGCAACACTTGAATTCTGCCGCCACTCGACGAGGCGAGCTGGACATCTCGGGTATACAGCGACGTGTCTCCGGCCGACGCAAGCCAAAGGATGCGCCGGGCATCCGACCATCCGAACCCTTTGGCCCAACGGGCGGGATTCTCAGTCAAGCCTGCGGTTGGCATCTCCGGGGTCACCTGGATCTGCTCGGTGGACGTCTCAGGGACACGCCCGCACCCCATCACAAGGACCAGCAGCACGGCCCACGCCCCACAAGGTTTGGTTTTCCTACGGCCCAAAATGTTGGCTCGGTCCACGTGCACCCCCCAAAAGTACGGGGGGGCAGTCCGTATCTTGTGGACACACCCGAAATGATCGGACATGGCTGTTTCTGAGGAAGAGATTGAATTACAGCGGCGCGTGGACGCCATGAAACTGAAGCTCTCAGATTTGAACCGGGCCCTGGAGACCGCCAGACTCGGAGGCGGACAAGCGCGTATCGACAAGGAACACGCCAAAGGCAAATTGACGGCCCAAGAGCGGCTGAACCTGCTCTTGGACCCCGACACGCCGCGGCTCGAAATCGGTGCCCTGGCCGGTGGCGGCATGTACAAGGAACATGGCGGATGTCCGGGAGGCGGATGCGCCGTGGTCATTGGGCACATCCGAGGTGTGCGGTGTATCGTGGTGGCCAACGACGCCACCGTCAAGGCTGGTGCCTGGTTTCCCATCACCGGTAAGAAGAACCTACGCGCCCAAGAATTGGCGTTTGAATTCCACCTCCCCATCCTTTACCTCGTCGACAGTGCGGGGGTCTTCCTCCCAATGCAGGACGAAATCTTTCCAGACAAGGAGCACTTCGGACGAATCTTTCGCAACAATGCCAAACTCAGTGCGGCGGGCATCCCCCAGCTCGCCGCCGTGATGGGCAGCTGTGTCGCCGGCGGGGCGTACCTCCCCATCATGAGCGACGAAAGCATCATCGTTAGAGGAACCGGCAGCATATTTCTAGCAGGCCCCTACCTCGTCAAGGCCGCCATTGGTGAAGATGTGGATGCGGAAACGCTCGGCGGCGCGGACATGCACGGCAGCATTTCCGGGGTGGTCGACCACGTCGTGGAGGACGACCGCGAAGCCATTGCTCTGCTGCGGACGCTCGTCTCGCACCGGGCTGACCGACCGAGTCGTCGGGCTTTTGGAAGAGTGGCGTCTCGCGCACCGGGCAACGGACCGGACGGATTGCTCGAGATCCTCCCCGACTCCCGCAAAGAACCTTACGACACGCGGCTGCTGCTCGAAGCCCTCGTGGACGGTGGGGAGTTCACTGAATTCAAGAAGGACTTCGGGAAGACCTTGCTGTGCGCCACGTCGAGAATCGACGGATGGAATGTGGGCATCGTAGCCAATCAGCGTTTGCTGGTCAAGAGCGCCAAATCCGGCACCCAGTTCGGAGGCGTCATTTACTCGGACAGCGCCGACAAGGCAGCCCGGTTCATCATGAATTGCAATCAGAAAGGCCTGCCTCTCGTTTTCCTGCAGGACGTCACCGGCTTCATGGTCGGCTCCAAAAGCGAGCAGGGCGGCATCATCAAGGATGGCGCTAAACTGGTCAACGCCATGGCCAATTCCGTCGTCCCCAAGTTCACCGTGGTGGTGGGCAACAGCTATGGCGCCGGCAACTACGCCCTGTGCGGCAAGGCCTACGACCCCAAACTCATGGTGGCATGGCCGAGTGCAGAGCTGGCCGTGATGGGCGGTGCACAGGCGGCCGGCGTGTTGCTGCAGATTGAAGTGGCGCGCCGCAAGAAAGCTGGCGAGGACATCTCTCCGGAAAAAGAAGACGAAATCCGCGCCACCATTGAGGCACGGTACGCCGAACAGGTCTCGCCGTATTACGCAGCAGCCCGGCTGTGGGTCGACGCCATCATCGACCCGAGGGACACCCGGACCTGGATATCGGAAGGCATCGCCGCCATGGACGGTGCGCCGAAAGAAGGACCGTTCACCATGGGCGTACTCCAGACCTGAAGTTCAGGCGCGCTCCCGGCTGCTGAGCTCCTTCCACATCATGCCGAGCAAGGCCATTTCAGCTTCCGCATTGCCCCCCTTCCTAGCTTCAACGCCTTGTTGGAGGATGAGCATGGCCTCAAGCAGGTCCCCCTCGTCGTCCACCAACTCGGGCAGGGCTTCGATGAGGGTCAAGGCTTCCACCATGACCATCATGCCCATATCGACACATCGGGTGGCCAGCGCTTTCAGATGTCCTTCGGCGGTGCCCCCACTTTCCCATAGGCAACCCAAAAGTGCTGGAAGCTGGTCTGCATGTTCGGGTTCCAACGCTGCCGTCAGCAAGGCCTGACCGGCGCCTTCCAGCTTCAGTCCCCGCAGGATGTCGTCCACTTGTCGCTGGATGTCCACATCCTCGCTGTTGCCGCGGAGCCGAACCAGTTCAGCCACAGTGCTGACATCCCCTTCCTCTTTGACCCGTTTCAGGGCTGCGTCCCGCATTTCCGAAACCGGAGAATGCAGAGACGCATGCAATTCAGCCAAAGCCTTGGCTCGCTTCTCTTCCATGGGGCAAAGTTAGCGGGACCACTGCCGGCCCCAAGCCGACAACTCTGCCAGCATCATCGCCGTTGCCCCCCAGATGAAAGGCACCCTGGGTAAAGCAAACCCAGGAGCATGGATGGTGAAACCCTTGACCCCTCCAGCGTGGACCTTTTGAACAGTGCGTCGGCCCGAGTCCATCACATCCAAGAGGGCCACGCGATGTACCCTGGCCACTTCCAACGGGTCCGGATTCAGCGCGTCAGGCAGGCAAACAGGCGCAACAAATGGGCGGACCACAAATCGGCTCGGCGCCACGTGCACTTCAGTCAGGGCCACTGGCTGATGGAGCGGGACCACATCCGAACCCAGCCCCAACTCCTCCCTCCATTCCCGGAGGGCGCAGTCCAACAGACTCTCCCCTGCCTCCCTGCGGCCGCCGGGCAACGCCATCTGTCCCCCATGGACGCCGCCGCCCAACGTGCGTTCAATCATGGCGAACCGGCCGTCCGGCTCGATGCCGATGAAGACCGATGCTTCCCGAAAGTCTTTTCCCGCCGTTCCATGCTCGCGCGCTGCGCGGGCAGAAGTCCGCCCAAACGGCATCAAATCGAGGTGAGCCTCCTCACCGGGAAGCGGATGCCCAGCCCGTAACCAAGCCTCCCATTCGATTTGCTGTGCGTTGTTTTCAGCCATTCCATGAAGCGTCATCCACAAAGGCCCGTTGCCGATGACAGAGGCGCTAATTTCGAACGTCAATGTTGCAATTGGGTTCGGAATTGTGGTTTCCGCCACCGGAACATTTCGGGGAAGATGGTTTGGTGGCCATCGGAGGCGATCTGTCGCCTGCCCGGCTGCTCCTGGCCTACGAACGTGGCATCTTCCCTTGGTCCGCTCCAGAAGACCCTTTGCTGTGGTGGTGCCCAGACCCCCGGGCCGTAGTGCCAACCGATGAAGTGAAGGTGTCTAAAAGTATGCGCAACGTGCTGAACCAAGGCCGCTTCACAGTCACGTTCGACGAGGACTTCCAAGGCGTGATGGAAGGGTGTGGTGACCGACCGGAAGAAGGCACGTGGATCACCGATGATTTCATCGAGGCCTATTGCGGTCTGCACGACCTCGGATTCGCACACAGTGTAGAGACTTGGAATGCGCGAGGTGAGCTTGTCGGCGGCCTTTACGGCGTCTCATTGGGCGCCATCTTTTTTGGAGAATCCATGTTTGCCCGAGAGTCCAATGCGAGTAAAACGGCATTCATCACCCTCGCTCGACAGCTGGAACGATGGAACATTCCGTGGATGGATTGCCAGATCATGAATCCCCACCTCGAGTCACTGGGCGCGCGCATGATGCCCCGGGTCGAATTCCTGAGGGTTCTCGAGCAAGCTTTGAACGCCGAGACGAAAAGGGGTCGCTGGCCATCCGATTCGGTGCGGACATGAGCCGAATGGAATGGATCAATGCCTGGGTTTTATGGCAATTTCGGCGCGCAAGAGGTTGGCGCTTGGAGGGTCCCTTCCCCCACTTCAAGTGCAATGCGCTGCTCCTTTGCGGCCCGGGGTTGCCCCCTGAGAGTGAATGGGGGCGGCACCTTCGCGTATTCAAGCAATACGGCACCTCCACACCAAAAGGTGCCGGTGCGCTTCAAACAGCGACTTTGGCTCAAGCGATGACCCGCATGCAATTGCTGGAGCTGCTGAGTTGGGCACAACAGGAGCAAATCGACTTGCACTTGGTCCAGCGGTCTTGTCGCCACCGCAGAATCCGGTGCAATTCCGGCTTCAAAGTCGGCCAACATCCTGACCGCGTCGCGGATTATGTGGAGCGAATCTTCAGCTACTCAGGAGGTTGCGAAGATGTCAACAGCACGTTTCCACAAGGTGAACAAGTTGTCCATATCTGACTCGGGAAAAACTTCGATTTCGCAGATGTTCGGCCCTTCTTTGTCGATGTCAGCCTACGAGCTGCTCAACAACCAAACCTCCTGCCCATGGACAAGCACGACCTCATGATTCTCGACATCGTTCAACAGCACAAGCGAGAGCAGCAGGAGCACATTCGCCTCGCCGTGCTCGAGCGGAATTTCTGGAAGCGGATTGAAGGGGACGTGACCCTGAGTGTTGGACAAGCCCGCATTGGAGAGCGCATCACCCGTCTCTACCTGGATGGATTGATCCAGAACAAAAATGGCTACATGCTGACCAAGAAGGGCCGTGAAGCCTTGAGCCAAGAAACCGAGCGCCTGGTTCACGTGGCTTGAAGACTCAGCCTTCCGCACAGAAAAGGCCACCCATTGGGTGGCCTTTTCTGTGAATGCACCGGACGTTTAGACCGGATGCACGATCAGTTTTCTTCGAGAATCTCCAGCTTGGGATACTTCTCGCGCCAGAAATCCAACTTACTCGGGTCACGCACGGTAATGACGGTTCTGCCGTCGAGGCGGACTTTAATGTTGGGCTGGAGCTCCTTTGTTTTTTTCTTCTTGGCCATGGCGACTGCTTCTGTCCGTATAACAGGCAATTCCTGATTCGGTTGCAATGAAGCGCAAAGAAGCGCGCCTGCCAAGGCCTCAGAAATCAATTGTGAAACTTTCAAACGCCGTTGTTCACAGGCGCTGCGCAACGTTTGGGGGCATTATGCCGCATGGGGCCGTCCCGATCGGAATCCGAATCCGGCGATGTACGCATAGCACAATGCCGGCAAGACCAAGGCCAAAGCGAAGCCAGATGCATCGAGCAGTGCACCAAAGGCGGGCGGAATGACCGCTCCCCCAACAATGGCCGTGCACAGAATGCCACTGCCCTGTGGCTTGGCGTCCCCAAGTTGCGCGATGCCCAACGTGAAGATGGTGGGGAACATGATCGAATTGCAGAGGCCCACAGCGAGCAAGAGTAGCAGGGCCAACAACCCCGTCGCTGCCAAGCTGCTGACGACCAAAGTCACGGCAATCATCGCGAATACGCCCAACAACAAACCTGGCTTGATCCGCTGCATCAATGCAGCTCCGATGAAGCGTCCCACCATCGCTCCTCCCCAATAGAAGGTCAGCAGCACACCCAGCTTTCCTTTGGGGTCCATGTTCACCACAGATTGACCCTTAATGGCCGCGGCTAAGCCTGCCATCCGCTCAAGCAATGGGTTCGACTCCATCAATTCGTGAACGTTGAGATGAAGGCCATAATTGACCATGTAACTGCCCAAGGCCACCTCCGCTCCCACATAGAGAAAGATGCCCAGGGCGCCTGCGCGGAGTTGGCCATTTGAGAACACGGACGCAAGGGCATACTCCCCTCCCTCGGCCGTCTCCAAGATTCGTGGAAGGGCCACCTGACTGATGATGCCGGCCAACAGGAGAAAGGCCAACGCCAACACAACAAATGGCACTTGGACTGCCCCGGCCTCTGCAGCGCGATAAGCTTCCAATGCTTCCGGGGACATTGCAGCTTGTTCGGCTCCCGACATCACCGTATCCGAGAGCAGATATGTGGCGCTGATGATCGGCGCAATCGTCGTCCCCAATGAATTGAAGGCCTGAGCCAAGTTCAACCGGCTGGATGCCCCCTCCTCTGGCCCCAGGACAGAGATGTACGGATTGGCCGCCACCTGCAGGACCGTAATGCCCGATGCCACTACGAACAGCGCCAGGAGAAACAAGATGAAGACACGGGTCGAGGCCGCAGGATAGAACATGAGACAGCCGATGGCCGCAAGCGACAACCCGATGAGGATGCCATTCTTGTACCCCATGCGCTTGATGAGGCGTCCCCCGGGAATGGAAATGACACCGTACGCCGTGAACCAAGCAAACTGAACCAGGCCTGCCTGGAGATAGGTCAGTTCAAAGACATCCTTGAGGCGGGGGATCAACGCATCCACCATGACGGTGATGAAGCCCCACATGAAAAAGAGGGACGTCACCGTGATGAACGCCCCTCGGAATCGTTGTCCGTTGGTCATGGCCACAAACTACAGCGTAAGCTTCGAATGTGACCGCCGCCCCTAAAGGACTTATCGCATGAGTTCAAACGTGCCGAGCATCTCTTCGGCATCCGTTCGGGCCCCCTTCCACTTTAGGCGGTAATTGTACATGCCCGCCGGGGCGTAGTGCTCACCGCCATTGACGTTGCCTACCCACACTTCGTCCGGATCCTCACTGAAGAAGACCATCTCTCCCCAACGGTTGTAGATGCTCAGCTCGTAGCGCGTGACTTCGGAAATGACCACCTTGAAGGCATCGTTGATGCCATCATTGTTGGGGGTAAATGCATTGGGGATGTAAATCAAGACCGGACCTTCCACCAAGGTATATGCGCTGTCCGCGCACCCCAACGGATTGGTCACCGTGAGCTGGGCATAATAATCTCCCAGGCCATCGTACTCGTGGGTGGGATGCATTTCCTCGCTGGTGGTGCCGTCCCCGAAGTCCCAATCGAAATCGCAAGTGGAGCAAGGCGGTTCAGGCGTAGCGATGAATTCGATTTCCGTATCCGTCAAGTAACTGGTGTAGAAATCGCTGTAGATGTATTGGACCTCCACGTTGATGGTCTCCGTCAGTGTCTCTCCACAGAT
>Ga0160423_10004078_pt1 | contig 12041 bp, 13 predicted proteins | sample CRUFie14St8metaG_FD_108191 | JGI IMG/M metagenome (GOLD analysis project Ga0160423, IMG submission 108191) | Marine microbial communities from the Costa Rica Dome - CRUD Field 142mm St8 metaG | ecosystem: Environmental > Aquatic > Marine > Oceanic > Photic zone | place: Costa Rica: the Eastern... | reverse complement strand
TGGTGTATATGTTCTTGTAATTGCTCTACGGTTTACAGAAAGATCACCAAGAGTTTCGTGAATGATTGCTTTCTTGATAACATCTGATGTATTGTATGGACCGTAAAGATAAGACTTCATTGTAAAGTTAAGAGTGTAAACAATGTATCTACGCTCATAAAAACTGTCGTCCCATTCATCTTCATAACTAACGTTATTCAATACAATAGCGACATCACGTTTCTCATTCATGTCAGGGATCATGTTGAGAGTGATACTAAAAGATGGTTGGAAATATGGTAAGATCTGTTCGGTAATCTGTAATGCATCGTCTTGAGACTTAGCAATAACTCCTAGTTCAAAACTTAAATTGTAAGGAACAGGAACATACTGTACTCTTACTTCACCACCATTATCATTAATGATTGTTTTGTATTTTTGAATAGGTGATGTCTTACGGGTAGAATCATAATCAATACTTGTCATCTCAAAGTAGAGACGCGGTAGTGTGATTGCTATTTTGCTATTACTAGCATTCTCATTAATACGAACCAAGAACTTTTGCTTTGGTCCATATGCTAGTGGCACTTTTAATTCTTCCAAGACAGTTCCATCGCTAGGATCTGTGCTCTTCATTGTAATATTATTGAAGAGCGTACCAAACGCCACGATGTTCTTACGAACTATCTGATTGTAAAAATGTGAACCTAACATTAGATACTACCTGTAAAATTACCAAACTCACCAAATGGATTGCCTTCTGTCCAATCCACTATATTATCAGCATCATCTTCAATTGCTCTGTTCTGATCATATGTGCTGCTCGTATTATTTAGAGTGTCAAATGTCTCAGGAGACCACTTAGCACCTGAAGTTAGACCAGTTACTACCTCATCGGTAGTGAAGGTTCCTGTTCTGTTGATGACTTGGAGAGCTCTGGTTGCGCTGTCCCAGGACTTGACTTCTGCTCTGTTGTCCTTAGGAGAATAGTCAATTGTGATAGTAGGGACAGAAGTATAACCTGACCCACCGCTAGTGATATTAATACCATTAACGATGCCTGTGCTACTAACCGTAGCAGTTGCTGTCGCACCTGTTCCACCTCCTCCTGTAATAGTTACTGATGGTGGTGTAGCAACTTTATAGTGTGATCCACCATCTGTAATAGTTATACTAGTAACAGCATCGCCAGTGATAGCAGATGTTGCTTTTGCTAGGAATTCATCACCTACAACTTCTTCACCCACAGTAAAGTCACCAGTGCCACCAGGATCCATGAATAGTTTGATTGCATTATCAAAGAGTTGTTCAACTGCATCGATCTCTGCAACACCAGTATCGAAGTCGTCTTGACCGACCTCATAGATCTCAGCAGTGATAGCGTAGAATTGGATCTTACCAAATTGATAGAATGGTTCTTCTTTACCTACAAATTTAATTTCGTAGATATCTCTTGTTAATGGGAAGTACAGTAGGTCACCCTCATTAGGTCTGCTGTCTACTGTTAGAGTAGGATTATGTTCTGCTACTTCTTCTGTCCATCGTCTTGTAGAAACACGGAAGACAATTTCGTCTGTAATTCTTAAACCGAACTTGGAGATGAACTCAGCATTGTCACCAAAACCCATGACATTCTGAAGCAGCATTTCAATCTGGAACTGTTCCTGATACTTTGAGTATCTGACTTCATCCAGGGTGCTATCCTGCAGAACTATTCTAGGGATATAGTATATGTCTGTACCAAACAGTTTGATTTGCTCATCCACAAGATCCTGAACGAGACCTTGTTCGCCACTGTGACCTGCGTAGTAAGTTGGAAAGTAAGGACTTGTAGGCATTTTATCCGATCATATCCATTGGTGGAATTGCATACTTACTGAGAACTTCGCTTTCGATTTTCTCAATTTCTGCTAGTGCGTCTGTGTAGATTTCTCTACCATTAAGTGTTACACCGCCAGGTAGTTGAACGTTGTTATACTTAATCAAGTTCTGACCCCACTGTCTCTTCATTAGAGCAGTAGCGTATTTCTTGACAAAAGGATCATTGTTCATTTCTGTTGCATCTGTAGGATCATTGAGACGATGACATTCAATCAAGATATTTGTTCCTGACTGAATAAAATCTTTATCAACATCCAAATACAAACGATCGCGACGCGCTGTAAATCTGAACTGTTGGTATGAACCATTGTTCAGAACCATATCTAGAGTTTCTAGATACTGTTTATTCATGTAGTAGTTGAGGATATCAAGTGATCCGAATGCATATAGATCATTCAAGAACAACTGATACTCAACGCCAAAAAGATTTGAACGGATTGAGTTACTGACTAAACCAAATACTTTCGTAATGCCGACTACGTGATCAGGAATTGGAATATAGTTTGTAGTCTCTTTCCAATCTGTAGTTCCTTCTGTAGTAGTTACACTAGCAGCAAGTCTTGTTTTATCGTCAGCAGTAATTTCATGGTATAAGTATGCACGCTCCATACCGTTGTAGCAGTTCTCCTGGAAGAACTGAAACGTGTCGTCTATTACGTTGTTGACCTGTTCGTCATCGATATTAACTTGCAACACGGGTTCACCAAGTTGCCTTTTGCAATATGTGATGAGTTCAGCTCTAGAACTTGGAGATGCCATTACACACAAAAATCCCTTCCTACCTATTTAGTAAGAAGGGATTTAGTATTTATTCTGCTGGTTTTTCTTCTGTTGGTTCTTCAGGTTTATCTTCTAGAAGACCTAGGGTTTCCAAACCACCCTGTAGTTTAATCTTGTACTCTCTTGCTTTCTTGAGGTTTTCTTCTAGTTCTACAATTTGCTTTTCGGTAGTAGCAATCTGTTCTTCAAAATTCGATTTAAGTGTTGATGGGTCCATGGTAATCACTAAAAATGGTGTGTGTATTATTTATTCTGGAGAAACTCCTCCTTTTCCTCCTCTGCCTCCGCCATCTTGACTTGCAGCAGGATCATAGGTAGTCAATCCTTTCGTAACCTGTTCTGGTTCTTGGGTTGGTTCATATTGATCATACTCTTCTAAAGTAATATAGTCAATACTTTCTTCAAAATCTCTGATCTTTCTGATGGTATCTTCAATCTGTTCTTTACTTGGAATTGGTCTTGGATCATTCCAAGTAAAGTTACCGTGATTGATTTCCCATTTTGCTCCTGGTCTTAACAAATTAATTGCGGCATCGAAACCGACAAATTCATACCTTTGCTTCATTGATCTTCTCTATCCCATTGTTGAAATTCTTCGTTCCACTCCCATGTGTATGTGTCAGTGGATGGTGGCGCTGGTTCAGGTGGTTCCCACAAATTCTTATCTTCGTTATATTTCCAACTTGGATATGGTTTTGGATCTATGAACCTATCAAGTCTGCCATCGTAATAGCAACCAATGCCTGCGAATTGTCCGCGAATGTTACCATTGTAAGATGTTTTCTTCCAATTAGTATCCTGACCATGCCATTTCTTTAAGAAATGAACTGCGATCTTTTCATCAGTTTCACCATAATCAGTCATCTCAAAGAAGTCATCTAGTTTGCTGACCCTTATGACGATGTTATTTTCATCTAGTTGTGCATAGTGTGCCATGTTTATCTTACGATTTGAGATGCCCTTGTATTATTTATTTAAGTTATTTGGTTATCATATGCGTACTGGACGTAATAACCATCTCGCCTGACATAATGAAAAAATATCTGATGGTAATATGTATCCTTGTTTCCCTTCAGAGGTTCTCTCCAGTGAGGTAGCAAATGTCCTTTATATAGAACTGCATCTCCTGGTTTTGTGATCATGTCATGAACTTCTCCATTTTCCAACTCAAATGATATAGGCCAGTCATAGTCAGCATTAGTGCTGATATGCATGGATACACTAATTTCACACGATCCTCTATCAGTGTGACGTTCTAGATCATGACCTTTGAAATAAAACCTATCATAAAAATAAGTGGGATACAATTTTTCACCAATCACTTGTTCTACAATATTCTTAATACCATAGTGTAATGATTTGTATTTGGGATGATTGTAGCGAGAGATGCTACCACCTACCTGTCCCTCTTCTTTATCCCAGGAAGTCAATACTCCTTTTTTATCATAACCAAACCTACCACGTTCTAGTGGTGGATCCTCTTTTAAGTGTGGTACATACACCAAATTACCTAAACGGATCAAAGACCAATCATTGTAATTCATCGCCACCTCGGACCTACAATCCAACCTACCAAAGATTTTCTGATACCAGAATGCACTGGTCTAACTCTATGTCTTGTCCTGCTATCAAATACAATCAGAGTTCCTCTTTTCTTTGGTGCCATATATAAATGACTTCTTTCATTTAGAAGTTGAAACTCTCCACCCGTATATTCTTCTGGACTAGATAGTTGTAGAACTACAGAGAGTTTCCTACACTTCTCCTTATCGAGAGCTTCCAGTCCCTCATCTTGGTGCCAGTTATAGAACTGCCCTTTCTCGTAGGTAGTGTATTGCATTTCACCACCATCGATACCATCGATATCGTATTGCCAATTCTCTCTGTTTGCCTTCAATACATACGCCATGCAGAAGTTGACAACCCAATTGTTGTCGCTAATCCATGCGGTCTTACTATCTCTGGTATTTAAATCTAGTCCACTCTGAACCATAGCGGACCTTGAATTCTCATCGTATGTTTGACAATCCCTCTCGATCAACGAGACAATTTCCTCTGGGATGCACGTGTCAAACCACATCGTTTGAAATGCCATACTATAACCATTATGATATAATTATTTAGTTGCCATATGAAACCCGACATTGTGAGAAACTTAGGCATTAGTAGAGTACATAACTCATCGACAACTCTACTAGAAAATGGCGAGATTGTCTACCACTTGGAGAATGAAAGACTTTCCAATAGAAAGTATGACGCCTTTCCGTTTCAATGTCTAACTGATCTAGACACAAGTAATCTTGATAACATATGCATTGCTGGTGTAGGTAAACTAACGCCTGTAGATCGTTTTGTTTCTGACGATGCATACAGTTTATATGTAAAGACAAAAGAAAACAAGTATGATACCACAGTTCATGATCTTTCTCTATCCCATCATGAACTGCACGCCGCGCACGCATTTTACAATTCTGGATTTGATGAAGCAATCTGTATTGTAAAAGATGGTATGGGTTCTGACGTTCAATTGAATGGAGATATGTTCCAGTCAGGAACATACGGTAGAGAACTGTCAACAACTTTTACCGCTTCCTATCCAGCAAACTTTAACGTTATAGACAAACATGTTGCTGTGCCTTTCAAAGCAAATCACAGATTTGGTGATGTTCTTATCTCTAACAATCTGGGTGAAGGTATGGCATTTCAAAAGACATCAATGGCATTTGGGTTTCATGAACTAGATGCAGGAAAAGTCATGGGCATGGCATCTTATGGAAAAGAACTTCCTATCTCAATCTACAAAGATGGTTTGATTGATAATCATTTATTTTACATTGGCAATGATCTGCGTGATACAGGTCTAACTCCAGTTTATCGAGACGTATATATTTTTAAAGATTTTGATACCAAAGTAAATTTTGCTTACACACTACAAAAGCAAACACAAGAGCATGTAGGACAATACATTCTTGACATGATTAAGAAGACTGGATGTAAGAATGTTTGTCTATCTGGTGGTTTCTTTCTTAACTGTGTTGCAAACTATTATTATCTGAGTATCCTTCCAGAAGATGTAAACCTGTATATAGAACCTGTATCAAGCGACGCTGGCACATCTATTGGTGCTGCCAAATATATGTGGCACAAGAAGACTGGTGATACTGTAAAGAGACCATTGACTAGTTTATACTTGGGTCCGCATCAGTTAGTCACACCTATAAAGTATTTTGGTAAAACCACTGGAGAATATACAACCTTAGACAAAGTTGCTGATCTTCTAGCAAATGGTAAGTCAGTTGCTATCTACCAAGGCAAGTCGGAAGCAGGACCTAGAGCACTTGGTAATAGATCTATTCTTTTTGATCCTCGTGATGCACAAGCAAAAGACAAGATAAACAAAATTAAAAAGAGAGAACAGTTTAGACCTTTTGCTGGTGTTGTCATGGCAGAACATGCTGACAAATATTTTGATATGCGTGGTCTAAAAGAAAGTCCTTTTATGATGTATGCAGTAGATGTATTGTCTGATAAAATACCTGGGATTACACATGTAGATAATACATGTAGAATTCAAACTGTTACGAGAGAACAGAATAAAAAATTATATGATCTAATTGATTGTTTCTACAAAAAAACAGGAGTTCCCATTTTGTTCAATACATCCTTCAACCTCGCTGGCGAATGTATTGTGGAAACTCCTGAAGATGCAATCAGAACATTGAATAATTCTGATATTGATTATGTTTTGTTTGCCGAATATCTTGCTATTGTGGGTAGCGAATAATAACAACTCCTGCGCCGCCATTACCACCAGCACCAGATGGCCAGGAATTACCTGCTCCACCACCACCGCCGCCTCCGCGACCGCTAGCTCCTGCTTCTCCTGCACCATTATTAGGTCTTTGTGGTGAAGATCCACCGTGACCACCGCCACCAGATCCACCGTTACCACCTCTAGTTGGTGATGGGAAACCTCCACCACCTCCGCCGCCACCAGCGTAAGTTACAGATGCTCCAGTGTAAGTGCTAGCACGTCCATTACCTCCAGGTGCTTGACGAGAGTTACCACCTTGAGCACCACTACTGCCTGCGCCACCGCCACCAGACCCAGTATAAGGTGCCTGATTAGGATTAGGACCACCAGGATTACCATATCCTTGAGATCCAGAAGCGCCAGGTGCGCCAGGTTGTTGTGCAGAACCGCCACCACCAGGCGATCCACCACCTCCACCTGCTCCTCCACCTGATCCACCAGGACCACCAGGACGATTACCAGGACCAGAAGCACCGTATCCACCACCGTATGCTACTAGACCATTAAACTGGGAATCACTTCCTTTAGTTCCAGGTTGCTGTGTTCCACTATTGTTAAATCCTTGTCCGCCACCGCCAACTTGCACAGGATATGTTCCTGCATTTAATACCATGCCAGCAACTTGAACCCATCCACCAGCACCACCGCCAGAACCACCATCAGTTCCGCCACTATTTGGACCAGCATTTCGGGTTCCACCCCCGCCACCACCTCCAACTAGGAGGACATCAACACTCAAACCAGAACCGCCTTCAACAGTTAGTGCTCCATCTGTGTTGAATGTGTGGACATTATATCCATTAGCACTAGTCAAAGAACCACCAATAGCACCACTACCGCCACCTCCTGCAGAAGTCCACTCAGATCCATTCCAAATAACCATTGCTTCTTCATCGGTATCAAACACGATGGTTCCAACGGCAACTCCAGAGGGTAATTGAGAGGTAGAATATTGAGGTAGTACCAATAGTGAACTGATGTTAACAGTTCCAACGTTTAACTGTGACATTTTCTATCTTCTATACAGTGATATTTATTAGTCGAGATCTTCTTCAAACTCGTCTTTGGAGAAGTCATGATTTACATACTCGTCCATATCCCAGTTTGGTTTACGAACAATAGATTTAATTTTGGCAATGTGGTTGTAAAACTTACCACCTTTGCCAGGAACAATATTTTTATCCATATCATGCCACAGCATGTCCAATTGTTTTCCAAGAGGACCGTATGCAACACCACGATCTTCAATGAACTGTCCCATTTCTTTGTTGCGGGCGTCAGACCATTCGCGGAATTTAGATCGTTTTCTTGGGAAATTCATTGCCATCTTTAGCGTTCCTTGATTGTGAAAGTATACTTACCATTATCTATGGTTTGAGGTAGGAAGTTCATAGAAATTGTAGTACGACCTTCCCAAAAATTTGTAATACCATAATAACCATGACGAAGTTCTGATGACCAGAGAACCAAATCACCGCTAGAAGGGTATATAGTTTCAAGTCTTCTTGTATATTTATTGGAGTTATCACTCCAATCTCTTGAAGGCATCAATTGAGGCCAAAGTTCGATGTTTTGTTTGTAAAATTCAATACCAGCATGTACCCATTCTTCTCTATGCACATAGTATGTTCCTGAGACAATGCAATTGTGATGATTATGATCTTGCTGTCCTGCTCTCTGGTCACAAACATTCATCCAAGAATCTGTAATTAGCATTTTGTTGTCATCTTCTATCTGCCAATCAAGAACTTGAGTTGCAAAATGTCTGGCACATTCAGTAGACCACTCTTTCAGCTCTTTGAGTTCTGGAACTTCATGTAGAATAGAAAGACCAGACTGATTATAGTAGTGCTCAAGACCTTCTTCATTTATATTTTTACTATACTCTGGACTATCCTTTGACATGTTGTTGCGAACATCCTCGCAGATTTGTTTGATAGTCTCTACTTTATCCTTGTCATAAGCATATCTGGTTACGACTGTGGGAAACAATTCAAAATTTTCGTGTTGCATGATTAAAAATATACTGGTGGTGTTTTAGCGTCTTTTGGAAATGCTTCTATAGAATGTACAAAACATTGTAATGTCAATCTAGGAGAACTATTGACAGTGCTTTGGTTAACTTTATGGAGGATACCATGTTTTCCTCCTTTATTAACAATCGCTCTATTTGGTTTGGGATAAAAGAAATCACCTGAACCTCTCTCCATAATCAAGTTCATTAGATCTTTATTGTCAAAGATCTTCCAACTTAAATTTTCTTTATTTTCTTGGATGTATTCATTTGCTTCACATGTAAGGAACTCACCACCCCATTCAGGGTTCCATTCTTGGTGAGCATAGAAAGTAACTGCACCTAAGTAGTTGCTATCATTATGCCAACTCAATCCTGTTCCAGGAGGCCACACATAAGGTGTCATACTAATCATAGAAACTTTATCTGGATCAAACAATCCAGAGTTTCTGATCATGTAATTTACCTGCCTGATATATGGTAAGAAACTTCCATAACCATCAACTAGATCTGGTTCTTCCTCAAACGCCCACATAACTTGACGACCCATAAGGATCTGACCATTTGACAGAGACCATACCTTATTCCATTCTCCTTGACTTTCTCGGAAAATATATGGTTGAAAATTAAATGTATCAAAAAGACTAGAAAAGTCTTCGACACTTAAGATGTCATCGAAGACTTTCGTGTTATTTCCATCAAAAAAGAGTTTCATACAATGTCATCATATAATGTATTTATTTTACATCACGTCTTGGTATTTGTAGACAAGAGGTATCTGCTACCGATACCATACGCACCACCATCATTATAACCCATGCTAGTGCTAATGTTAGTTCCGTTAGGTCTAGAACCACCGTAAATTCTTAGGAAACCATTTCCATTATAGTCACCGTTTGGTTCCGAGTGGTTGTTGTCTCTGATCCACCATCTTTGACCACTTCTAACTCTCCACTCACCACAGTTATTACCACCATAGTAACCACTTCTCATTTTACAACCAGTATAGTTACCACCACCATTTGGTTTGTAGACGTGACCTACGCCTTCCCAATATGAGTTAAAGTTACCATTGTCAAATTGTTGTACTGCTCTAGCAGCAGCTCTCCAATTGTTCTGAGATCTGCCTTCCCATAGTTGTAGTCCACTAAAGTTACTAGCATTGTGGTCATTAACATACGAAATGCCAGGACCTCCATTTGTGTAGTAGAAATCATATCCACCACCATCTTCTACAAAGTCAACATACATCTGAACCGCTTGGCTCATTGTTGGAGACTTAATATAGTATAGACCGTTGGAATTGGATGGGAAATCAGTTGCTAGTTGCAATCCACTAGTAGATGCTTTATCTGGTGAAGATCCATCAGCAGCTGCTGATCCACCTGCAATTGCCCATTCAGTTCCGTTATAAATTTCAAATGTTTCTTCTTCGGTATTAAAACCAATAAAACCTGTTGCAGGAGAATTAGGTCTTGCAGCAGTAGTCCAAAGAGGAACTTGGAAGTTACCTTCAATTACCACTCTGTGACCAGAGGGGACTGTAATAGTCTGATTACTTCCTTCAATCTGTGATAGTCTTAGTGTGCTCATTGTAGGTTATACGATACTCCATACGCCACCATTCGCGATAGTGACTACTACACCGTTATTTATAGTGATAGGACCTGTAGACGATGCGTTCTGTCCTGCATTAACCGTAAGGGTTTGGTTAATGCTATTTCTGTTGACTTTGACAACACCATAAGGATCCAACCACATCCTGTCACCATTAACATGCAAAGTCTGTTCGACTTGCTGAGAAGTCATTGTGGTTCCTTCAATGTTCATGGTGCCATTTACATGAAGGGTATACTGAGGATCTGCTCTGTTAATACCAACGTTAGACAATCTGTAGATGTCATTGCCGTTGGATGCTTCAGTCCATCTTGAGGTAACGAACTCTTGGTTGTTCTGGAAGAACTGACCATTCAAGTTCATGTCACCCTGAACATTCAGGAAGTAATTTCTGCTAACATTGTTAGTTGGGTCAGTTCCAGAAGTAGAATTAGTATTGATCGAAACTCTGTTGTCACCCTTAACTAAAATACCAGGAGTTCCGTTCCAGGTTGTTCCGCCATTGTTGGTAGATGCGGTAATTTCAAATGCGTTGCTATGTCCAATCTGGTTACCAATTCTGAAGTTTCTCTGACTAGAAGAACCACGGAAGTAAATTGGAGCACCAGAGTTATCATTGTCACTATCAATGGTAATACCACTTTGGAATTGTGCATCACCATTAACTTCAAGAGTGTAGTTTGGTATACGAGTGAGATTAACACCCATTCTTCTAGATGCAATAATATCACCAACTACTCTGAAACCTAATAATGTTTCCGAACCGTCAATTTGGAACTGTTCGTTGTAAGAACCAAAACCAGCACTACCATCACCATGTTGGTAGAATAATCTACCTTGCTGAGCATATGATCCAGATTGGTGATCACTAAATCTAATTTGAGCACCAACATTATTAGATGAAGTGCGGAGCATGATACCGCCATCACCTTGAACATGTAAAGGAGCAACTGGGTTAGTACCAGCGTTAATACCAACACGATCAGTAGATACATCGACAAACAATGTGTCGGTATCAACTGCGAAGTCATTAGTAACAGATAAAGTATTCTGGAATGTCGAAGCATTAGAAACTGTTAGGGCACCACCACTAATAGTGAGGTTGCCAGTCATAGTATCGCCTGCCTTCAGAACGTTTTCTGAAGCAGCACCAGTAATAGATGCTGTGATTGTTCCAGCAGCAAAGTTACCCGAACCGTCTCTCTTAACAGCAGTATTTCCAATATTTGTAGATTGGAATTGAATGTTACCATTGTTCCAGATTGTGTTACCATTGATGGTAAATCCATCAGCGTTTACTACCTGAGCATTTAGTGTACCAGAACCATCTGTTGCATTACCACCAGTTGATACGAGAGCAACGTTGTAGTTTGCTGTTTGTACAGAAGAGTTGAAGTAGATACCAGGAGAAGAAGCAACGCCATCTTTTCTACCAAGTCTAAGGTTACCTGTACCGCCATCACTTTCTAGTGTTGCAACCTGAATAGTGTTAGCATCATTGATATAGTATTCATCAAACAGTTCGTTGATTGCTGCAGTACCAATCTTAATAGCGCCACCTTGAGCAGTGAAACTACCGCTGGTCAATCTACCAGTGATGACAGTAAAATCTTCAGTTGCGTCTGCTACATTGTTTGTGGTAATATTGTCAATTGCAATTTCACCAGTAGACTGATCCTGAGCGTTGTATAAAAATACACTAGATCCAGGAACAAATGGTGTAGTGGTTAGGATCTTACCAGCAACATAGATGTTATAGGAAGGATCACCATTATAACTCTTGATTGCAATGTCATCTCTAAAGATAGACGCTGACATGAAACCAGGAATTCTGTTATCAGAAAGTTGTCCGTAGTTAATATTACGAGCACTCTGATACCAAGTTCCTTGTCTTCCATCTAGTCTATCAGCATCGAGACCAGATCCAACACCGTCATTAAGAGAAGACCAGATCTT
>Ga0160423_10004077_pt1 | contig 12043 bp, 11 predicted proteins | sample CRUFie14St8metaG_FD_108191 | JGI IMG/M metagenome (GOLD analysis project Ga0160423, IMG submission 108191) | Marine microbial communities from the Costa Rica Dome - CRUD Field 142mm St8 metaG | ecosystem: Environmental > Aquatic > Marine > Oceanic > Photic zone | place: Costa Rica: the Eastern... | reverse complement strand
GGTAAAGATGGAGATACTGTAGAAGAATTAAGACAAAATTCATTAAGAGCTTTTTCTGAACAAAAAAGAGCAGTAACATTAGACGATTATACAGTAAGGTCTTTATCACTCCCATCTCAGTTTGGCTCAATTGCTAAATGCTTTACATCACAAGCTACACCTGATAACAAGAAAACACTTCAGACTGATAATCCATTAGATTTGAATTTATATATACTAGGGTATGATAATGAAAAAAAGCTTACTAATGCATCTACAAGCTTGAAGAATAACTTAAAAGAGTACTTATCTCTTTATAAAATGATTACAGATAGTATTAATATAGTTGATGCTTTTGTAATTAATATAAAATTAAAATTTGAAATAGTTACATTACCAAACTATAATAGTAGAGATGTACTGTTAAACTGTAATGAAACGTTAAAAGATTATTTTGATATAACTAAATGGGCTATAAACCAACCAATAAACTTATCAGAGCTTTATACTTTATTAGATAGAATCAAAGGTGTACAAACAGTTAAAAATATAGAAGTTACAAATTTAGCAGGAGGTAATTACTCTCAATATGAATATGATACTAAAGGAGCTACACGAGACAATGTAGTATATCCTTCTTATGATCCAAGTATTTTTGAGATTAAATACCCTAACACAGATATTGAAGGAAGAGTAATAACATTATAAAATGGCCATATATAGAATATTTCCTGAGAAAGACACGTTTATAACTAGTAAACCTAATACTGCTGGGCTATACCCTAATGCAGGTAAAGATGAAATATTAGAAATAGGTGGCTTTCCTGATCCAACAGATAGCGCTGTAGGTAGAACTAATAGATCATTGATACAGTTTAATACTGATGATATAACTAATACTCTAAGTAGTAAAGTATCTGGTTCTTATTCTGCAAGTCTTAACTTATATTTAGCAAATGCAACCGAAATACCTGCATCATTTACTATTAAAGCTCATCCTATTTCATCCTCTTGGATAGAAGGAACAGGTAAATCAAGTGATGATCCAATAAATAGAACAGGAACTTCATGGAAGTATAAAGATGCAGCCAATACTGAATGGAATAGCTTAGGATGTGACTTTTTAAATACAACCACTGGATCACAATCATTTACGGTCAATTCTGATTACGATATAAACATAGACGTAACTTCAGCAATCTCTGCTATAAGCGGCAGTACACTAACAAATAATGGATTTGTTCTCAAATTAGAAGATACCTATGAAAATTACTTATCTTCAAGCATCAAGCTAAACTACTTTGGAAAGAATTCTAATACTATTTTTCCTCCTTTTTTAGAGTTTAAATGGAATGATTCTAACTATAGCAGTTCACTTACAGAAGTAACTTCTGATACCGCTACAGTAACTATATCTAATCATAAAGAAAAATATATAGATTCAGATCAAGTAAGATTTAAAATCGCTGCTAGACCTAAATATCCTACGAGAACATTTACCACATCTTCTATTTATTTAACCAAATACAAACTACCAGAAGAGTCTTATTGGGGTATAAAGGATGAATTTAGCAACGAAATGATAGTTGACTTTGATTCTAACTATACTAAGATTTCAGCAGACAATAGCGGGAGCTACTTTGATGTCTATATGAATTCATTTCAACCAGAAAGACACTATAGATTGTTAATTAAAACTACTATAGATAATAGTACAGTAGTTTTAGATAACAAAAATATTTTTAAGGTAGTAAGTAATGGCTAAAGATATACAAATAAAAAATAAAGTTCTTAATAAAGAACAGCTAGATAAAGTAGTAGATAGAGAATTTACTTTCTTTACTTCCCCAGAAACAGCTGATGATGAATTAACTGTAGATGAGTTTTTTACTGCATACGATAATCTATACTACGAAATACCCGTTGAAGGTGATAGTGGCTCCCATGCCTACTTAATTAAAAAGAGTTCTGAATTAGCTGACTATGATAGAACCACAGAAGATATACAGCCACTTTTAGATGAAATAGCAACTTTAAGAAGAGAGCTATTGAACCAGCAACAGATTATTATTGATCTAAATACAAGACTGGCAAGTGAATAAAATTAGGTATAACATATCACAAATAACCTCAGGTTCAATCTACCCTGAAAAACTACTTGATACAGATCAAAGTAAAGTAGTAGATTCATTTGAGATTAATAGCAAGTTCAAAAGTAATAAAAACTTTGTAAGACTTGAAATTAGATCTTTAGATGATACACCAGTAGTTATTGATACTAACTATACTGATTACTCTTTGCTTGGTAACGCTCAAAGTACAGGAGCACAAGGAGCATCTGTTGTTACTGTGGACCCTGTTCAAGATATAAAATCTAATAGTCTTGAAGGTTCAGATTTAATTTTAAAGTATAGATTTTTAGACAATATATTTACTGAAGGTAAGACAGGTGGAAACTTGTTTATTAAAGAAATATCACCTGATAGGAAAGAACTTAAACTTCTTTCTAACGAATTAACTGATGATGAGATTGCTGAATATACAAAAATATTTAGTGATAAATTATCTAAAGCTAATACTTTTAATGAATTTTATTTAGTAGCTGGAGAAACTTTTGTTGACCTACTTAATATAAAGGTAGAAAATAATGCAGCAATTGTTAAACTAAACTTACCACTTCCAGTAGATATAAGTACTAATACAATAGTAAATATTTTAGAAGAGGTATCTAATCCTCAAGTTTTCGAATGTATAGCAGAAGTAGTACAGGAAAAAGAAAAACTTAAAAGATTAAAAGGTCCAAATTTTTCGTTAGAAATAAACGAAAAAAAATCTAATACTACTGAGTTTTTAAATTATAATGAATTATTTAGTTACCCTGTAAGTAGCAGCTATTATGAACTATATTCATTATTTAATGATAAAAGTGCTCAAATTGCTATTGACCATACAAACTACGAAGACTTTATACATTTTAGCTCAGCTGAAGAAAGATTAAGAAACTTTAAGTATAAGTTAGATCTTATACACTCTTACGAGGACTCTAGCTATTCAGCATCATTATCAGGACTAAATCTTGAAGGTATTTCAGGTAGTACTAACTACTATAATAACCTTATTAAAGGTGTAATAAATAACTTTGATCATTATGATAGATACCTTTACTATGAAAGTAGTTCTTATTCTTGGCCAAAGTCTACATCATCAAGACCGTACTATACACAGAGATCTACAACTAACGAATCAGTATCTTGGTATAACGAACATCTCGTAAGTTCTTCTAACTATGATGTAACTAACTTTGATCTACTAACAAATACTGTTCCAACTTACATAAGAGAGGATTCTAACAATGAACCTTACCTTATGTTTATTCATATGATTGCTCAGCACTTTGACAATCTATGGATATACTTCAAAGCAGTATCAGATAAGTACGATGCTGATAACAGGCTTAATTTTGGAATTTCAAAAGACTTAGTAAAAGATGCTATTGAAAGTTTTGGAATACGTCTGTATGATAGTAATTCATCATTAGATAACTTATTTAGTTCATTTTTAGGTGAAACATACAATACAGGTAGTGAAATTATATCTAGCTCTATTACTGTAGCTTCAGGCAGTAACAGTCATCTTCAACCTGTACCTAAGGATTCATACCAAAAAGAAGTATATAAAAGAATATACCATAACCTTCCTTATTTAATAAAGACTAAAGGTACTCAAAGAGGATTAAGAGCTCTTATAAACTGTTATGGTATACCTGATGATATTCTTAGTATAAGGACTGCTCCTGGGGTAAAACCAGGGACTGATGATTTCTTTGGACCAACACCCTTTTTATCTCAATCTAAAGTTGCTATAAGACTTGACAATACCGGCAGTATAGTAACAGGAAGTGCATTATCAGCTTTTTCTACTATAGTAAATAAGAATAATACGTACAGTAATGATTCTCACGAAGTACATGTAGGGTTCAATATAAACAGTGATATAAATAAAATTATACGCGGAAGAACTACAGGTTCTTTTAATATTGATGATTATATTGGTGACCCTAGAATAGAATCATCATCTAAGTACGATAGTTTAAATCTAGTATCTCAGAAGATATTTGAGGAAAACAACACGTGGGAAAATATGACCACTGCATGGAGTGATTCCAACTTTAACTGGGATGATGAATTAACTTTCTATCGCACACCTAACGACTTTGTTAGACTGTTAAAGTTTTTTGATAATTCTCTTTTTAAACAAATAAAAGATTTTTTACCCGCAAGATCAGTAACAGCAACAGGACTAATTGTAGAGCCTCATGTTCTTAACAGAAGCAAGATAACTGCACCTTCAGTATCATTTACTAATCAAATATACACAAGTAGCATATTTGTCTCTACAACGACAGGAAGTGACGGCGGTTCATTTCCATTTGCAGCTAGTCAAAGCTATACAACTGACTATTCATCTTCTATAGTTTCACCTCTAGGTAGAGTACAAAGAAACGTTACTGGAGAAGAAGTTAGACTAACAGGTGAATTTAGCGGATCATTTTTAATAGTTCAAGACGGTGAATTAAATAAATCTAATGAACTAAAGAAATCAGGTCAGCCATTAATAACAATGGACTTAACTGCTCTATTTGAATCTGACCCAATACCACCATCATGTACTATCTCTTTACAAGCAGAATATCTTGGGGACTACTATAGAATACTTCCTTCAGGATCAGGCACAGGTAACTTTGCAGTAACATATCCTATTGTAGTTGGTGCAACAGGAAGCTTAGGATTAGTACATGACTACGATGTATATGAGTTCTTTACATTAGAAGCATCACCAACTTATCCATCTACTTTTGCAGGATGGTATACAGGTTCTGCAGACGCTGGTAGCTTAATAACTACATCAAGTACTTTAACTATTTATAAGAGAGACGAAGATACCCACGGTAACGTCTACTACGGTAAATTTGATGGCGGGGGTGGAGGATACTAATTTAGATAATATTATATGCCAACTATAGACGAATTTAAAAATCTTAACCCATCAGCTTTCTCTACCTATGGTTCAGACAGAGGCAATATAAATTTACTTATATCAAGTAGTGTATCAGCTTCAGTTAACTTACCACCGTATACTTTGAAAGGTATGTCAGTTCCATTAAAATCCATAGAAGGAATAGCAATAAGTAATGCTCTAAAAGAAGTAGATAAACTTACTTTCGATTATGCTGGTTCTACATATACTACTACTATAGTAAATAGAACTAATCGAGGTACTCACTTCTATATTACTGTAAGAGATTTAATTCTATCAGCTACAGCATCAAATGATGATGATGGAAATCCTAGAGAACTATCTTCTGAGTTAGTGTTTACTCCTTTCTTGACTGATAACTTTTTCAATAGTGATAATAATCCAAGACAGGGGAACTCAGATGCATTAAAACTTAATTCTGTTGCAATGGTTGTAGATAGAAATTCTAGCCAGTTTACACCAACTAACCTAGATGCTATAACTTCTCTAACAGCTCAACCAGCTCAAGTACAAGATTGCTTTTATACAAAAGCTGGTATAGTAAATGCTAGATACGAAGGAAGTAAAACTAATAGCGGCAGTATAGTTGGAAATGATCCTGCTCTTGGTTTGGTAGTTTTTGAAGCTAGTCTCCATCCTACAGATGCAGATGTTGCTACTATTAGAGCAGCTGCAGATAGAGAAGTAGTAGAAGTAAGATTTAATAGTAAAAGAATACTTACAGGAAGTAACTTTCAATTTCAACAATTTCCTTCAGGTTCAAACATACTATTTAAAGAAGAAGGGAAGGCTATCGTTAGATTACCTGACGTTAAAGTCTACTCAATACAAAAAGACGAAGTATACCTTGCAGATGAAAATGGTATCATAACAAGTGTACTATAAAACAATTTTTTCATATATTTATATAAAATAGAGTATAACATGGGATATTTAGATAATTCAGTTGTAACAGTAGACGCAATCCTTACTAAGAAAGGAAGAGAGCTGCTAGCTAAGGGCGATGGCTCTTTTAAGATCACTCAATTTGCATTAGCAGATGACGAGATCGACTATACCTTATACAATCCAAACCACCCATCAGGGTCAGCACTTTACGGAGAAGCTATTGAAAATCTTCCTCTTGTAGAAGCGTTCCCAGATGAGAACCAAATAATGAAATATAAACTTACAACCTTACCTAGAGGTACTTCTAAGTTACCTGTACTAGATTTAGGTTTTGCTTCTATATCTCTTAAACAAGGAGCTTCAGTAGCTATTACTCCTCAAACTCTTAACTATTTAGGAGCAACATCATTATTTGAAGCATCTGGATATACAGCAACGATTGCTGACGTAAGAGTATTAAACTCATTTACAGGAGTAGGAGTTAACACAGATGAAGCGGAATCGCTTAATACATCAACTACTATCGGAACTAACGTATCTAAAACTGTTATCGGTACATCCATTAACTTTACTGCTACATCAGTAAATACTCTATTTGGTTCAAGAACGCAACTCAGAACTACTGTAACAGTAATAGGTAGAGATTCTGGTGCAAGACTTACAATACCAGTAACAATTACTAAATCTAACTAATTATGTCATATAAAAGATTTGATCCGGAAGACGTAGTAGTAAGTGCTGAATCGATTACTTCACCTTTATGGTCAGGAGATTCAACTACTTTAACTACTTTCTTTACATCATCAACCCAAACTGGAGGTGCCTCCGGAGATTATTATTACGATATCTACCAAACTGCTTCTAACTTAACAGGAGCAAGAGTTCAATTTAGCGTAGCATATGCTGACAAATTAGGATCTGGATCACTTCTTTTTAACTCTAACGTTCAAGGTAAGTCTCCTTCTTCAACAGTATTTGGTCAATATAGAAACTTAGTATTAGGAGATGAAAATACAGACTTTACATTTGGTGAAGTAAACTCAGACCATTTTTATGCAATAAATATAGATAGAGCTAGATACAAAGAAAAACTTTTACCTGGTACACTAGACCTTAAACTAAACATTTCAGGAAGCTCTACAGTGCTAAGACTTACAGATAATAGTAAAGTTGTAAGCACTACCTCTTTTACTGATTCAGGTAGAGTATTCGAACTTATTACAGGTTCTTTAGGTGAACTTTCAACCGGTAAGGTACAGTCTAACGGCTATACTACTAATTCAGGTTCATACGGTAAATTGTTACCAGATATTGGAGTAATTTTATTAAACGGTAATGCATTAGGAGCTCCAATAGCAAGTGGAGGTTTAGCTTATACTAGTAGTAGAGGTAACAATTTATTAGGACAAAATAATCTTAAAACGTTCTCTCAACTTTTAACTTACGGTTCTAACTTTAGATTACAAGCTGAGGAAACTATTTCTTCTAACTTTGTATTTGTAAGAGCAAGAAACTCCGAGTTTAATTATTCTACTAATCCTTCTATTATAACAGGATCAGGTGAATTAATTCATAATGTAATGATTAATACTCCTCAATCTTATATGACAACCGTTGGTTTATATAACGATAACAATGATCTTTTAGCTGTTGCTAAACTTTCTAGACCTTTATTAAAAGACTTTACTAAAGAATCGTTAATACGAATCAAACTTGATTATTAATGAATGAGCGCATTCAAACAACTCAATGCACAAGACGTCTTTGTATCAGACTATTACGCTCGCAAACAGTGGGAAGTTAGCGGAAGCGCAACAGGTTCGTATAATATACATACATTAAGAGGGTTAACCAGTAGTATTGCTGCTTATCCTTACCCACACGATAGGTACAAAAATCAACATCAAACTTTAGTATACGATAGTGCTGATCACTTATTCTTTAGAGATAGTTTTTCTCAAGAACAATATAGTGGTTCAAGAGAATTAAACCTTCAATCCACCTTATCCTTATCTGGTTCAAGAAGATTACAAAATGAAATAGCAATTATAAATCTACCTAGAAAAGTTTATGGAGTAGGTATTCAACCTAATAGCTTTGTTCTCAAACCTGAAGGTGATGCTATTGACTTCTATGCTACAGATGGATACTCAATAGATTCTTTTAATGGTGAAAATGCATATTTCGAAAGACCTATTATTCAATACGGTAGTAATCCTATAAATACCGAAGACTATCTTATATCTGAAAGCTCTTATGTTTCAGAATCTTTAGAAGGAGAATATGTAGACATAGATCAAGATCAACAAAGAATTGAAATTGTAGACGATGGAGAAGGAAGATTAGTTATTTCAGGAGCACTAGCTACGTTTACTAATCCTTTAAGAGTTGTTGGGGATATAAATTATAATCAGGGACTAGTAATGATTACTGACCCTATAGTAGCAAGGTATTATAGTACATATAATAGACATCACTTGCAATGGAAATCAAACCAACCTATTTATACGTATAATGTATACTGTAGGATTAAGGATTCGGAAATGAATTTTACATTGAACCCTTCAGCAACGAGCGGTTCTAATGGAATTTTACAAAATAATGTAACAGGAAGTAATTTTAATCCATATATTACATCAGTAGGTCTTTATAACAGTTCTAACGAACTATTAGCTGTTGCTAAAACTAATAGACCTATTCCGAAGAGCGATAGTATAGAAACAACATTTGTAGTTAAATTAGATATATAATGCCATTAATAAACTTCAGAGCAGAAAAAGGACAAGCATTAACATATGCTGAAATGGATTCAAATTTCGGTACCTTATTTTATTCTAGCTCAATACAAAATAACGGACAGACTTTAAGACTACATTACAGTGGTAGCACGGCTGCAAACGTAAATAGAACTCCTCATGATATTCCTTTAACTTCTGGAATTGGAACAGCAGGTTCTGATATGAGAGTAGCATTCTTTACAGGAAGCTCAGCCCTTACATCAGTTTCAGGTTTTATAGTTAGCGGTAGTAAAGTAGGTGTAAACTTAGACGAATCAACTGATATACCGATTACTTATCAATTAGAGGTTTCAGGAAGTATTAAAGCATCTGGTACTGTTATACAAGGATCGGATAAAAGACTTAAAGAAAATATTGAACCTATACCTTTTGCATTAGATAAAGTAAAAAACATAAAAGGAGTAACTTATAACCTGGTAGGTGGCTCTGAATTGCAAGCAGGATTTATAGCACAAGACCTACAGGAAGTAATACCAGAAGTTGTTTCTGAAGATAAAAATGGTTATCTTGGTGTTAACTATAGTGGGGTTATTCCTTACTTAGTCGAGGCTATAAAAGAACTTAAAGAAGAAATTAAGGACCTTAAAAGTAAATTATAATGGCAATAACATTAAGAGGAGATAAAGGAGCAGCATTAACTCATAACGAGTTAGATACTAACTTTAGAGAGTTTTATTACTCTGCTTCACACTCAGACTTTAGTATTACATTATTTAAATCAAAGTCATTAGACGATTCATTTACTATGCCAGTAAATGTAGGAAAAGGTCCTGCACTATCTATACAGATAAAATCAGGAAGTGCGTTTACTGGTTCGGAAGCAACAGTAACAGGTTCATCTAACTTTACTTATGACTTCGGTACAGACGTACTCAGGATAACTGGTTCACAAAACATTACTGGAAATCTAAATGTAGGAGGAGTAGTTAAAGCAAGAGAAGTAGTTACTACTATATCAAGCTCTCAGATTTTAGTATCGGGTAGTACTCGATTTGGAGACTCAGCTGACGACACCCACATATTTACAGGCAGCCTTACAGTAGTTGGTACTATAGACTCAAATACTTCTATTACTGGGTCCGATGTTAAAATAGACGGATGGAGTTCGATATCAGGCTCTTTATCAGGTCATAATACTAGAATAGGTACTTTAGAGCAGAAAACATTAGTATCAAGCTCAGCTCAATTAGCATCTGACATTTCAGGGTCACTTGGAGCAAACGCTACATTAATACGTTCTTTAACTGCTGCAAGCATTTCTGGTTCATCTACCTTGTCTAATTCTCAAATACAGGCATTAGGAGCAGGAATAGTTTCTCAATCAACACAAGCAGTTGCGTTATTAGAGAATCAAAATGTTAATTTAGGAATAGTATCAGCATCATCTTTATATACATTAATAATTAGTTCGTCAGTAGTATACTCATCTGGCTCTAACATATTTGGTGATCACTCTACTGACACTCATCAATTTACTGGTTCAGTAAGTCTTGGTAATACCCTATCCATTCCAGGATTTTCAGATGTTTCATCTTCACTAGCCTCTGCAGTTGCATCCGGTATAAATAATGTATCAGAAGATAGTACTCCTGAATTAGGAGGAGCGTTAGATCTAAGATCAAATAATATTACTGATACTCTAGGTAATGGAGTAATCTCAGGAAGTGTTAAAATAGATGTTACTAAAGACATATCGGGTAGTTTACTTAATATTAATGGTATAGGTACATCTAAATTTACTAGTCACTTACAGGCTCACTGTTTAGGTATAGGTACTTCACCGTCCGGTACTACTGGTCAGATAAATGCAACTAAAGGAGTCTTCTCGGGAGATGTAGAAGCTGTCTCAGGTTCTTATTCAGGACCTCTTGCCGGTACAACTTTAAAAGCAGTTAGTCTTATTTCAGGTTCTACTTTAGATATTAATGGAGAAATGACAGGTAGTGCGTTATTAGTCAATGGAGCTATTAATGCTACAGGAGATATAACAGCATTCTATTCTTCTGATGAAAGACTAAAAGATAATATTACACCTATAGAAGGTGCATTAGATAAGTTAAATCAAATAGGAGGATATGGATTTGATTGGAATGATAATTCTGAGCATAGCGGTCACGATGTTGGTGTTATCGCTCAAGAAATCGAAAAAGTGCTGCCAGAAGTAGTAGTCGATAGAGATAATGGCTACAAAGCAGTTCGTTATGAAAAAATTGTCGCGTTGTTAATAAATGCAATTAAAGAGCAGCAGTTACAAATAGATGAGCTGAAGTCAAAGCTCTAGCGGCAGAAACCAATTTATATGGATATGACATACCCTTCCTGGACATTCCAGGGTAGGATCTTCAACGAAATATCAGACTTCCCACAAGGAACTTACGGCTTTATTTATGAGGTTTTTCATAAACCCTCCGGTTTAAAGTATCTTGGTAAGAAAGTATTGTTTTTCGAAAGAAATAAAAGATTGGGAAAAAAAGCTCTAGAGGCTTTAAAAGAAGAGAGAAAAGCAAAAGGTATTGGAGGACGTACTCCTCTCAAACAGAAGATCATTACCGAATCGGATTGGAAAGATTATTATGGTTCCCACCCGAAAATAAAACAACTTGTAAAAGATTCTAATGACTTAAGGAGAGATTTTGAAAGAAAAATTCTTGATTTAGTACCTAATAAGAAGCTTTTAACATATTATGAATGTAAGCACCTATTTATAAATGACGTACTAGAGACATATAGTCATCAATATATAAATGACAATATACTAGGAAAGTTTTATAGAAAAGATTTTAGCAATGAAACTAACTGATATACTACTTAAAGAATACGAAGATACTAAAATAGAGTTAAAAGGTGAAATGATTTTACCTATAGATAAAGAAGTAGCTCTACAAGCTGAAGACGATGAATATAACAGAGGTCTTTTAGTAACAAGTAATGAAGATCGAAGTTATGACGTAGCTTATTGGGCTCAAGATCTTAAACCTTACCCAATCGAAGTTGTTATAGACGGTAAATCAGTTTCTAAAGATGCTAAAATTATAAAACTTCAGTATCACCCTGAAATGAAAAAAGATGATTAGAATAAAAGAAATTGTAGGACTTCCATCTCTACAGTACCATATAGATAACGGTCTAACCTTACATGAGAATGTCTACCGTTATAACTCTGACGCCTTTATACAATTATTTGCTGAAGCAAGAGACGCTTGGAGAGACGGTTATATTACGTTAAACGAAGAGGACGAAAAGCTTCTAGAGACAACTGACATAGGAGAATACGGAGATTACAATGGAATGAAGGTACCATTAGACTTACCTATGGTATCACCAGATAAGAATGCTTTATT
>Ga0160423_10004076_pt1 | contig 12044 bp, 10 predicted proteins | sample CRUFie14St8metaG_FD_108191 | JGI IMG/M metagenome (GOLD analysis project Ga0160423, IMG submission 108191) | Marine microbial communities from the Costa Rica Dome - CRUD Field 142mm St8 metaG | ecosystem: Environmental > Aquatic > Marine > Oceanic > Photic zone | place: Costa Rica: the Eastern... | reverse complement strand
GCTATTGATGAATTGAACCGGGCCGATGGCACTTATGAAGATGGGGTGGTTTTTTACCTGGCCGGCCCCGATTCCAAGGCATTCACCCCGGGCCAAATCAACCGCGCAGCCCATTTCTGTGGTGGGCGCATGCAAACACGTGTACCCGATCTTGGCGAAAGTTACAGTGTCTCAATCTGGTTCTGGAACGGAATGCCGATTGATTCGCGACGGGTCTTGGGCTGGATGTTTGGTCGGGGGCTGAATCACTGTAGCCAAGCAACCGGAGACGGACTAGGACTGAACGCCAAAAGTCAGTTAATCTTCAGTAACGGAAAAGAAACGCTTACCGGTAAAACCAGTGCAGAGCGGTGGAAATGGCACCATGCCCTGTTAGTGCGGGATAAGGAAAAAGTGCAGGTGTATCTGGATGGCAAACTGGAAATATCCGGCAAAGCAAATGCAGTGAGTAATGTAGAAACTCTCTTTCTTGGGGGACGCAATAACAAAGAATCCAGTTGGGAAGGTCGGCTGGATGAAGCGGCCATCTTTAACCGCGCCTTAAGTGCGACAGAGGCAAAAGGGCTATCTAATCGGTGATAGGACCAGGGTGATTAATCTTAGTAGCATTCTTGGAAGCTCCAGGCATCTCCGCGTGAGGGTTTCTTATTTTTGCCTTTCCGGGAGGCAGAATTTTCCCGTCCTCGATGCGGGGCGGATCGTGCCGGTCGGGAGTCGGATTGACAGGAACAGAATCGCCCGTCTGATTGGCCCATTTGGTGAGTAGAGCTCGTGCCCGCTGCAGGGTCTTTGCATACTTGGAGTCGTCAGCCAAGTTGGTTAATTGGTGCGGGTCTTCCTTTACTTGGAAGAGTTCCTCAGCAGGGCAGGGGTTGGCGAATATCTGATACTGCTTGGGGTTGGTTTTGCCGGCAGCATGAGCCCCCCAAAGCTCGGCTCCCGCCGGGGTGCGATCATCCGATTCGTAAGAAAGATTGGGCTGGTTGGGGAAATTGTTCCGGATATAGAGAAAGTTACCGAAACGAACCATACGTTCATGCGCCTGATAAACGTGCCAATTGTGCTCGGCAAAAACGTAATCACGAACGGTGACCTTGGGGTTCTCGAGAATCGGTACGAAACTGACACCTTGGATGCGTTTGTCTTTCTTGGCCCCAGCCAGTTCCAATATTGTTGCACTAATATCTATACTACTGATTAGCGAGTGCGTCTCTGAGGGCGCAATGGTGCCGGGCCGCGCAATGATGAAGGGGGTACGAATGCCGCTATCATAAAGACGAGTCTTACAACGCGGAAACGGCCGGCCGTTATCGGTCATGTAAATGATGTAGGTGTCCTTCTCGATGCCCTGCCGTTTCAGTTCGGCGCGCAATTGGCCCGTGTAATAATCCGTGCGGCTCACCTCATGCATGTACTCGGCGAGATCCATGCGGGTAACCGGGCCATCATAGAGATACGGTGGCACCTCAATGTCCTCGGGCTTGTATAACGGCGCCTTGTCGTTGAGCGCCCAGCTGCGATGGGCGTCGCTGGAGGCGAACCAGAAAAAGAACGGTTTATCCCTCGGCCGCTCCTGCAACATTGACACCCAGTCCGCCGACTTACTCGGACCTTTGCCGCCAGAAACCTTGTCGAACCCGCGATTCACTGCCTTGCCCATGTGATGTTTACCAGAGATTGCCGTGTAATATCCGGCTAACTGCAATGCCTCGGGGAACACCGGCTGATCGGCCGGCAGTTCCGTATGTAATTCCGCTGCACCTGTGTTGTGCGGATACCGCCCACTGATAATGCTGCAACGACTCGGCGAACAACTGCTAATACTTAGGTACGCCCCATGAAACAACATCCCCTCCGTCGCCATCTGATCCAAATGCGGCGTCTTGGCTACTTTGCTACCGTAACAACCAAGGTCATCCCAAGAGATGTCATCGGTGATAAAAAGAATAAAGTTAGGCTGCTTGCCTTCCAAAGTGGCAAACAAGAATATGGAACTGAAGAAAATGTAGAATCGGTTCATATTTTAATTAGTCTTTAATAATACGACCCTGATTAATCTTCTCCAAAGCTGATGAGGAATGTTTGGGCTTATAGGGATACCAGTCAGGGGCGCCGAACCAGTCGTACATGACGGCGCGGAATTTTTCTATTTTCTCAGGGGGTTCTTTTTTCCAACCCATGTCGCCGGTCTCGGTGATCCAAGTGTCGAGCGCGGCGCGCATTTCGGTGAGGGCCTGCAGATGTTCCGGGCGAGTGGAGTCGATGAGGTTGTTAAGTTCGTTGGGGTCGGCCTCAGTGTCGTAGAGGTATTCGCGGCGAAACTCGGTGAAGAGAGGCTTTAGATGTGGGTCAAGTTTGCCTTTTTTGTACAGGTCACGCATGACCTGCTGCACGGGGAAACATTTCTCCTTATAAAAATTCACGTAGGTGCCGAAGTTGATCTCGGGTTGAAAGTTGCGGATGTAATGGTAACGCTTACCGCGGACCGATCGCAGGCGGAACTGCACATCATCCACGCGATCGCGCGCGCTGAAGGCGTAACGGCGCTGAGGATCACGGTCTTTACCGAAAAACACGCGGCTCTGCATACCCAAAGGCCGCGGCACACCAGCAAGCGCAAGCGTGGTGGCGGTGAGGTCAAGCAAGCTGATCACTTCTTCATTCACCGTACCGGGCTTGAAGCCTTCGGGCGCGGGATAATTCTTGGGCCACTTGATGATCATCGGCACGTGCAGGCCGGTGTCGTACACCCAATGGATACTGCGATGATCCACGCGGCCGTTGTCGCCAAAGACAATGATGATCGTGTCGTCGAGCAGCTTTTCCTTTTCCAACTCCGCCAACACAATGCCCACGCGGCGGTCCATGTTGGAAACGGAATTCAGGTAACGTGCCCATTCCTCGTTGGAGGTTTTGTGCTTAGGAAAATAAGCCGGCGGCACGACTGAATCCGGCTTGGCATATTGCACGTGCTCCTCCTCGCCCCACCACTTGATGCGCTCGGGACGGTTCGTACGAAAATCGTAAATGTCGTACTCCGCTTCCGGCGTGTTCACCTGTAAAAAAAAGGGCTTACCCTTTTTGATTTCATCCCAGTTGGTACTCTCAAAAATTTTGCCTTCATTCACGAAATTAAGATCGAGCTTACCAGAGCCCACGACTTGATCGCCCATTTTTTTGATGGAGCCAGTAAGATAACCCGCGTCCTTCAACCGGTGGGTCAATGGCCGCACACCTTCGGGGAGTCTAAAGCCATCATCCCGGTGATCAGGAAAGTGATGCAGGTTAACCGAGGTCTGATACATGCCGGTCATGAAAGCCGAACGGCTTGGGGCACAAACCGGCGCTGTCGCAAATACCCGTGTGTATCGTACCCCCTGCGTCGCCAGTTTATCTAGATTAGGGGTGTGCACCCCCTGCCGCCCGAAGCATCCAAAATCCAAATTACAGTTATCGGTGATCAACCAAAAGATGTTTGGCTTATCTTTTGAAAAAATAAGGTTTGCCGAAAACAGCAATAGGAAACAGAACAACAAGTGCCTCATGGAGGAGGTCATTGTGACAGTTCAATGAGATAGGAGCAAGTTTTCAGCTAAACATAAAAACTTGTGGTTCATCTCATAGCAGTTGCTTAACGTTCTCGGGCGGCCGACCAATCACTGCCTGCTTGCCTTTAACCACAATTGGGCGCTCCAGCAGGATTGGATATTTTATAGTGGCCACGAGTAGTTCCTCTTCATCGGAATCCGGAGAGAGTTCGAGTTGGGAATAAACCTCTTCCTTGGTACGAATGACATCATGAGCTCTCAGTCCCAGTTTAACTAGCAATTCCTTTAGTTCCACCTCATCCATTGGCGTCTTAAGGTATTCCACAATCTCCAGTTCCACTTCGGCATCCTCGCAGAGTTGCTTTGCCTCCCGGCTTTTGGAGCACCGAGGGTTGTGATAAATGCGCATTACGCGTAATTGGAAACGTACGGAAGTTTTTCGGCGACGGTTTTAGCGGCTCCGAGATTTTCGAGGAGACCAGCGCGGGCGTCCCAGGAACCGTCAAGATATTGGCCTTGGGCGCCGGGTTGGATTTCCAATGAAATGGTTTCGCCGCCGGCAGTAATGGTAGCGGCAGCAACGTCAATAGATAATTCAGCGGCAGGATCGGCCTCGATGGCGTCCTGCAGCTTGGCGCAAGTGGCGTGGTCCGCGGTGAAACATGGGACCGCGAGGGAGACGCAGTTGCCGTGGAAGATTTCGCTGTAGCTCTCGGCGATGATCGCGCGGATGCCCCAGCGTTTGAGGGATTGCGGGGCGTGCTCCCGGCTGGATCCGCAACCAAAGTTTTTGTTGGCGACGAGAATGGCCCCGTCGCCAAAACGAGCGTCGGCAAAGGGATGGGTTTCGCCCTTGTCGGCGAGGCCTTTGATGTCGTCAGCAAAGGCGTGCTCACCAATGCCGTCGAAGGTGACGCACTTGAGGAACCGCGCGGGAATGATGCGGTCCGTATCGATGTCGTTACCGTGCAGCGGGATGCCAGGGCCGGTAACTTGGCTAATGATTTCGCCTGCCATGTTAGTTTACCAAATGTTCGCGCACGTCGGTGACTTTACCTTCCACAGCGGCGACAGCGGCCATGGCGGGGCTCATCAAGAGCGTCCGGCCGGTGGGGGAGCCTTGGCGGCCCTTGAAGTTGCGATTCGAGGTGCTGGCGCTGATTTCGTTACCGGAAAGCTGATCCGGATTCATCGCCAGACACATGCTACAGCCGGCTTCGCGCCACTGGAAACCCGCTTCATTAAATACCCTATCAAGACCTTCGTTTTTAGCGATTCGATCCACTTCCTGTGAGCCAGGTACGGCGAGGGCGCGCACGCCTTCGGCTACTTTTTTACCTTTAACAAACTTAGCAGCCTCGCGCAGGTCGGACAAGCGGCCGTTCGTGCATGAGCCGATAAAGACGACGTTGACCGGCGTGCCAACGATGGGTTGGCCTTCCTCGAAGCTCATGTATTCATAAGCCTCGCGGACGACGAGTTGATCGGAGTCGGCGAAGGAATCCACCTGCGGCAGATCTTGCGACACGCCGACGGATTGGGCAGGCGTAATGCCCCACGTCACGAAAGGCTCGATATCTTCGCCTTTGATCTCAATGACATCGTCGTACTCGGCATCGGCATCGCTGGCGAGGGATTGCCAGTCGGCCACGGCGCGTTCCCATGCCTTGCCTTCGGGGCAGTAGTCGCGGCCCTTCAGATAATCGAACGTGGTTTGGTCGGGATTCACATAACCACAACGCGCGCCGCCCTCAATGGACATGTTGCACACAGTCATGCGCTCTTCCATGGTCATGTTGTCAACGATACCGCCGCCGAATTCGTAGGCGTAGCCCACGCCGCCATTCACGCCAAGGTGATGAATGTACGCGAGCGCCACGTCCTTGGCGTACACACCGGGCTTGAGGCTGCCGGTGAAATTGATGCGGCGAACCTTGAGCTTAGCCATCGCGAGCGTTTGTGTGGCAAGCGCATCGGCGACCTGGCTGGTACCAATACCGAACGCCAGCGTGCCAAACGCACCGTGCGTGGAGGTGTGTGAATCGCCGCAGGCAATCGTCATGCCCGGCTGCGTAAGCCCACGTTCGGGGCCAACGACATGAACCACACCTTGCTCGCCCTTTTCCGGCGAAAAAAAGTTGATACCGTGATCGGCGGTATTTTGCTCGATGTGTTGGAGCATCTCCTCGGCCAATGGATCCTGCAACGGTCGTTGGCGCTGACCGGTATCGGTAGGGATAATGTGATCAACCGTAGCAAACGTGCGCTTCGGAAATGGCACCGTAAGCTCCTGCTCACGAATCATCGCAAACGCCTGCGGCGAGGTAACCTCGTGGATCAGATGCAACCCAATGAAGAGTTGATACTGCCCTGAGGGCAACTGCCCCACACAATGCCGATCAAAAACTTTATGGTATAAATTTTGTCCCATCAATTGGAAAAGGGGCGAGAGTATATCAGCGAACCCGGACTGGAGCAATCCTATTTCCCTTTTGACAGGCCGCGTTGGGTTTGGCAGGTTGCCCGCCCTTCCACCTAAAGGAACACACAAAATGGCAGAACCCCTTGTAGGCAATTTGTTGGTCGCCCAAAGCGGCGGCCCCACCGCGGTCATTAACGCCAGTGTCGCCGGCGTTATCAACGAAGCCGGGCGACATGAATGCATAGAAGAAATCTATGGAGGCCTCAATGGTGTATACGGCATTCTTCACGAAAACCTCATCGACATCAACGAAGAGAGCAACAAGTCCGTGCAGGCCCTAAAGCACACACCAGCCGCCGCCTTGGGCACCTGCCGGTACAAGATCAATTTTAAGAAGGACCCCGTACAGGCGGAGAAGGATATGAATCGCTTGTTCGAAGTGATCGAAGCGCACAATATCCGTTACTTTTTCTATGCCGGCGGGAACGATAGTCAGGACACCACCAACAAGGTTCATCAAGAAGCTGCCAAGCGCGGTTACGACATCCGCGCCATCGGCGTGCCCAAGACCATCGATAACGACCTCCCGCACACTGACCACACCCCCGGCTACGGCAGTGTGATCAAGTACAACGCCACCACCGTTATGGAAGTGGGCGCGGATGTCAGCAGCATGGCCACCGACGACGGATCTTGCTGTATCATCGAGGTGATGGGCCGCGCAGCCGGCTGGATCGCCGCCGGTACTGCGCTCGCCAAGGAACAACCCAACGATCCGCCACACATTATTCTGCTGCCAGAGATCGCCTTTGATGAAGCCAAGTTTCTCGCCCGCGTGAAGGAAGTGGTAGATGCCTGCGGCTGTTGTGTCGTGGTGGTGGGCGAAGGCCTAAAGGACGCCGAGGGTAACGAAATCGGCGCGGACAAATCCAAGCTCGATGCCTTTGGTCACCCCGTGTTGGCTGGTGCCGCCGATCGGTTGGCGGAGATTGTGGAGCCGGCACTGAACCTCAAAACCCGCACCGTGAAGTTAGGCTACGCCCAGCGCGCCGCGGCGCATTACGCCAGCCAAACGGATGTGGACGAGGCCTTCGCCTGTGGCACAGCTGCGGTGCAGGCCGCGGTGCAGGGCCAGAGCGGCTACATGGTGAAGCTCGTCCGCGAAAGCGATGAACCCTACCGCTGGAAAACTGGTCTGCAGCCGCTGGATGACATCGCTAATTTGGAACATTTCATCCCGCGTGACTGGATCTCCGAAGACGGCTGGTTACCAAATGAGAAGTTTGAAACCTACGCCCGACCATTGATTCAGGGCGAATTGCACCTACCCACGAAAGGCGGTTTACCAGCTTTCGCCCGGCTAAAGAAAATCTCCGTGGAAAAGAAACTCCCAGCACGCCAGGCATAAAACCATCTGACTTTTACAACCGCCTTCCTGAGGGAACGGCGGTTTTTTCTTTTCGCCCCTTCTTGCGTACGCTTTCATCGACGCATGGGCGAGGGTCAATGGCAGTTTGAAGGCGGCGGATTTCATGAATCCCTGCCGGAAGGACGGACGGCGGGCACGCTGGAGGTGAGCCCAGTTAGCGTGAAGTTTGTATCCAATACCGGCACGGTGGAGATGCCGGTGAGCGGACTGCAAATGGAACTGGGCGGGTCCGCAAACCGAATGCTGTTCCTTAAACATCCGAAGCAACCAGACTGGACCTTCTTCACTACGGAACACGCGCTCATGGAGCATCCGGTATTTGCCCGGGACGCACGTATGGCCGGAGCTCGCAGTTCCGTGCGTCGCACCAAATGGATGAGCCGTGCCTCGGCACTCACTTTTCTCGGCATCGTGGTGGCAATTGCGCTCGGCCTCTGGTGGGCCAAGGATCCAATGGCCGCGGCCGTGGCTGGAAAAATACCCGTGGAAATGGAGCAGAAGATTGGCGACGCCGCCTTCTCAGCTCATGCCCCAGCCAATAAATTGGTTACCGAAGAAGCTATCCTAGAGGATTTCAAGAAACTATCTGATCCACTTATCGAGGCCGTTGAGAGTGAACGATACACCTTCGAATTTCATATTTTAGAAGATACGACACTGAACGCTTTCGCCCTACCCGGTGGAAAAATGGCCATTCACACCGGACTAATCCTAAAAGCCGAAAGTGCAGAGGAAGTTCTTGGCGTAATGGCTCATGAAATGGCTCACGTCGAATTACAACATTCCATGCGTAACCTCGTAGAGATGGTGGGACTATACGGCATAATCAGTGCTGTATTGGGTGACGTAAGCGGTATCGCCGCCATTTTAGTGAATAACGCGCCGTATCTCATGCAAATGAAATTCTCGCGCGATCACGAACGCGAGGCAGATGCAATGGGTTTTCAATATATGATGAAGGCCAACATTAATCCACGCGGCATGGTTGCTTTTTTTGAGAAAATTCAAAAAGAGCACGACGAAGCGGGGGCTCCGGATATGGATGGTGCTCTGAGCATGCTTTCCACTCACCCAGCCACCAAGGAGCGGATCGCCAACCTGAACGCACTCATTGAAAATGAAGCGGGTTCGGGCCCTTACCGGATAATTGACTTGGATTTCGAGGCGTTTCAGGAAAAACTTAAAGGTCTTTTGAGAGAATAAACCATGCAATCCAAAATCGAAGGCGGCCCGGCATTCGCCTATATCAATATTGATCTTGATCCCGGTGAAACTGTGATCGGCGAGAGTGATGCCATGAGCAGCATGGCCGCTGACCTAAATTTGGAAGCCAAATTCAATGGCGGATTTTTTGCGGGTCTGGCCAAGGCTTTTCTCGGTGGCGAATCATTGTTTGTTAATCACTTTACCAACAACACCTCGAGCACCCGACGGGTTACACTCGTGCAGAGCACCCCCGGAAATACACGAGCAGTGGAACTAAATGGGCAACAACTCTGCCTCCAGCCTGGTGCTTACATCGCCAGCACACCGGGAGTTCAACTCGGAGTCCGGTGGGCGGGCTTCAAGTCATGGTTTGCCCGTGAAGGACTGTTTAAACTGACAGTCACCGGAACCGGAACCGTTTGGTACGGAGCTTATGGAGGCCTGCTCGAAAAAGAAGTTCACGGGGAGTACATCGTGGATACCTCCCACTTGGTCGCTTACGAACCACAAATGAAGTTAAACATCCAACTGGCTGGAGGCCTCTTCAGCAGCTTATTTGGTGGGGAAGGCTTCGTCACCCGAGTGGAAGGCACAGGAAAAATCGTAGTGCAAACGCGGAGCATGAGCGGTCTAGCCGACTGGATCAACCCCCGCCTCTGGTAAACCATGCAAATTAACATCACTCATCGTCCTGGTAACTCTGCAGCAAAAGTCTCGCTGGAAGCCGGTGAATCCATCACCGCCGAAGGTGGTGCCATGATTGCTATGAGCGGCCATATGCAGGTGGAAACCACCACTCACAAAAAGGATCAGGGCTCTATCCTTGGAGCGATAAAGAGGCTGGTTACCGGGGAATCCCTATTCCTGAATCATTTCACCCCGTCCGGGGGCCCCGGTGAAGTTTATTTCGGGACTGCTCTCTCCGGAGACATGATGGAATACAATCTAAATGGGCCGGGTATAATGGTTCAAGGTGGGTCTTACGTTGCTTCATCACCCTCAGTGGATATGGACATCCAGTGGCAAGGCTTTGGGAAAGCTCTGTTTTCCGGGGAAAGCATGTTTCTCATTCGGCTTTCAGGACAAGGTCCCGTTATCCTGAATTCTTTCGGGGCCGTCTATCCCATCCAAGTTAATGGAGAATATATCGTAGACACCGGCCACATTGTCGCCTTCGAAGAGACACTAAACTACGAGGTATCCAAGGCCGGCAAGAGCTGGCTCTCCTCCATTCTTGGCGGGGAAGGATTAGTTTGTAAATTCCACGGGCAAGGCACTGTCTGGTGCCAAAGCCATAATGCCGGAAGCTTCGGTGCTTCCCTGGGCCCCAACCTAAAACCCCGTTAAGCCAAAGCCATGCAAATCACCATCAACCGCAACGGGGAGAACTATGGCCCCTATTCGCTTGAGCAAGTACGCGAAATGCTCGATTCAGGCCAAGCACAACCCACGGACATGGGCCATGTGGAGGGAGAATCCGAATGGGTTCCCTTAAGCGACCTATCAAACAATTTGCCAGAAGCAGGGGAAAAGCCGCCCGTTATCGGTTCACAGGATGACGATACCTATACCCCAACCGGTGAGCACGAGCATGAATTTCGTATCGAATGCAAACCGGACTTTAGTTATCTCACAGTACAAGTACCCGCCAATCAAACCCTCAAGGTTGAGGCATCAGCCATGGCCACCATGTCCACCAACATGGTAATGAAGACCAAAATGAAAGGCGGCCTCAGTCGGTTCCTCGGCGGGGAAAGCCTGTTCATCAACGAGTTCTCTGCGCAGGGCGGCTCGGCAGAAATCGGCATCGCGCCCGGCAGCCCCGGCGATATGGATCACGTACACCTTTCCGGCGCCGACGAGATTTTCCTTCAAAGCTCCGCCTACGTGGCCTCCGGTATGCAGGTCAATGTCGATTCCAAATGGCAGGGGTTCAAGGGCTTCTTTTCCGGCGAAGGCCTGTTCCTCCTCCGCTGCACTGGCCATGGCGACCTATGGTTCAACACCTACGGTGCCATGATCGAAATACCCGTGGATGGAAATTACGTGGTCGACACCAGCCACGTCGTCGCCTTCACCGGCGGCCTGCAATACAACGTGGAATCGGTTGGCGGACTAAAGAGCCTGTTCCTCTCTGGGGAAGGCCTCGTCTGCCGCTTCGCAGGCCAAGGCAAAGTCTGGATACAAACCCGCCATCCTATGGCTTTTGCCAACTGGACCTACCCGTTCCGCCCGGAGTCTAACAACTAAACTTAACGGTGCGCCCGCCCGTAAGAACAAACGCTCCTCCCGCGTACTATCCATGGTCTTGACGTCGTTTTTATTGCGAAAGTCCAGAATCCCCTCAAGCGGAGTTCGGCCTCGCCTGAATTCCGTGCGTTGCTCGAGATAAACCACTCCCTGAGGTCTTTTCAAAGTGCCCTTAAGATAATCAATTCATGAGGGCCCAGTTGACGCAAAGGGAGGTGAAGTCACGGGCGGAGGCGGTGGCGCGGAGGTCGTACCACCCCGCGATGCCACTTGGTACAGGTCACTTGCCGCACCGGCTGATGAATTCAAAAGCACCCAAGCGTTGCCCGTGTGGGAGCTGATTACGCCGGGTTCACCTAGCTGATGTATTGTATAACTTCTAAAGTATGCTGTCCCGTTGGCGCGTTTGACCGAGGCATATTTTGATCTATGGGCGCTCCAGAAGGATCCAACAATCGAAAAGTGAACTGTACCCCTCCGGGGGTGCCTTTTGGCCAAGTCAGCGTTGTATCCGGCGGGCCATTCAGAGAAAAGTTAAACAAAAGCGGATTGGGAGTTGGCGCCTCAGTAAATCTCCCTCCTGTTCCGGCTTGTTATCACAACATCGGAGGAGCCGATGTACTGCCCGGAGCCAATTGTAGGTTGCGCCCAGCCAATGCAAGCGGTCAGCCACCCGACGCCAAGATGATGGACCCATTTCGCCCGCACCATTCACCCATATCTAATCTCCTCGGCCTCTTCTGTCAAAGGACAGACAGGGACGCTGAGGCAAATGATGTGGAAAATCAGAGCAATTGTCGGGTCAAAGACGCTAACGCTGCATCCGGCCACTGACAAAGGACTGTGCGGCTCGCGGCACAAAACCACCCTGATACGCCCGATATTGGGACTTTGTGGGCCGGGTCAATCCCACCACCACTTTGCTGGGGGGTCGATCGACTTGAAGCGAAGAAAGCTTGATACCCCGGTCAACCGTATTAGAGATGACGAGGGAGAACGATAAGGTTAACTGCCGATTTTTTCGCAGCATCAAGCGAGCATTCAAAGCACCGTTCCAATCGTAAATCACCTTCTCTGCTTGAGGCCCACGCGTCTGCCGGACGACACCCACAGATTTGCCGTTCATTAAAATATTATGATTCGTTTTGGCCGGCATCCGAGTCGTGCCACCAGACCACGGCGTCGGAAT
>Ga0160423_10004075_pt1 | contig 12044 bp, 7 predicted proteins | sample CRUFie14St8metaG_FD_108191 | JGI IMG/M metagenome (GOLD analysis project Ga0160423, IMG submission 108191) | Marine microbial communities from the Costa Rica Dome - CRUD Field 142mm St8 metaG | ecosystem: Environmental > Aquatic > Marine > Oceanic > Photic zone | place: Costa Rica: the Eastern... | reverse complement strand
TCCCAACCGCGACGCGACCGACCGACCTCAACATCGAGAACCAACCAAAACCTGACCCTCAGCCGATCGACATACACTGATTGAGAGTGAGTGAGTGATGATGATGAAGTCAAGCCGTGGTCTAATTGTTGTTGTTGTGGCGGCGGCCATGGTCGCGTGCTCGGCGATCGCCCAGCCCACCGAGTACATGCCCACCCCTACGTACCCTACGTACGAGGACTACGGCGATTACTACGGTGAGGATTACGACGTACCACCAGGGACCGAGTATCCCACGACAGGGGTGCCCTGCCAGATGGACATGCAGCAGTGCGCGAGCGGGGCGTTTGTCTCCCGGGTCAGCCCGTCGTGCGAGTTCGCGGCGTGCCCGGCCATGGACTGCGGCGCCTCGGCCTTTGGGGCGGACGGTGCCGCCCCTTTTGTCGGGTGCAGCGGCGCCTCCTACGCCGACGCCTGCGAGGCGGACGCGGCCTCGGACTTCTGCGCAGACGAGGTCAGGCTCCAGGGCCAGGCCGCCGTCATGAAGAGCTGCCCGGACCAGTGCGAGAACTTTTACGTGGACATCTGCCCCTTGGCCGACACCGCGGCGGACGGCACCTGCATCCACGGCAACGTCGCGGCGCACAACGCCAGCGCCGAGGAGTCCGTGGTGGGGGTTCACAACGAGATGGCCGACATCATCGACCAGGTCCAGAGGATGGGCTCGAACATCGTGGACCACGTGGTGTCGAGGCTGGAGGAGCTCTCGGACGACGACGTAGAGATTTCTGACCTCCTGAGGAGCGCGGGCAGGGAGGCCGCCCGGAACGTCACCAGCCTGGTGGGCGAGATCGCTGGGATCTTTGCCGACTTCGACGAGGAGGACATCGAGGCCGTGGTGATGAACATCCTGGGCACGGACCTGGGGATCGACGACCAGACCCTCGAGGAGAACGGCGTCGTGCTGGAGGACGCCATCGTGGAGAGCAGGCAGGAGGTCGTCGACGAGATCTTCGTGGAGAACGATAACCAGACGGTGGAGGCCACGCTGAGGCTGACGGGCGACCCCATGTCCCCCGCCGTGGAGCTCGTGGGCCCAACGAGGATGGTAACGTTCAAGCAGGACAACCTCACGGACTATGTCAGGTTCGGCACCAAGGTGATCCGCGAGGTGGACCAGATGGGAAATGTGGTGCAGCAGGCTGAGATTTCCAAGATTGTGGAGAGGAGCCCGCCCTCCGCGGTGGCCTCCGACGTCAACCTGGGCACCCCCGAAGACCAGAAGAGGGCCATCGAGGTGATCCTGTCGTACAACGTGGATCCAACGACCCTCGGTTCTTGCTACAACCCCGCCAACCCCGCCGCAGACACGGGCCAGGCCCAGCCCACCTACCTGGTCCGCGTGTATCTCATCGGCGACAAGGCCATCGAGATCAACTACTTGGGAGATGATGTTTTGCTGCACCCGTACTCGCTCAAGTACACGATCGAGGTCGAGTCTTGGCCCTTCTGCTCGGACCAGAACACGCTGGAGGTGGTGATGGACTACAAGTTCAGCGAGAGGGCGGGCAACACGAGAATCGAGGAGATCGTAGATGCCAACATCCCCAGGAGCAGCGTCACGCCCGAGGATGCGAGCTACGAGTCGATCATGCTGCAGGACATGTCTAACTTGGAGAATGAGATGGAGTCCCTGATGGAGGATTTGGACCTCGACGAGGACGAGTGGGAATTCGACGACGAGTTTGAAGATTGGGAAGAGGACTGGGAGGACTACGACTTCAACGACAGGAGGAGGCTCCAGCAGGCCCAGCCCTGGGGGCCTGGTCCGGGTCCCTGGCAGAACGGACTCCCGTTTGCCAAGACCACCACCACAACCACCACCCACATCGGTGGCATGGGCGCCATGTTTGGAATGTCCAACGCGCTGGACGGCGAAGAGATCAAGGATATGATCTACGATTTGGATCCGGAAGACAGGGCTCATCTTCTGCAAGTGATCAGGAATCTCCAGAACAGCGGCGCGGCCGCGACCAACATGGGAGAGAAGGACTTGGAGGTGGTGGAGAAGCTCATGGCGAGGTCCAGGAGGCGCATGCTTCGAAAGACCAGGAACAGGGTGAGGGACGAGCTCAGGGACATCAGGAGGGAGAGGGTCACCGTCGCAGCCACCATGCGCATGATGAGAAAGAGGCTCGCAAAGATGCAGAGGACCTTCACGGAGGGCAAGCTTGTGGACGGGTTTGGGCACACCAGGATGTTCATGCCGCAAGCCGCGCTGGTTGGGGGGGCCAAGAGGAACGTGAAAATTGAGGTGAACGAGAATGGATTGCAGAACCTCGAGGTCACAGTGACATTTCCCAACTGCGGGGACAAGTGCATTTGGGATCCAACAATCGACATGAACGATGACGCCAACCTCGTACCCACGCCTCCCGAAGACGGCGACGTACTCGACGTTTCCGCGGCCTTTGCAGGGTTCGGGCACGTGGGCACCATGCTCCTTGGCGCAGTCTTCCTCGTACTCGCCTTGGTTTGAGCGCGCGGGTACTGCAAACCCTCTTTTTTTCTCTGGTCCGCCCTCGGCTGGCCAACGCGGCCGCGGTGGTCGTTACATTTTGTTTTGAAATCAAGCACACACATAACTCTTTTGGTCTTGCAGTCTTGCACAAACATAACAACTTCAATTTACTTCTTGTCCTCGAGCATCGCGCTGCACGCGGCGCTGGAGGGGCATCCACCGCTGTAGGAGCTCGACCCCCTCGAGGCCTGCTCTACCTTGTGACAAAGAAATTATATTTCAAACTTGTAAATGTTAACGCACGCTTCCTCGACCCTCTTCCTGGAGAACACCATGGGCTTGCCACGGCTCCCCCTGAACAGGGGCTCCTGGTCTGTGTAGTGCCTGCTCCCCCACTTACCAGACTGTCCGCACGTGACGCAGCTCCGAGATCCGTCCCAGTCGCTCGGGGTCATCACAAGCCGGCAGGCCGCCACCGCCCCGCTGCTCTTGACGATATCGAAGCAGGGCTCGCCCCCGGCGCCCAGGCTCAGGTCGTAGGTCGCCTGGTTCGGAGTGGTGCTGTCCCCACAATGGGGGAAGTCTAAGTTCAGCACATCCGCCATGCCAAGCCTGTCCGCAAGCGGGTGCTGCAGCCTGAGCCTGTGCAGCCTTCCCCACCTCCACCCGGCCATGTCAGCGCCGAACCTCCTCTCCAGGAAGGCCACGCCCTCCTCCGCCGCCTTCCTCAGGATGGCCCTCCTGTCCCTCTCCGCGAGGGTTCCCTCGCCCTTCCTGAGCACCCGCAGTGTGTTCCCTGTCAGGATCGACTTGCACTCGTTGAAGGCCTTGAGGACGGAAGAGAATCCGTGGCCCCTAAGTGACTCCTCGAAGAACTCGGCCTCGGCCTCGCCCAGGTCCGCCTTGGCCAAAATGGAGTCGAAGATCCCCTTCAGGGCATAGCTGAAGACGGACTTGTAGATTGCCGCACCGACTGAGTCCACGGAGAGGTCGCCGTTCCAAGCGCACATCTCCCTGACCGCCCTGGAGACGGCGTCGTCGTCGAACCTGACACCCCTGTAGTGCGAAACGAACTCCAAGCCGGCGGAGCGGGACTCACTGCTGCCCTGGACGTCCTCGCAGTCGCGCACGGTAACTTGATCGCCGCAACGGTCGAGACAGTCGTGGATCGTCTTCGCCCTGAACCCGTCCTGCCAAAGGTCCCCGAGGTGGTGCGACCGGTACGTGTTGGGGTCGATGATTTTGTGGTTCGCGGTCACGATTCTGCCCTCCGGGGGGTTGTACGCCCAAGGCAGGTCGTCTCCCTCGATGTCTCCCAGCCACTCGTTTTCCCAGGTCCAGCCCTCCAGTGGCAGGGTCTCTTCGCCCGGCCGGCACGACCTCCTGGGAACCTTGCCGCTCGTCTGGTACGCGATGTTCCCCTCGCGGTCCGCAATGCAGATGTTCAGGGACGGCGACACTAGCTGCGAGAACCGCTGACGGACCTCCACCGCCGACTTGGACCTCAGCACGCCCAGGAAAACCACAAAGTTCTTGTAAAGGTCCGCCCGGAGGTGCCGGGCCGAGTAAGAAATCTCGAAGTTCATGCTGTCGTCGCCGGCGTCCGAGGCGGCGGCGGCCGTCGCCCCGTCCATCGCCGTCTGGAGCTCATGCCCCAGCCTGCTGATGACGGGCCCGTGTCTGGTGTCCGCCGAGTGGTAGGTCACCGGATCGTTCCAACCCTTGACCTCGATCTCGTGCTCGTGGACCTCCATGGCGGCCTTGATGGCCTCGTCGCCGCCCTCCGGCGTGTGCAGGTAAAACGGCGCAAACCCCAGCCTCGCGTCATAGTCCCTCTCGTCAGAGGAACACAGCTCCACGAAGACGTCTTCCACGTCGCACATCGAGAGGGTGACCCCCCACGCGACGTGGTCGTTGTGGCCGGGGAGGACCATCCCCGGAATTCCAGGGACGCTCATTCCCGCACAGTGCAGGCCCTGCTCCCTGCTCTTGCCATCAAGGCCCTTGCTGCACATGTGGCTCTCGTAGAAGAAGGTGGGGATGCCGGTGTCCAGGTGCGGGTCGTTCGCCAGGATCGCCCCGACCCCCTCCGCGGTGTGGCCCGGGCCGATGCACCAGGCGTTCGACCCGAGGCCGGGCCTCATCAGCTCTGGCACCGCGTGCCTCTGTTTGGCCATCTTTCGGATGACCTCTGTGGCGTTCTTGTGCCACCCCGCCACAGTTGGGGGGCAGCCCTCGGGGATGGAGTTGCTGACGAACCACTCCGAGGCGATCCCCTCCCCCAGCGCCTGGATCAGCGCGTGCTTCACGATCGGGCCCTGAAATCCAAAGGAGAGCTTGAAGGCCAGCACATGCATGATGCCAAGGACGTCCTCCGGGGTCCAGGGAGCGGAGACGTCGATCTTGAGAAGCGAGAGCTCCCAGGGAACCTTTCCCCTCGACGTCAGGTCCGCGATGGTCTCGTTGACCCCCCTGACGTAGGAGCGGACCATCTGGAGCACCTCCCTCTCCTCCTCCCCTCCCTCCTCAAGCGCAGCCACCTCCTGGGCGGCGAGCCTGCGCCATCCCATCGCCCTGGCGAACTTGTCGATCGACAGGGCCTTCTCCCCAGCGAAGGCGGCGATCGTGCCGGACTGCAGCCGCCTGGTCGTCTCCATCTGGAACCACCTGTCCTCCACGTGGCACCGCCCCTGCAGGTAGAACATATCCTCGTCGTTTGCAGCGTACACGTGCGGCACTCCCCACTCATCCCTAAGAACCTCGCAATTGTCCTTTAGCCCACCGCCTGCCGGTACCTTCACCCTCACCTCGACGGGCACGCCAGGGACTGTCTCGCATATTCTGTCGTGGTCCAAGAGCGCACGTTTGGCGAGGAAGGGGACGACTACATTTCTAACGAGGGGGAGGGCGGCGTACTCCGTGATCAGGGATTTGATCGAAGGCCTTGGCCTCTTCGGCTCCGCACCACCTGCATCGGCATCGACGACCCCCCTCCGCTTTCCCGAGCCCGCCATCGCCATCTTGGCTTTACACCTCAAACCTCAAAAGCTGGAGTGAAGGTGGAAATGTTTGACAGAAATGTTCCCGGGGCCAACGGCTTTTTTCCTGGCCAACCAGATGGGGGGGGGGAAGAGAGAAGACGAGAGAGAGAGAGAGAGAGGAAAGAGAGAAGACGAGGACGAGAGCGACGGCCGGCGGTACGTGCCGGAGGTGGCTGTAGAATGCGGTGAGCTGGCGAGGTCGCGGGAGCTGAACGCAGGAGACCGAAGGCGAGGCCAAGAGCGGCAGTCAAGATCGGCCAAAGATGACGGCTTGGTAGGACAGATTAAACTAAAGGCCAAAGGCAACGAGCTAGGATATGAGCGGGCAGACTGTGTAGCGCTGGAGTTGCAAAGAGAGAAGCGATGACGCAGGGTGGCAGCCTGGACCCGCTCCAGGAGACGCGGAGGATCGCGGCGGCGGCCCTTCTCGAGAAGGAGAGCGCTGACCCCGAGGAAATGTACAGAGAACTCTTCCCCAAGTTGCTCCAGGGGGAGGGCAAGGTCGAGGGCGGGGGGTCACCGCAGCAGCAGCCGGGGCTCAGCTTGGTTCCTGTCGTCGCCAATTCGGAGGGAGGAGCCCTCGTCCTGACCTCGCCGTCGCCGTTCAGCAGGGAAGCCGAGTGGGTTGGGGGAGAGGAGTACGAGGCTCCCAGGCTCGCGATGCCGAGGCCGGGCGGGGGACAGGACGCGGGGGACGGAGGCATCGTCAACGTTGCGTCCTCGACGCCCCTAAAGGACCAGTGGCGCACCTACCACACCGAGGGAAAGCTCCTGTCGTGGAAGAAAAAGTGCGGGAGGTGAGTTTTCCCTTCTCTCCCCCCCCCTCCCTCACACAACCCAGTCCAGAGAATCCAAACGACTCACTCTCTCTCTCTCTCTCTCTCTCTCTCTCTCGCGCGCGCGCGCCCGACATAGGGACGTGATGGGCCTCGCCTTTCGAACGTGGCTGATCCAGACGCCGCTGGTGAGCGAGTGTGCAGACAAGCTCCAGGGCAGCACCTATTACCAGCTCATTTACCACGTCAAGAGGAGAAAGTACGAGTCCTTCAAGACCTGGGCCTTGGTGGTGGACGGCATGCGGGCCATGAACAGGCTCGGGCTGCTCAGGTGGCGGTCCGAGCTCCAGAAGAAGGTGCTTTTGGCCTGGGCTGACCACGTGCTGGTCCACGTCAGGCGGAAGACTAGAAATGACAGGAGGAGCATCGTGCATCGGGTAAGGCTGCATTTGAAAATGAAGCAGTACTACTTTGCCAGGTGGAGCGGAGAGGCCTTCCGGACCTTCCGGCTAGCCGCGCTGGAGAAGACCTTCGCGGAGAGGAGGAGGACGGCATGCCTGGGGAGGGCTTTCAAGAAGTGGCGGACTGTCCACCTGATTTTCCTGTACGAGAGGAAGAAGAAGTCCCTGCAGTCCGTGGTGACGTGGCGGTGGCTCACCAAGTACACGAGCCTGTTCACGGAGAGCGAGACGAGGATCCAGGAGCTCGAGAAAGAGTGCGAAAGGCTGTACACTTGGGAGAAGACCACCTGCCGGGAGCTCAAGGAAGCTGCTGCCGCTCTGGAGATTGGCGACGAGACCAAGAGAAGGCTGGAGAAGGAGCTCGCGGACGCCAAGGTGGAGGCGGTGCGGTCAAAGGAGGAGGGGTTCCTGCAAGCCATGGAGGCGAGCAGGAACCTGCTGCCCAACGTCTCCAAGAACATTTCAATGCTCTCCCTAGCTCACCTCAACCTCAAGTCTAACGTCCAGGTAGGAACAGAAGATGAGCGAAGCCCAAAACTTTGAGAGATCGTCGGTCTGACGGACTGCAATTCAACTCTCTCTCTCTCTCTCATGCATCTCCCATTTCATGGTCTCAGAACGAGCTCGAGGTCTGCAAGGAGCAGATGCAGACGTACTTCAAGGCCCTGGCCAACAAGATGTTTGCAGAGCAGAGCAAGACGGAGGAGAAGGTCAAGTCGCTGGAGAACTACTACGAGAAGAACATTGTGATGATCCTGTCGATGCTGAGGGACCCGGGCACGGAGGAGAAGATCTCAACCGAGGGCCTGAGGCTTGAGGAGGTCCTTCCCGTGATCCTGGCCAAAATCTCCCAGCTCATGGAGGTCAAGGACGACGCGGACGCTGCGCTGAACGCCAAGCAGATCCAGCTAGACCTGGCGACCCGAAACTCGGACGAGCAGATCCAATCCCTCAAGGAATCCGCGAGGGAGGCCAACGAGGCCCTGGTGGGCGCCAAAAAGTCCATCGAGGACCTGAGAAGCGATAACTACGCGAAGGAGAAGGAGCTGGAGCAGCTCAGGGACGAGGTCGGGAGCCAGAAAAAGGTGTACGACCTGTTGTACAAGAAGCACACCGACCTGTCGGACCACTTTGTGAAGACATCGGAGAAGAGCAACTCGGAGATGGGCGACATTCTCAAGCTCAAGGACGAGGAGATCAGGACGCTGCAGGAGAGCTGCGAAGGCCTGAGGAAGCGCATGGAGGAGCAGCAGACGGGGCACAACCAGGAGACCTCGCTGCTGCACGAGATGACGAACGACCTTCAAGAGAACCTGGAGGCTGCGCTGAATGACCTCGCCAAGAGCAAGAGGCAGTGTGAGGAGCTCACTGTGAAGGGGATGTCCTTCGACTTGGACATCGAGAAGGAGCAGATTCGGGTGCAGGACCTCGAGGGGAGGTACGCAAAGTGCTACGATGACCTGCAGGTCGCCGTCAAGGAGAAGCTCGGATTGAAGGCCAGGCTGGACAAGTCGGAGGCCGAGAACTTGGAGCTGAGGAACGCAAACGACGCGGGTGAGGAGGCGATTGCCGAGAAGGACTCGAGGCTGGAGCAAGTGAGGCAGCAGAACACCGAGCTGGAAGCCCACAAGGAGAACTACGTGCTGGAGATCAAGGAGCTCAAGGCGGAGATTGAGGCGCTCCAGGAGTCCGTCGTGGTGAGGTCCACCAAGCTTCAAGACATCGAGCAGACCAAGATGGAGCTGGTGACCAACGCTATGGTGTACGAGGAGCAGATTAGCTCGCTCAAATCGGACATGGGGGCCCTGCAGGACACCCTCGCGAAGAGGCAGGCCAAGGTTTCCGACTTGGAGCAGCAGAAGTCCGAGCTGGAGAGTCTGGTGGACGGATACCTGGAGAACAACGTGGAGCTGAACAATGAGAAGGAATCCCTGAACCAGAGCATCGCGAAGAAGGTTGCGAAGATCAAGGACCTGGAGGCCGCGAATGGGGACCTGGAGGCCAGGAACGACCAGATCAGGGAGGAGGTCAGGCAGCTCAAGTCGGAGCGCGCCAAGCTCGAGCAAAGCCTGGAGAGGACAGCCAAGACGCTGGAGGACAAGGAGGGCGGGATGTCAGAAAAGGCCTCTCAGTTGGACGAGCTCCAGAGGAAGCTGGCGGATCACGAGGACAAGTCGGAGCGCCAGCGCGAGGAGATCTCCTCGCTGCAGTCAGACAAAGAGAAACTGCGGGAGGCCGTGGACCGCAAAGCCCTGCAGGTGAAGGCAAAGGATGAGCTCGTTTCCGAGAAAGCCCTGCAGTTGTCCAAGCTCGAGGGCAGAGTGGAGGCCCAGGCAGAGGAGATCCACTCGCTCAAGTCGGACAGGGAGAAGCTGCAGCAGCAGGTGGAGAAGAAACAGAAGCAGCTGCAGGACTTCGGCAACCTGGAGGGGGCCCACGCCAAGCTGGAGGCCGTGATCGAGAACCAAGCGGACGAGATCAGGCAGCTTACCAGCGAGAAGGAGAGGCTGGCCCTGTCCAACGACAAGAGGTCGATCCAGCTCAAGGCCAAGGACTCGGACATCTCGCTCCGGCTGTCGCAGCTGGACGACGCCGAGAGGAAGATCTCTAAGCTCCAAGCCGACGTTGACGCCCAAAAGTCGGAGCAGCGGGTCTTGAGGTCTGAGAACGAGCGTCTCTCGAAGAAGACGGAGGAGCACGAGCGCGACAGAGAAAGGCTTGAGGAGATCGAATTGGAGATGAAGGAGTGCAAGGCCGACATGAGGGACCTGGAGAAGGTGAAGGGAACCTTCGTGAAGCACAAGGGCTTGCTATCGATTATCTATGACAGGGTCACCAACAAGCAGGTAGAGAAGCTCGCGGAGGTGGAAACCGACGTCAAGGAGATCACCTGCATCGTGAGGAACTTGACCAAAATGAGCTCCGAGAACGCGGAGCTCACGAAGGAGCTCGACGAGATGAAGCTGCTGACGCAGAAGATGAAGGAGCTCCAGAGGAGGTCGAAGAAGAAGAAGCAGACCTCCACCGTCCAGGTCTTCAAGTCACTCAACAGGAGGGCCAGCTTCGTGCCCACCCAACTGCCCTCCCAGGTTTGGGCGGACGAGACGAACAGGCCCAAGGTCTCCGACCTCGTGAACGCGAACGAGGCCCTGCTCAGCAAGATCGAGCAGAAGGTGAAGACCAAGGGCGGGCCAATCACGGACATGGTCTCTGTGTACATAATGAGGAAGGCCTTTGCCGTGTGGCTCCAGGCCGTGGGTAGCGAAAAGGCCCTGGAACGGCTCAAGGTGGCTGGGGTGCACCGTGCGACCATAGATGCGGGATCGGCCTTCGCCGCGATGATTCCCGACCGCATCGAGGAGTGATGCAGCGAGCTTGCTTGCCTAGTCGATTTGTGTATTCCAATTTCCAGTTGCGTTACGATTTATTTTTTTTGCGAATTTTCGCTTCCCGTTGATTTCCGAGGCCAGTCAAAATCTTGGGAAATCGGTCCCGTACAACAAAAACGAGGGGGAGAAAGCGGGGACTGAAGGCACCGTGCGACAGCGGAACGAAGAAGGTAGCGACCAGGACCAGGTCGACGCGGGGCAAAGATGGGCGACGCTCCGGACACCTCAGCCATGATGAGCTCCCGAAAGAAAAAGTAAGTGTGAACTTCAAATACGAACCCACTTGGTGTGCACGCTCGTGGGGAGAGAGACAGAGACACAGACAGAGAGACCGAAAGGCGGAGATAGACGGGAGAAGCCAGGGCTCTTCCGAGCTCACCTGGCGCGCGTGGGAATGGTTTCCCACGTGACTCGATACCATTGCATCCATTCTGACCGGCCCCTCCCCTCCGCCCTCCCGGCTCACCGGCTCCACACCCCCGCAGGATTGGGCAGCATACTCTCGTGATGGAGCACGTCACGCCCGCCACCCGGCTGCTTGAGAAGAGGCGGCAGATGTTCGACGTCCAGGAGTCCCTTGAGCATCAGAAGGTGGAGTTCAACCGCAAGGAGGACGGTTTCAAGAAGCGTGAGCAGGGCCTGAAGAAGAAGGACCTCGAGCTTCAGGAGTCGCTCATCAAGTTCTCGAAGTTTCTCCAGGAGACGGACGCCAAGCGGAACAGGGCGGACAAGAAGGCCATCGACGAGCGCAGGCTTAGGGTGATCAAGGAGGGCGACATCGTGTCCCTCAAGGCCCTGCTGGACGAGCTCAAGGCAGAGAAGGAGTCCACCTCCACGGTCGTGGAGAAGAACATGAGGTACCAGAAGTACCTCGAGCAAGTTCTTGACATTGCCGACCAGTACCACGAGATCAGCGACCTGCTGATGAGGTTTGCCACGCTGGAGGCCACGAACGGCGACCTGAGGCAGCAGGCCAAGGGGACGAGCGAGACGAACGAGGCGACCAGGGCTGAGCTCCAGACGTACACCAAAACCAGGACGGACGAGATCTTGAACCTGAACAACAAGATCTCCAGGAAGAAGAAGGACCTCGAGGAGAAGGAGAGGATCTGCTTCGCTCTTGAGTCCAAGAAGGACTACGCGATGCAGGCCGAGTCCCAGAAGAGGCTTCAGCATGGTCAGGTCTGCATGGCAACGGAGAATCTCAGCCTGCGGTGCAAAGATGCCTCGAAGCTCAAGCACCCAGAGTACAACAAGCCCATCGACCAGCTCAGCTTCATCGGGGAGTTCATGGTCGACATGGCGTCTATCATCAAGCAGTACAAGGCCTCCACGAGGTGAAGTCATCCTCCCCTCGCGATACCAAAAATCTTCTGTGCAATATGGCGTATGTTCTAAAAAAATGATCGAAAACAAAAGAAGAGAGAACAACCACTGTAATTTTAGTGAACCACGCAATCGCCCCTTGGACCCCGTCCGCTCCCATCTCAATCCCTCCCGTAGAACTGCTCGATGGCCTCGGTCTCGCCCTCGAACCTCCAGTGCCACGGCTCGAAGGTCACCTCGCCATTTTGCGGGAAGCTCAGCTCAAAGTTGTACGACCTGGCGTTCCTTTGGAGCCACCTGTACGCCCTCGTGGACGCGAAGGACTCGTCCAGCGATAGGGTCTCGTCGCAGATGTCCAGCGCGTACCCAGTGTGGTGCTCGCTGAACCCTGGAGGAGCGGAGACCATGGCCCTCTCCCTTGAGGACTGGGCTCTCTCCGCCTTGACACCAAAGTAGAGGTCCTCCTGGTGCCCCACGCTCCTGAAGCCGCTGACGAGGTGCAGGGCCACGCCGTCCCTCCTGGCGTCCGCCTGCATCTCCTCGAAAGCCCT
>Ga0160423_10004074_pt1 | contig 12045 bp, 13 predicted proteins | sample CRUFie14St8metaG_FD_108191 | JGI IMG/M metagenome (GOLD analysis project Ga0160423, IMG submission 108191) | Marine microbial communities from the Costa Rica Dome - CRUD Field 142mm St8 metaG | ecosystem: Environmental > Aquatic > Marine > Oceanic > Photic zone | place: Costa Rica: the Eastern... | reverse complement strand
ATTAACTTTAAAAGGGTTCTGTAAATCTAAAGCTGGTAATTTGATAGATTCTATAGGATTTAAATTTCCAGCTTCTACAGCTATACCCAAACTACCCCAATCTACTTGACCATTCATTTTAAATGGTGATATTTTTATTTTGGATAAAAAATCTTTTGCTGGGTCTACCGCAGAACCGATAGCATCACCAACTGCACCCGCTGCGTTACCAACAATATTTGCTGCGTCACCTATAGCTGAACCTACCGATGATGCGGCATCTCCTAAAAATTCTCCTGCATTTTTTAAAGCGGAACCAACTCCACTCAAATCAATATTTGGTAAATTTAAGTTGGGTAGATTTACATTCGGTAAATTTATATTTGGTAAATCTGGAAAATCTATATCAAGTTTTAATTTCTTTAAAAAGTTTCCAAATCCTGATAAGTTCGGTATGTCAGGTAAATCAACATCAGGAAATTTTAATTTTCTAACAGCGTTAATAAAATCATCCATCAATGTAAATTTAATATCAGGAAAATCAATATTAGGTAAACTTATGTTAGGTAAATTTATGTCTGGTAAATTTAGTTTAGGTAAATTTATATCAGGTAAATTTAATCTAGGTAAGTTTAAATCAGGAAACTTGGGTAAATCAAATTCTGGTAAATCTGGAAAACTAAATTTAGGAGGAGTAAATGGTGGAAATCCAGGTAAATCTCCAGTAATTTTAATTTTTGGAAGTTCAATTGGTTTAAATTTTATATCACCAGATCTCCAAGCTGCTATTGGATTTTGAATTTCTAATTCAGCTAAGTTAACAACTTGCCCTTGATAAGATAAATCTATTACATCACCTGTTTTATTAGTATCACCCAACACTTGAAACGCCACACCCCTATATGGATTATTAAATTGTGGTACACCAAAAAACTCACCATTTCTATCTACAGGACCAGCGTCTGAATCAGTAGGTGCATTAGCGTTGAATAATTCAAAAACTTGATTTTGATATATTAAATCTAAATTATTGAATGGATTTAAATCACTTATGTTTTTACTCAAACTAACATTTGGAATCTTTACACCCGGTAATCCTACCTTATCAGCTAGTTCATTAAAATTTTCTTCTAATTTTCCAAACTTATTTAAAGTAGCATCAACCGCCAAAACATCACCAAAATTACTATCTATGTAATACAAGGAGGCATTTGCAAATTCACTTGTAGTCATAACTTTAGTATTACCTAGTGAAAATATATCAGATAAATTTTGAGGGTTACCCACAGCTGCTTGAAATAAATTATTAAAATTTAAACTAAACCCACCACCCACACTATCAGTTGATGTTTCTATGTCAGTTTGTGTATTAGTAGAAAAATTTAAGTATATGTCAGATAGTGATGTTGTAGTAAATGATGGAGCTCCATCTATATTTAAATCTGATGTATCACCCAAAAAGTTAGAAAGGTTTTCTGGACCTGGTGGGCGTCTATCTCTCTGCCTAGCAGGTGCTCTATCTATCCTTCTTGCTGGTCCATCAATATCCAGATTACTTTCCAAAGTAGTAACATCAGTATTTGTAAACTTTGAAATATCACTAAACACACTTTTTAGATTTTCTAATGACAACTTAATTCTCCTCTAACTAAAGTTTTCTAAAGCTGTTGAGTGAGCTCTTTGCATCTCAGGATAAGCTGAACCACCTGAACCAAAGTAAGATGCCATATCACTCCTCAATCCTTCTATTTCAGATTGTAATGTAGAAACCTTTTCCTCTAAATCTTTATCATGTACAGCTTTTGGTTGTCCATCATCTATCACACCACCACCACCACCTTGTCCTGGTAACATACCAAATGCTGATAAAACTCCCAATGCGGGTAATGCGAATAATCCAGCAACTCCCACTGCCATTAGTGAAGCAGACAATCCAGTCAGAGCTAGTGCTAACCCACCTATAGCTGAAACTGATATATTTTTGGATAGAAGTTCACCAACAGATCCTATTACAGCAGATATTCCAAAGAATACAGCCGATAGTGATAAACCAACGGCAGCTAATGTCAATAGTACTGGTATAGCTGCAGACGCTGCCAGTCCAAACTTAGCAAAACCTAAACCAGATTTTCCTAATATCTTACTCATTAATTTTACTTTAAGTGCTGACGCCAAGGCTGTAACACCTATAAACACTATAGCTCCACCTAAAGCTATTAATGCTATTTTTGTCAAATCTGCACCCGCACTACTTTCGGTAGTAATTCCTAAAAATTGTATAAATCCACCTATAGCTGCTTGAATGGAAGCTGTTATTTTTTTAATTGTGTTATTCAACATTGTTATATTGGATATAGCGTCCTCAGGAACTAACTCACTCACATCCATGTCAGTAAGTGCGGCCATTTCACTCTTAGATTTTCCTTGTAATTGTACAAACTTAGCTAGTTCTCCTCTTGATACACCAACAGCCTTTGCCAGTGCATCTCTCTGTATTACATTTAATTTGTTAAACTCTGCTTCACTACCAACTTGAGCTACAACATCTTTCATAGCTCCCGCTAAATCACCACTTAAAGCTAATTGTCGAGCCTTATCAAGATTTATATTCCTACCAATCAATAATGAAGCTTCTAAAGCACTTTCTATACTTGTTTCAAAATCTAATAAACCATCGGCTATTTTAGCAGCTGTATCTAAATTTGTTCCCAACTTTTTAGCTTCAATGGCTGCTCGTGCTATGTTTTTTCCACCATCTTTAGTAAATCCGGCAATAGCATCGGTTGAACCAACTATATCTCTAAATACGGCATTTGGTAATAAACCTTCTTGGTCTGCTAATAAAGCTGTTTGTTTGGCTAAATTTTCTGCCTGTTCATCTGTTAACCCTACTATACTTTTAAGAGTACCAAATAATTGAGCACCCTCTTGATTAGTTAATCCAATAGCTACTGAAGTTTCAGTTATACTATTTAATAAATCTTTTGAATTTTTTGCACTCACACCAAAATTATTGGCCACTTCTTCCAATGAGTTACTTACATCATCAATACCTCTACCCAAACCAACTGCCGTAACATTAGCCTCTCTTAAATCTTGTGCTAAATTATTTACACCAAGAGCACCAAATTGTTCACCAATTTTATCTGTTGTTTTTGAAAATGTTAGTAATAGAGCCACTGCAGCTGTTAAACCTACAACCAATACACCACCAGGTTTCTTTAGTGTTTCTGTTAATTCTTTTCCTTTAGTAATCATTCCACCCAGTAATGAATCACCAGCTTCTTTCAAAGCGTTATTTACATTTTCTTGAGCCTCAAGTTCTTTTTTCTTAATCTGAACTAATTTCAATTCAACTTTATATTTGTCGGCTAAAGCGGTGTGTCCTGTTTCAATATGGTCAGCTATTTTTTTCTCTATCTCTTCCTCTATATCAGATAGTTTATTTATATCTTTTTTATTCTGAACAATGTTGTTTAGTATACTAACTCTATCATCAAGAGTACTATCCATAAACTTTTCGTCTTTCATTCTTTGACGAGTTAAGTCATTCAATTGTTTAGCTATATTTAGTTGATCTTTAAAGTTTGCCATTTATAATCTCTATTTAAGAAAATCACTTACTTTATACTTAGACAATTTAATTGGTTTGTGTTTTGGATTTAACTCTTTAAATCTCTGATTAAAAAGTTTCTCTAACTCGGATACGTCTTTATTTAAATCTGAAATTTTTGATTGTATTTTTTTATCTGATTTGACTTTTGATTTCTTGACAAGATTTAGCAATTTATCAAAAATACCTTCTGATAGAATGTTTTTTATACTCATATATGATTTCTTCATTTAAACTCTCCGTAGTTAGTCATATATAAATATAAAGATATTCAATATTATCTTCTAATTTTAGGCGATGAAGGCTTATTAGATTGAGAAGCTTTCTTAATTTCTTCTTCTTCTTTCTTTTTGTATTCTATTAGTTTTTTAAGATAAAATCTTCTTAAATATATGGGCATTCCATATACATCACTGTGTGTAAATCCACCTTGTGTTCCATATATTAAACTGAATATTTCTTCGTGAATCTGAGGCTTATTTTCCGGCCTGTGGCCAAAAAAAGTTGATGGTCATAGGTATATCTACCTTGACCATTTCGCCCTCCATTTCGATTTCCTGACTTAAATCTATATCAGGTGATATTCTAGCCATTTCTTCTCTGAAGGCTAATGAATCTCGTGATAACATATTGTCTACAAAATTATTAATGAATCCCCTACTATCATCACCATCTATAGATACAACAGCAGCTTTCATTCTAGTTGTTATTTCAGCAGATTGTCCTATTTTTTTTCTTGATTCAATCTCTTTGTTGATATTAGATTCATCTGTTCCTGTAAGTAACTTATAAACTATTTTTGATTTTGTAACAGGTAACTCAAATTGAAATTCGTTAGTTGTATAATCTACACCTTCTGGTAATTTTCTGAAATCACATGAAGATAAATCAAATTCATAACTTAATTTTTCACCAGTATTTGGATTTGTTATCTCAGCTTGATACTCTGGTCCGTATGCCAATATTCTAGCAGCTACCATTACAGCATTTTTATCACCAACAATTAAATTTTTACTATTTACACCTGATGTCATAATTAATGAATCTAATAATTTATCCAACACAACACCTTTTTTAATAAGATTCTGTGATGTCAAAATATCTTCTTCTTTTGCTGTCATATATTTAATTTCAAGTTTTCCATTAAACAATGGTGAATCTTTACCATATATTTTACCACCACTCGGTAAATCAATTACTTCACTTGGAAACTTTTTTTCATCTTGTTTAGCTTCAGCCATTTACTATACCTCCAATGCTCTTCTAAACCATCCTAAATAAAACTTCTCTTGTTCCGGTTTAGCTGTTATTAAATCTACATAATACTTCACTCTAAAAGCTCTAACTCTATCTAACTCAACACCTTTAAGAGCTCCGATTGTCATTGGTCCTAAACCACCATCAACTTCTATATCTTTACCTTTGTTGACAGCCGCTCTCTGTAGAACCTTTACTGCTGTTCTCTTACCCATATTCACACACATATCGAAATAGATATGCCATAGATTCTGTGGTAGAGATTCAACTTTGTTTCTATCCCAATAATCTTTTTTATAAATGTCTTTCGCTTGTTCTATTGTGAGATTCTTTATATCGATATCTGGATAAAACCTTTTAGTGATGCCATATTTTGTTTCACCACCTAAATCTTTCGGGTCGTTTACATATCCACCCTCGTGGTGTAAAACTTTTTCAATTATTTCATCGAATGTTTTCATATAACTCCTAAATATTTTTCATATATAAATATATATAAAATAAAAAAACCCTCAATTTTTATTGAGGGCTTTTATTAATCATATGTAATTATGTTTTAGAATTGAAGTATAGCGTAATCATATTTAAGTGATAATACTATTTCAGCTGGGTCACTTGTTCCCCAATCAAAATCACCAAAATTGGCATTTTCAATATATGCACCTTTTAATGTCCACTCTTCAACCATATCACCTACAGGTCCTAAAATATTGAAATCAATATCTTTTTTGTAGAAATCAGAGTAACCATCTCTACCTGTTACGGATTCATGAGATAATCTTACCCATTCCATTACTGCTTGTGCACCTGAAGGAACAATCGGGTCATATAGAGTAATTTCTATTGGTTGCCATCTTCCTTTACCTTTCATATATCTTGTAGTATTCATGTGTTCTAATACTACTTCATCAAACTGAATTGTAGGTCTATTCATAGCTTTTATCATAAAACTTGGAATACCATCAATATTCATTATAAACCTATTTTTTACTTTAGGTTCAAATTGAGTAAACATTATGTCATTTGGGCTTATAAGTTCTGCCATTTTTATTCTCCTAAGATTCTATATAAACATAGGTCATTATTAAATTCTTCATATATAAATATAAAAAATCTGCAAAAAAAGAGCCAATAATTTTTATTATTGGCTCTTTATTAAGATATTATTTATCTATTACTCTGGGAATGTAGCTCCAGTAGGTTGTACTGTAAAATCTAACACCACAAACTCAGCTGTTCTTGTAGGTTGTAAGAACAATTGTCCATATAAGATATTCCTATCTATTGTATCTGGTGTGTTATTAGTTTCATCCATTACAACTCTGAAAGCACTTAATCCACTATTTGCTTGTACTTGTTCTAAATAAGGGTTAACCACATTTAAGAATCTTTTTCTTGTTTGTGGATTATTTTGTTCAAATACAAGGAATCTTGATGTTGAAGCTATAAATTTCTTAACAGCTATCATCAATCTTCGTACATTAACTCTATCAAGAGCTGATGCCTTTTTCTGTAGAGTTTTTTGACCCCACACACAAACCCCTTGTCCAGGGAATGTGGCTATTGGATTAACATTCGCGTCATATAATGTGTCACGATTTCCTTGAGTTAGTTTTCTTTCAGCTTGAACAGCAGTGTCAATACCACCACGATTTAAACCAGCCGGTGCAAACCATGGATGTGCCACTTTATCATTAAAGGCGTAAATACCAGGTATCACTGTAGATGGCGGTACCCATACATTTTTACCTAATTGATTTTCAGGTACTTGTACCCAAGGCCAATACATAGCTGCGTAGTTTGAATCATATTTAGCAGCTTCTGTTGTAGCTGAAGCTATAGTAGAACCATATACAACTGGATCTACAACTGCAAAAGCGTCACCTCTATCTTCACACACTTGAAGAGCTTTATCAACAATAACACTTGGTCCACCAGATATACCATTAATAACACCTGGAATTAATACCATATTAATATCGTATTCATCTTGATTTGACATTAAGTTAAGTGCGTTAATGTAAGATGTATGTCCACTCTGTCCTGTGGTAAGGTTTAATCCTTGTACATCAGCGGCTGTTGTGATTTTATCATAAAAATCATGTGGGTGAGCTGCTACATCACCATCTGAACCACCACCAAATCCACCATGAGATGAACCACTACCAAGTGCTGGTAATGAACCTGATGCTGATGGAACTCTAACTAATCCATTTTCATCTAAATAATCAACTGTGTTTTTCAGAACTTCCACTCTAACATAACTTGATTTGTTTGGGAAGTCTCCAACAGGTTTAATATAAAAACCATCATCAGATTTAAATTGTAAATCTTGGTCACCTATGACTTTGGCTATATAATTATTTGAATTTGGATCTAATGATAGATTATTGAAAGTTTCTAAAACTTGTTTTCTCTTAATGGTATCATTACCAGCTCTAACTAACAATGTAAATGTACCTTTATCATTATTAACATTAGTAATTTCATATCTAATGTTATCTTTTGTTCCGGCTGTAAGTACATTATTTGTTGTTGTAGCAGTACTAAAGTTATTTAAATTTGAACCATGTGATAATGTATGTAATTTAAATGTTGTCGATGCGTCATTATTTGTACCACCTGCAAGTGTTAAAGTATCTGTTCCTATACTTGCACCTGAACCAGTTTCAACAGTTATACTATTTCCTGATGTTCCTGCATTCGAAGCAGTCAATTCAAATTTAGCTCCAACACTAGTAGCTGTAACACCAATGTTAGCCGCATTTATTTCAGCTACTAAATTAGCAGCGTATGTAGTTGCATTTGAACCTGTCGCGTGAAAGAAAATAGGTGAACTATCAACTGGTATATCTGTAGCTTCAGAAGCCACGAACCTAAACTCTGTTCCACCAACAGTAATTTGTGTTTCATCACCTTCATCTTGTCCAAAAGTACCAGTGATTGTCATTGAACCACTAGCTTTATTTTCAGGTGTTGCGTCACCTGTTAAAATTGATGCTGAAGCTGCTGAAAAGTCACCAGCTAAAGTTCTAACAACTGTTAACCTTCCTGAATTTCTTAAATAGTTTTGTGCAGTTACTGAAGTTAAGTATGAATAATAAGAACTACCACTTTTAAAAGTTGTTCCGAATTTCTCTTGAAATTCACTAAATGAACTAACAACGGTTGGCACCATTGCTGGACCTTTAACAGTAGGACCTATTACTACACCTCCTATTTCCCCAATAGCTGCAGGTAGAAAACTCTGGTCTATTTCATTCGTAAATACACCAGGTGAGATAATTTTTTCTGCCATTTGATTTCTCCTAAATTAACGTTAATTTTATAAGGGATACGTACTTGAATTTTTTATGCATAAATTCATATATAAATAGTTAAATTATTTCTCAAACGCAAATTTAATTTTCAGTATTGGGTATGAAAACTCCATTTTCAATATCTAATGTACCATCACCATAGGAATCATTCATACTTTTCAGTAATTCTTGTTCCTCTTTTTGAGTTTCTAAGAATTTATTATTTAAATCAGCCTCAGCTTTCATTAAAACATCTCGTTGTTGGTCTAATTTAATTAAAGATACACGAACTTGTCCTATACCTTGTTGTACTTGTAGATATTTAGTTTGTATTTGTTTTACACTATCTATATCTTCTGTTTTTAGTTTTACGCTTTCTGACATATGTAACCTCCATTTGTTTAGTCATATATAAATATATATTAATTTTTTAAAAAGTTAATTTTTATTTTTAGTAACCAAGCAATTCATTCTGCCATATATAACTTTACCACCTTCAACAAATCGGTGTTTTGTTCCATCTTCGTATGATACATTAGCTCTACCAGCAGAACCACAATCTATTATCCAACCATTTGGATAAATAATATCAAGATTGTGATATAATTTATCTATCAATCTATTTACATGTATTTTTCTTGCTCTATGATTGAATTTGCTCATCTGTAGCGTCACCCTCATAGCCAAAAACAACTTTCGATGGTGAAATAGTTTTTTTCAAATTTGATATTTTGTTTGTTACAACTGATGTTATGTATTCAGGTAGTAGATAAGCTTTAACCATTAAATTGAAATTTGATTTTATAAACCTTTCAGTATTTTGTGTCATTTCTGATGCATCTGTTATTGATTCTATCTTACTTAAAAATTTGTTTTCTTCAGAATCTCCCCAATATGTATTACTATATTCTACAAATTCTTCAACCAATGGATTCATTTGTGAAATAAAATTAGTCCATACTATGAACTCATAATTAATGTTAACATAGTTAGGTGGTGTTGTAACCATATTTTCTACGATAGGTTTTTTACCTGTTTGAACTGCAAACCTGTCATATCTATTTTTCTTAGACCACTTTGAACTTCTAACAATATCAGAATGTTGTCTACGAACATCATGCTCCATTCCTCCCATCATATCGTTTTTATCAACACTAACTCGTTTTAACATTATTAGTGGTAATTGTAAAACTCCATTTTTATCAGATAAAAACCCTCTTTTCCTGGCAGATTTCCATCTTTCTTCATTACCATAAATCACAGGAACTTTATAAACTTCGTTAGCTTCTCTGATAGCGGGTTTTATTACATTTTTCACATGATTAAGAATTGATGTATCTACATCTTGTAATGTAATTGAATAGTTATTACTCAAGTTATTACCAGGAACCATAGTTCGTTTCATATTTCCTGTTCGAGTATTTACATCTCTTGTAGAAACATGTTTAGCTCTATTTTGAGTTTCTTTTCTAACTGCTTGTTGATTTGTTATTGGTTTAACGGCCATTTCTTCTTCTCAGTGCTTTTAGTTTATCTTTTTTAGTTTTAACTTTACCTTTAAATTCTTCTGATTTTACTGCATTGGAATCAACTTTTCCAATTGCAATTTCTCTTTGTATATCTACTTCGACAGCTTTTATACCTGTTTGACTTGGTGTATCAAAGTTATCTAATTTATTCATCAACTTACCCATCATCTGTTCCATTTGTAAATTACCATTTGGTTCAGGTGTGTAAGTGTGTTTTCTTTCACCATATACATCAGTATTCTCTATTGTATTTCCACTAACCTCTTCTTTTAGTTTTGGTTTTTCAATAAAGTTTGGATTTGATGTATCAAACTTCGTAATGGTTTTTCCTATGATTTTTTCAACTGCCACTAATCTATATATCCTGGAAGTGAAACTGATTCTAAATTACATTGACCTTGTGGTAGAAGTAACCAATATGGGTCAGTGCTAATGGATGTAAGTCCACTACATTCAGTATTGATGAACATACTCATACCCCCACTTTCACCCGCTTCATCAGCTTGACACATACTATCACACGCCCATCCAGTACCATTTAAAGTTGAACATGGTACTACACTAACATTTGGATGATATCCATTTGTGATAAAATTCATAAGATACTGAGTTAGAAAATTTTGATGAGTTGCATGTACAAGTAACACCTCACCTCCTGTACATTGATGATCTACACCAAATGATTGTTGTGTGTTAGTTGGAGAAGTTCGTGAAGTATAAACATTAATACCCACATCTTTAGCACTCATGTTATGAGTTGGTGTTACACGCCCCATTCCACCACCTACTCTATCGTATTTATCATGTGGTTTATTTGAGTGTCTAGCTCCTGCCATAGCCTGTCCTTCATGTGTATGATATGGTGTTCCAGCAGGAACTGAGTTACCGGTCCTTCTGTTTACAAATTCACCTTGCCGTGCTCTCAAATTTGTTTGATTACCGTTAGTATTTCCGTTTCTACCTATAGTATTACCCAATCCTCTTCGGTGAGTATGAGTTCCAGCTTGAGTAGTAGTTTGGTCTCCATAAATAGGTTGAAAGAAGTTTATATCATCATATCCTGACCCATAGTCAATACCTGAATATGTAGTTGGATATGTGTAACCGGAACCAGCTACAGCACCACCACCATTATCTTCAGTCATTATAAAATGTCTATGTGCTGGTACTTGGTGTGTATGTCCACCTTGATTTCTATTATTTCTGTTATTGGTAGTTATATCTTCATCAAAGCAATCATGACAATCACCACAATATGTTCCACTTAAAGTGTAACATTGCCCATTCCTTACTGATTGACATTCATTTCCAAAACAACCTATACAATCTGTTTGATTACAATGCATTATATTTTTCTCCTAGTATTTGTATCTCTGATACCTTTTTTTATTATTACTTCCGATGGATTTAAATCGTGTACAACACCAATTACACCAGCGTTTATCATAGCTGTGCCATCTTCATGTAAGTGATAAGAACCTACATATGGATTACCACTCTCTTTATATACCCACCTATCTTCTATTTTTGCGTTTAAATCTACTTTTACTATAGGATTACTCATCTATAGAGTCCTCTGTTCTATTTGTAAACTTGAATTTCTAATTCTATGTGCCGTCGCTTTAATCTGATGTTTAAAATTTTGGTGTCCAGCTATTAATTGTGGTTCTGTTATCCCATTCATCTCCCAATAAAAACCATTCCAATCAACTATATCACCAACTTCTGGATGAAAATTAGCTTCAACTAAAGTTGTTCTATGAAAATACATTTCTATTGTAGCATTAACATCTGTTCCGAACTCATCAAGATTTACTTCAGGTTCATCAAATTGAATCAAACAATTAACTCTAAACCCTTTATCATAATATTTTGTTGTTGATTCACCATATAAATTTTCATCTGTACTATCTATAGTTATTTTGTAAATATCAACAGATTGCCCAACAATCTCATCAATCAATTCTTCATTCATCGAATCAATTAAATTAATCTCTTTTTGTGGAACAAAGAATGGTTTATTTGCCATAATATTATCCTATGTAAATCCCAAGAGGGGCTTTGTTCAACACCTGTTGTTGAGCTTCTGCCTGTTCTTGTTCTTGTCTTGATTTTTCCGTCAATGATACAGAATCCAAAAACTCTTTTAGTTCATCTAAAGCTTGAGCTTTCTCTTCTCTACCCTCTGCTTTTAAAGCTTCACCATCAAGTGATACTTCACCATTTGGAAGTGGCATTGAAGCATATTTACTTCTGATGATTCCTAATAATTCTTTTGCTAACGCAAGTGTGTATTTACGAATCCACTGTCTACCTGCAGAATTTATATCAGAGTATGTAATAAATTTATATGGTGCATTACTTGGGT
>Ga0160423_10004073_pt1 | contig 12047 bp, 8 predicted proteins | sample CRUFie14St8metaG_FD_108191 | JGI IMG/M metagenome (GOLD analysis project Ga0160423, IMG submission 108191) | Marine microbial communities from the Costa Rica Dome - CRUD Field 142mm St8 metaG | ecosystem: Environmental > Aquatic > Marine > Oceanic > Photic zone | place: Costa Rica: the Eastern... | reverse complement strand
GTAGTTGATAATACAAACAATTCACATCAGTATGATGCAGTACCTGAGACCACAATCGCAGCTTATGTTTCAGTAGTTTCTGAACCAAGGTCGACAATCTTACCTAACTGGACTGTATCATTGGTTTGTTGTGGTTTAATGATGGGCCTTATGGCCGTGCCATTGATTATGAACAAAAGGTACATGAGTTCAGGTCTGAGTCTTACATCAGAAAATCAGCAACTTCAGAAAGGTCTAGTGCCAACTTTGGAGAGTAAAGATTAGGTCAATACTCGAGAAGAGACCAAGCATCTCTCAGATCTCGTACATTGACTAGGCCTTTGTCCGATATCTTAAATTCGGTGCTCATGGTTGCATAAACCATGCTTTGGTCTAGCATAGGTGCGTGTAATCTGGCCCAGTCTCCTCCGCTGTTCAGTGCCATCAGACTGTGTTTTAGGCCCTCTCCAGTCAATTCTGTTGCGGCTTCTACAATCTGCAGAGCATCATCATGATTGTGCGCAGTTCCGCAAAATTTCACGATATCTCCGGCATTTTGATTATCTCTGACTATGGATGCGATTGTTGCCGCATCAGGAATTCCGTTTATGTCGTGAACAGAAGCAACGATTTGGCATCCATTTTCCTCTGCATTTTCTTTGAGCAAATTTCTTGTTGATTCGTCAATAGATAGTTCTAAATCAATCCATGAAACTTTGGATTCAATAGCCTTCTGTAGGATTTCAATTCTTTCGGCTTCTACGCCAGGAAAGAAACCTCCCTCGGAGACCGGCCTCACAGTAAACACAACTGGAAGAGGCAACCCCTCCTTTAGTGATGCAATTGAAGCATCAACATCGATTTCAGACATATCTGCGGTATCCCATGTATTCTCAGGAGGTAGATCGACAGGTTCGCCCTCTTCCTCCTCTGCGATTGTAGGATCTGGTTTGATGAGGTATAGTCTATCAAATCTAACTTCTACCATGTCTGCACCTGCAAGGTTTGCACGTGCGGCTTCATCAGTCATCTCTTCAACGGTGATTCCGTTGAGTGCGACACATACTTTCGGGTCAGCCATGCTTCGGCGACCTGACATCCTTCATTAACGATTGCGATTAATTTCTTGCTAAAAGGAAACGTCAGATTTTGTAAATTGACAAAAATCGTTGCAATTTTTTTTCTCAATATAGCCGCTTTTTCCTACCATCATTGACTATGTTCATATACCCCCTACAGTACCATGTATTTTGAGTGGAGGAGACTCGTAGTAAACCGTCCGACTGAAGCGTTTTTTTCTCGTAGTTGTATAGGAAAAAATCGGAATAAATTGAAAGCAACAGATTGGTACAATAAATGATATTTTACGCTGAGTTTTAATCACAAGAATTTACTGGATTGAGGTGGGCCGATGACAGAAGACTACAGTGCACAGAGTATACAGGTATTAGAAGGGCTAGAGGCAGTCCGAAAAAGACCAGGAATGTACCTAGGAGATCCTCATGACGGTTCCGCACTCCACCATTGTATTTGGGAAGTAGTTGACAATTCTGTGGATGAACACTTAGCAGGCCATACCAATTTAGTAGAAGTGGGCTTGAATCCCGACGGTTCTCTTTCCGTCAGAGATTTTGGAAGAGGAATACCTGTAGACAAACACGAAGAATTTGGAATCTCAGCAGCCGAGGTGATCATGACAAAACTTCACGCAGGCGGTAAGTTCGATAACAGTTCATACAAGGTTTCAGGCGGTTTGCATGGTGTAGGTGTGTCAGCGGTTAATGCCGTATCTGAGTGGATGGAGGTTACAATCCACCGTGCGGGTACTGTATACCATCAGAGATATGAAGCCGGAGTCCCAGTTAGTTCTCTGAACGAAGTGGGTAGTTGTGATGATACAGGGACGCTAATTGTTTTCAAGCCAGATCTGGGAATCTTCACTAACATCATAGAATTTGATTTTGATCAAATAGATACGCGTCTAAAAGAGACATCATTCCTCAATGCTGGGTTGAAGATTGAAATCACTGACGCCCGTTCCGAAGAGCCGCACGTGAGCACTCATCACTACGAGGGTGGATTGTCAGAATACGTTTCTCAAATTAATTCTGCAAGGGAAATCCTTCACCCAAATGTGATACAAATCTCTGGCGAAAAGGAGGTTGAAAAAGGTACAGTAACAGTCGACCTAGCTATGCAATGGTCCAATGCTTTCAGTGAGTCTATACGTTGCTATACGAATATCATACGAAACAAAGACGGCGGAACTCACATGTCTGGGCTTCGGACTGCATTGACTAGTTGCCTTAATTCCTATGCTAAAAAACGAAACATGCTCAAAGGCGAGGCTTTGTCTGGAGATGATGTAAGAGAAGGTCTTGCGGCCATAGTGAGCGTCAAACACCCAGACCCTTCATTCTCCTCGCAAACGAAGGACAAACTCGTCAGCAGTGAAGTCACCGGTATAGTTCAAACAGTGGTTTACGAAAAACTTGGAGAATTTTTTGAGGAAAATCCCTCTGTCGCTAAATCCATCATAGAGAAGGCCCTCCTCGCATCTAAAGCGAGAAAGGCAGCGCAGAAAGCTAGAGAACTCACCCGTCGTAAAGGTGTCCTAGAGGGCGGGGGTCTTCCTGGGAAATTGGCAGATTGTCAATCAAGAGATCCCAGTGAATGCGAAGTCTACTTGGTCGAAGGTGATTCTGCTGGAGGCTCAGCGAAGACTGGCAGAGATCGTAGAATTCAGGCAATATTGCCACTACGTGGTAAGATTCTAAATGTTGAGAGGCAGAAACACAACTTGGTCAAGGTTTTCCAAAATCAAGAGATTCAAACTATCATAAGAGCACTTGGGGCTGGAGTCGGTAATAACCCAGAGGATGAGGGTTCATTCAATCCTGAAAAGCTTCGCTATTCAAAGATAATTATAATGACTGATGCAGATATTGACGGTGCGCACATTCGTACTCTAATGTTGACTTTCCTGTGGAGATTTATGCGGCCAGCAATTACACAAGGGCACGTGTATATCGCTCAACCACCTTTGTTTCAATTGACCAAAGGAAGGGTTAGCAAATATGCATTCTCGGATGAAGAAAGAGACTTAATTATCGATGAATTGAAGGGTGATAATCCAAATGCTAAGATTGGTGTTCAGAGATACAAAGGTCTTGGTGAAATGAACCCCGATCAGTTATGGAATACCACTATGAATCCTGAAAACCGAACAATGCTGAAAGTAACTGTAAAAGATGCAGAGGAATCAGACCGTATGTTCGAAATCTTGATGGGAGAAGATGTTCCAGATAGAAGGGCGTTTATTGAGCGTCATGCCAAGGAGGTGACAAACCTTGACATCTGATGATATTGAAGAGGAGAATGAAGGACAGAATGCTGTTATGTCAGACGCAAGTTTGCTTAATCGTTCATTGAATGAAGAAATGAAAAACTCATACATAAATTATGCAATGTCTGTTATCATTGGTCGTGCTTTACCAGACGCTAGAGATGGACTAAAACCAGTTCATCGGAGAGTTTTGTATGGTATGCATGAAGGTGGGCATACAGCCGATAAGAAATTCAGCAAATCTGCACGTTCAGTTGGAGAGGTTATGGGTAAATATCATCCACACGGTGATCAATCAATCTATGACACGATGGTTCGTATGGCCCAAGAGTTTTCATTGAGGTATCCTTTGGTTGACGGGCAGGGTAACTTTGGTTCAATTGACGGTGACCCACCAGCAGCTATGCGTTACACTGAGAGTAGGTTGGATAAAATCTCCAAACACATGTTAGAAGACATCGATAAAGACACAGTAGATTTTCAGCCAAATTTTGATGATTCAGAACAGGAACCAACAGTTTTACCCTCCAGACTACCAAACCTATTGCTAAACGGTAGCGATGGTATCGCAGTTGGTATGGCTACCAGGATACCACCTCATAATTTGACGGAGGTTTCAGGTGCAGTTAGATTACATGTTGAGACAATCTTAGAAGAAGGCGAAGGCAATCAAGGAATGCCAGATTTGTCTATAGATCAATATATGGAGTATGTAAAAGGACCAGATTTTCCCACTGGTGCATCCATACATGGAATCGACGGTATATACGACATGTATTCCTCCGGAAAAGGAAAATTCCATGTGCGCTCCAAGTGTGATGTTTATGATGACTCAAAGGGAAAAAGAATTGTTATCCACGAGATTCCTTATCAAGTGAAGAAAGCGGACATGCTAGTTCAAATTGCAGACTTGGTAACAAAAGGAACCGTGGTAGGAATCAGAGACATACGTGACGAATCCTCAAAAGAAGGCATAAGAGTAGTCATTGAGGTAAAGAATAATGCAGACCCTCACGCAGTGTTAAACCAATTGTTCAAATCCAGCCGGCTCCAAGAATCATACTCTGCCAACATGATGGGAATCTTGGACGGAAGACCAGTTTTGCTAACGCTGCCCGTTATGTTACATACGTACGTCCAGCACCGTGAATCTGTAATTGAACGCAGAGCAATTTTTGACCTTGGCAAGGCAGAAGCACGAGCCCACATATTGGAGGGATTAGTGAAAGCTCAGGATAGAATTGATGATGTAATTGCTGTCGGAAAGGGTAGTTCTAGTCGTGAGCAGTTTGAATCTGTTTTGCGAGGTAACGAGATATTCCCAGGAATTGAAGCTTTTAGTTTTACAGAGGCTCAATCAAAAGCAATCGCAGAACGTAGGCTTTACCAATTGAGTAGATTGGATGTGGAAAAAGTCCAGAATGAATATGATGATTTACAGGTAAAAATAACCGATCTTAAAGAAATCATTGGTTCAAGATCACGTCGTCTTGACATACTTTTGACCGAGATGGATGATATGTTGGAAAAGCATGGCGACGACCGAAGATCACACATCGACCCCATGCCGCTATCTATGGATAGAGAAGATTTGATTGAGGAGCGTGCGATTGTAATAACTCTAAGCGAGGATAATTATGTCAGGCACACCCCTGTTGACATGTTCCGCACCCAAAATCGTGGTGGGAAAGGTTTGAAGGGTGTCACAACTAAGACTGAAGACACACCGCAATTGATTCTTTCATGCTTCAGCAAAGATAGACTTCTAATATTCACTGACCAAGGTAGAGTGTATGGATTAAAGGCATGGGAAACACCCGAAGGAAGTAGACTTTCTAGAGGGACTCACATCAGGAATCTGTTAGAGAGTATTCGCGATGAGGAGAACATAGTGTCAATATTACCACTTTCAAAGGATATCTTAGAAAATCCAGACGGTCAATTCCTAATGTTCGCAACTAAAATGGGTCTTATCAAGAAAACTGCGCTCAGTGAGTATGTTAGAATAAATAGAAATGGAAAATACGCACTGAGATTTAAGAAAGAAGGAGATTCGTTAGTTAACGTGCGTTCTGCTACCGATGATGATGACATTGTTATGATTTCAACAACAGGATACGCATCTAGGTTCAAGTGCTCAGCCATCAGAGCATCAGGTAGAGTTTCAGGTGGTGTTTATGGAATCAAAGTTGGTGACAGAAAGGGCTCTGGTGGAGGTTTTGTTGCAGGTATGGTGTCAATAGAAAATCCCGATATTCAAATTTTGACTCTATCCAAGTTCGGAATGGGCAAGCGAAGTACAATTGGTACTGGTGAAAGAATTGCTGTAGTTGATGAAAATGGAGAACAGAAGGTTACTGAATCGGGAGATTTGAGATTTACTACCGATGGTTATAGGCAAACCCGTCCCGGTGCGAAGGGTGTCAGAACAATGAAGTTGGACGATGAATTTGATGATAGAATCATCAGCGTGAGGAAGATACCTAATCCTGATGACCATCTGTTTTTACTAACAAAGAAAGGTATGATGATACGTACCGAGGTGTCCCAAACCAAGCAAACTACCGGTAAGGCAACTAGGGGTACACGGGTAATGGAACTTAGGAACAAATCTAAGGACGGCTATGATGATGAGGTAATATTCAGCGCAAGACTACCTGCCGAATTAATAGAAAGCTCACAACAAGATGCTGAAGATGAATTTGATTTAATTGATCAAAATCAAGATGGTGTCATTGACAAAGAAGAATACATCGCCGCTGTTGAGGCTGGAATTCTCAAAGAAGAGGAGTGACCAAATCTCCGACGGGTTCAAACGCTGAGCGCTGTTGATTGGAGTAAGGCGAGCCGTGGTTGGTGATAATATGGATGAACAAAATCTGATTTATGACTGGAACGCAGTCGACTATGAATACACGAGAAATCATTCTAACCATCCTCATGATATCTGGTTTGATGACGAAACATTACGGGACGGTTTGCAAAGTCCGAGTGCGTTAAACCCATCTATAGAACAGAAGATAGAATTGTTAGGGTACATGGAAAAACTGGGTGTGCAAAAAGTCGACCTAGGGTTACCCGGTGCAGGGCCTTTTCACAGAGAACATATCGATGCAATGTTGACACACATTCGTGAGTTCGATTTCAAGATACGCCCTGGTGCTGCAGTTAGGACCCTTATGCATGACATAGAACCACTAGTGGAGATGCAATCAAAACACGAGATGCAAATTCAGGCAAGTGCTTTTTTAGGAACAAGCCCTATTCGCCAGTTCACAGAAGGCTGGACAATGGATAAATTGGTTTCCACTATGGAAAAAGCAGTATCATACGCCGTGGATAACGACATACCAGTTATGTTTGTTACAGAAGATACTACCCGTTCAAAACCAGAGGATGTTAAACTAATCTACCAAAGAGCAATGGAACTTGGTGTTAGAAGGTTGTGCGTGTGTGACACATGTGGACACGTTACTCCAAACGGTGTAAAACAGCTGTTGTCGTTTATTGATGAGGAGGTGATCAAAGATGGAGGTTACAAACGTAGCGACATCGAAGTAAATTGGCACGGTCATCAGGATAGAGGACTTGGAGTGGCAAATAATCTCGCTGCAGTTGAAGCAGGTGCGGATGTTATCCATGGGACAGCTCTTGGTGTTGGTGAGAGGGCAGGAAATGCACCTCTCGACCAAACATTGGTCAACTTATCACTAATGGGGATTATAAACAACGATCTATCCTTGCTTAGTGAATACGTACAAAAAGCGAATGAATACATCAAAGTCCCTCTACCCAGAAACTATCCTGTGTTTGGCCAAGACGCTTTTGAAACAGGTACAGGAGTTCATGCCAGCGCAGTCATCAAAGCAATTCGTAAGGGAGACATGTGGCTTGCAGATAGAGTCTACAGTGGAGTACCAGCGGGTGATTTTGGACTTGAACAAGTAATTCGTATAGGTCATATGTCGGGGCGATCAAACATCATACATTGGCTAGAGAGCAATGATATTGAACCAATAGACGAACTGGTAAATCATCTGTTCGAGGTTGCAAAGAGTCAACCACGTAACATGGAAGAGGAAGAAATCAAATCTGCCATAGCAGCCTTCCAATCTTGATTACTCCGCTTCTTCTTGTTCGGTATCTTCCGCATTGATTTGCTTCCATTCTGCATCTACGGAACCTCCCGACCATTCACCTTCAACTTCAATTTCGACCATCTCATCTTCTTCACGCCAAATAGCCTCAGACTGACTGCCGTTAACAATTAAAATACCTCTTTCATCAATTTGTGTTTTCAGAAGTTCGATGTGTTTTGTCACAGGTAAAAAATGTCCTACTGGATTACCTGCAGTAACGAAAGGATTTGTGGCAGTACATATCATCAAGCCGTCTTCAGGGGCTACAATGTCGACTGATAAACCGGGGGTTCCAGGGTCAGATATCGTGGCGATAATGTCTCCCTTCCTAACTATGCTACCAGGGTAAACAAACATGTCTAGGAGACCTCCCTCTCCGGCACGAAGCCAGGTAGAACCGCCTGCGTTTAACCTAAATCTTGGCCTACTCGGATTCGTTGGTATGACTTTCAGTGCTTTCAAAACGTTCAAACAACCATGAACCGCTACCTTAACTGCTGTTTGGTCAAGTTGGTTTGCTTCTCCTCCTTCGTAAGTGACAGCTGCTATGTCCATCTCATTCGCAATTTTACGTAAGCTACCTTTGGGCGGTCTGCTATCCAAAACAACTTCAATACCGAATGCTTTGGCTAAAAGATAAGATTCTGGGTGGGATAAATCGCCACGAATCTGAGGCATGTTCGATCTACCCGTTGCTCCACTATGGAGGTCGATAATAACGTCAGAGTCATCGATTAAATGCTTTTTAACTGTACTTGCAACCCTAGAAGTAGTGCTGCCTTTTACTATTCCGGGAAATGCTCTATTTAGATCCCTACCATCTGGGAAATAGCGTGATTTCGAGCGGTATCCTGGTAAATTGATTACAGGTATTATTCGTACAGTACCAGCCATTGTTTGAGGGTCAAGTGCTCCTTCTGGCTCTGTGAATTTTGACGAAAGTAAATTGGTGCACGCACTAGGTCCTGTAAGTTCGTCACCATGAATGGCTCCAATAATTGTGACAATAGGGCCAGGACGAACTCCATGGAAAATAGTGACCGGTATAGGCCATGAATCTCCCATGTCAACATCTAGCAAAGGCATGTTTACAGTGCGCATCTCACCGGTTTTGATTCTCTTTCTCATGAATCTTATGTCTTCCCAATCAGTCGACCTGTCCCATTCTGGCCTGGCTTCAGATTCATGTTCTTCAAGCGCTTTTTTGATGGCCAAGCGTCTGGTTTTCGGAAGTTCGTTAGCAACTCTGACTCGTCGCTTCCTTCCGGTCATATTTGGCCATTAATCCACACGTCATCAACCTGATGGATGCGAATAACAAATCAACTACCGACTTTTGTCTGTATACATGGGAGAAGGAGTTCAACGCCAGTATGCCCCTAAATCCATTTGTTTTGGTTGTGGACCTGCCAATGAAAAGGGTCTTCAAATCGATTCGCATAGGTGTCTGGAAGGACTAGAACTAAAGTTCACACCCTCAGAGGAACATCAAGCGTTTCCTGGCATGGTAAATGGTGGGATAATTGGAAGTCTTCTAGACTGTCATGGTAATTGGGCCGCAGCCATTGCAATAATGGATGCGCTAGGGCTTGATGAACCCCCCTGCACTGTCACTGCGAACTATTCAGTATCATTACGACGCCCCACCCCATCAGGGGTTGAATTGCATGTCTTAGCTGAGGTTGATGAATTAATGGATGATAGGGCAAAAATCAAAATGACTCTCACTGCGGAAGGCAAAGTTTGTGCTACTGGAAGTGGTCTTTTTGTCGCAGTTAAAGAAGGACATCCAGCCTATCACCGGTGGTCTTAATGGCCAAACCGTCTAAGAAACAGGCTGTTGAGTTGAACAAGCTAAGAGATTTCGTAATCGAGGTTATGTCATCTATGGATTTTTGGAGTAAGGAAACACTTACTAAATTATTAGACATTGATTTAGGTGTACTTAGGAGAAATGCCACTCAAAGACACGGAGTAACTCGATGGCGAAAGGGTATTGCAAAACCAACTAAACCCGAAGAAGTAGATGTAATTGATTTGCACCCTCGATTACTCACCGATGAGTGGATGCCTTACGCAGGATGGGTCCTGCATCACGAGTTTGTTCATGCCATGGGTTACACGGCTCATGATGCAAAGTTTCGTGCTTTAGAGAGTATGTGGCCAAGTGTTAAATCGTCAAAGATGGGATTGAAATTTACCGAGGTTTTGAGGCGTGAGAAAGCCACTTGGTTGTGGTTTTGTGAGGATTGCGGAAAGGAATACCCTAGGCAAAAAAAAGGTCGTGGAAGGTATATGTGTAGGGAATGTAAGACTGTTTTGAAGGATTTGCCCGCAAATCCGGCACAGTGATTAGGGCATCCATTAGACCCTCAATTATGCGGAGGGTCCTTGTCATCCTTCTTATTATTATGATATTCACACCATGCGCAACAGCAGCGGTTGATTCGGAAGAGGGTGGAGGTGAACTCTGGTTTTCATGTAACGAAATTGATGATTGTTCTCTCACTGAATATCATACCGGTGAAGCAAGTGTTGGAGATACCATTAATTCTGCGTCGCCCATTTCTCCTGAAACAGTGTTCATTGAGTTTTTGATGCAGCCAGAACAGAGTGAGATTGCGCTAATACCAGACAAGATTAGTGAACTTCAAATTGATCTCAGGTATCAAGATGACGTCATTGGAATCTCGAGACCTGACTTGGAGGTCACAGTCATAATTGCCCAGTCAACAACTGTTATTGAGTTTGAAGGCGATTCCAATCCAACAGACGGTATACAGGGTGCATATAGAGTCAACAATGAGCCTTTGAATCATGGCGGCGATCGACTTCTATGGCCACAAGAGGATATACGAATACTCCTTCAATTCGACGTTGAAAGGCCCGGGAATTGGCAGTTGAATCTCCGAGGCTCATCCTATATGATGTTGGACATAATTTGGTCTGAAGATATTGATTCCAGAGATGTGGACGAGCCATCGTCATACTCATCTCCTAGGGAAACAGAATTAGATTCTGTAAATCATGGTGCATTAATTGGGGATGATTGGGATTGTTGGTCTTTTTTCGTAGACAATCATGAAATTTTGAAGATAACCGTAGAATGGGAGGAGGTCCCATCAGAGATAGAGCAAAATCATGGTCGTCCCGATTTGATAATGCCGGATAAAAAAATGGCTCCGATTCCAGAATTGGAAACCCAGATAGAGAATTCTGAGACGAAGATGACATGGAAGTGGAGAGCCCTACCAGCTGGGAATTACGATTTTTGCATTGGAGGTAAATTGAATTCATTCCAACCTTACAAATGGGTCGGGTTAATCGCCTTTGAGGGACTAGGTCCTACCTCGCCCGAAGGCTTTGATTACTCTTCATGGGAATGGCAAGGATATGGGATGAAAGGTGATGAACTTGGTGCAGAAGAAATAGACGGAACATCCGGTGCGATGGTATTGATTCTAAGTTTCGCAGTGTTAATTGGTTTAGTTATTGAATTACGTAGTCAAACAACCTCAAAATACGTTAGATACGGTGTATTTGTTCCAGGTGTGCTGATACTTGTTTTAGGGGGAATTATCTCCCCTATGTGGGCAATAAGCGGAGAAGTTCAATCGAGTGATGAATCAAGTCTAGATGAATTAATTGATAGTAGATTAGATCAAATTTGGCATGCATCTCATCCAAACGCTCCTGCATCTTCCAGAGCTTTACACATAGGTTCAACTTTTGGTGTATTGGACGGGGAAACCCTATCTGTTCGACTTGTTACAGACTCTGCATGGCCTTTAGATGATGGGAGGTGGCAGCTCCATATTCCAGAATTTTATGAATTAGATTTTGAATCATTGATATTTTCTAAGGTTGCCCAAAAATCAAAGACAAGTCCCGTAGATGATTTGCTGGATTCACATTCACGTTCGTTCATTCTTTTAGCAGCGAGAACGCTGATGTTGGATTTACTAATGTTAGAAGCATTGTTAGTTGTTGAAGATATACCAAAGTCAAATGTGATACACTTCGAAACCATGATGGTTGAGTCTGGGAAACTAGGTTTGGTACAAGACCCAACTTGGGGAACAAAACCTGTTGATGTGCCAGAGGGAAGATGGAGATTGTTACAAGAAAATCTGTACCCCAACCTCATTTCAATTACTATGCTTGACGGTGTTAAAGACGATTTAGAATTTCGGATCCAAATCGATAGCGAAATTGACCACACACTGATGTTCGCAACCGAGTCTGTTCAGCCCTCTATCCCACTTCTAGATTCGCAATATCTATGGGTTACTGCGGGAATAACTTTGGTGATAATAGGGATTGGAATGGAGGCCCATCGCCGGAACAAAGCAAAGCAAATATTTCACGAGTTTGCTAACGATAACAAATGGACTTAATCTTCTAGCCCTTGGAGTATTTTCTCAACTTCTTTTGTAATTTCACCATTGTCGAGAGCCTTTGTCAACTTATTCTTCTTGGTTTTAGAGAGGCCTTCAGCAGCCTTTTCAATCATTTCACGCTCTTTTTCAGTTACTTTTCCATCTGCTAGTGCCGATTTCACAGCACTCGTTACTGCCATCTTT
>Ga0160423_10004072_pt1 | contig 12047 bp, 26 predicted proteins | sample CRUFie14St8metaG_FD_108191 | JGI IMG/M metagenome (GOLD analysis project Ga0160423, IMG submission 108191) | Marine microbial communities from the Costa Rica Dome - CRUD Field 142mm St8 metaG | ecosystem: Environmental > Aquatic > Marine > Oceanic > Photic zone | place: Costa Rica: the Eastern... | reverse complement strand
GAGATCCTCCATGTTTGCGTGTCTGCGATGTTCTAGTATCTCATCGCTGAGTCCGTCAATGGCGGTTTTAATTGAGTATAATTCTTCTTTCATGATATATAAGCGGTTACTTTGTTGTGTGTTAATAATACTTCGTCTGCATAGTATGCAAACTTTTCGGTGTCTTTCTCTACAAAAGTCTCATACTTGTAGGGGTTGTATGTTACCTCGACTTCCCTAGTGATAACTTGAGGATTGCGAGATACATTTTCTGCATCTTGAAGATAGCCCTTGACAAAAGCATGAACATTCTTACGCTTCTCACGAAGAACTTTTTCTCTGCCTTTGACATCGACATGAAAATAGCAATCCCATAATCCAATAGCATGATCCTTTGGAATGTGAGCTTTAACTAATCCATGTTGCTTGATGCTCCAACAATCTTTATGTAGATTCTTGTAAACATATACGGGACGATTCTTTTTGATTCTGTATCGTGGGTCTTGTTGGTTTCTTAAGATCATATAAACACACTAAACAAAAAACCTAATTACTGCAAGAAAAAAGTTAAGTTTTTTTCATTTTCTTGTAAAGCACTGATAATCAAGCACTTACAGCAGAGCCGCCCCGCCGCCCGTGCCATAAGTCGTTGATATACAATGACTTACGTAAACTTTTATGCGGGGACAAAAAAAGACCCCTGGCGGACCAGGGGCCTAATATTTGGGCAAACTATATTTGATATTTAATTACTTATTTTTTTTATTTTAATAATTTTTATATTTATTACCTTTATATTTCTTATTCATTACTTTCTTGATAAGCTTTGAATTGCATTGCAGCTAGCGATATTATTAGTATTGGTAAATATATTGCTATGTTAGTGGGGTTTAAACAAATAAGTATACCTAGTGATAGTAATGAGATTTCGGTTAATTGCATATAATTTTTTCATGATTTGTATATAAAAGCCCCGCGCCACTTGGCGCAGGGCGGTAGTACTTGGCGGTACTATTGAGAAATATGAAGGGCGGTTCTTAAGTTGTCGCAGTCTTTGCCACAAAGAAATACTTCTCTGCAGTAATCGATATTCTCAGCTTCGACTTTCTCGATGCGTTCAATTGCTTGCCATGCATGAACTCGCTCGCGAGGCATTCCTCCCCATTTAATGACGACTTTCATGTGTGGAAAGTGCTCGTTAATCTCCGCGAGTTGGGCTGAGTTGATGTATCCGTAATTTGATAATATGTCTTTTAATGTTTGCATGATATCCATTATGTATAAATATATTCAGCTGTCAACCCAAAAAAAAGCCCCTCTTGCGAAAGGTAACAAGAGGGGCTTAAGACGAGGGATGAGAGAAAATTGGTGTGGGGAAGGATTACTGAATACCTTCAAGTTTTCGGCGTGAACATCAGTTCATGGTGTACCTACTTCCAACTACAGACTAGACATGGTATTTGTCTTTTGGCTCATTCGATTGAACTCTGCCATCCCCACCACAGGGATCTGCATACCTTAACCCGCTCACGACAGGTTTATTCGGTCACCCACAGGATGCCTCCGTCGAGAGCATCCAAATTCTAAAAAATGTAAAAGAACAAAAATTTTGGATTATTTGATTTATTTGAGTTTATCCTTCTCAATTTTAATATATACTATATTACTATATTATTTGGGGTTTGTCAACTATTTTTTGAAGTTTTTATAAATAAATCTTGAAATTGTATATGTTCATCATAAAAAGCATAGGCATCCGCTTCTGATTCAGTAATATAAATAGGTTCTTTATGATTCTCGGAATATATATAAAACAATTCTTTTTCTTTGCAAGAACTTAAATACATTATAAATGTAATAAAAATAATATTTAATAATTTCATTTATTTAACTTTCTACATTCTCTTAATAATTCTTTTATTTGAAACCAACTCTTTTCGGGGGGGAATAATTTTTTATTTGCTTCAGAATCATGTGATCTATATAAATCATCTACATATTCCTCTGCCTTAACTAATTTAATTAACATTAATTCTTGTTTAGTTAATTTTTCATATAGCTCTTCGTTGGTTGCAAACATACTAACCTTATCATTAATTGGTTTTATTGTTGCGTCCATTATGCTACCCCCTTTGCTTGACGGATTAATCTTTGAGCTTGAATCTCCCTCAACCTGCGATCCGCTTCCCTTTGTTGGGCAAGAATGCCCTCTTGTGCCTCATTGTAACCCATGAAGCGATGGTTAAACACGAAAGGGTTGCCCCCTTTTACTTTGTTCATTACTTCAGTTGCTCTCGCACATTTTGCTATGTTTGCCATAATATTATCCTTGGTTAGTGTGATTAAGATGATCTTACTATAGTGCCATTTTCGTAGTATGTCAATAAAAAATGTGTATTATTTTGTAAGATGAAAGTAAATGAGGGAAAAATTGTCTTCAATTATTTGAAGAAAAAACTAGGTAGTGAAAGATTGGCATATATGGAATTTGCTATGATAGAAGAAGATTATCGCCAATTTATTTTAAAAAATATTATTATCAGTTATTTAGTCAATGATTATTATGATAATACTTTATTATTTAATGGAGTTAATTGGTCACCCGATAAACGCAGATATAGAATAATGGAATATGCTATCGACCAATATCATAAAATGGATAGTGAAAAACGCGAATTAATCGTAGAAAAAATACTAGATAATAGTTAATTATTTGATTAAATATTTTTTGTAATTAAAAGGGCAAGTCTTCATCTAAGTCCTTGTTCTTTTTTCTTTTCTTATACATTTCTTTCATAAATTTCTTGATGTTATATTCATCTCTTCCACGAAAGTTCTTTTTCTTCTTGGGTTTGTCACCAAAAACAATCTCCGTATTATCCATATTCATATCCATAATACTCTTTTTATTTGAAACTTTTTCTTTTGGTTTTATTTTGCCAACAATCTCTTGATCTTGTATCATATCATTAACATAATAAATATTTGTAAATATACCTTTTACATTCTTACCATTATTTGTTAATTTATTTAAATCATTTTTTATTTGATTTATTTGGGATTGTACGAATTCTAATACCTCTTCTTTATTTACCTTCTTTCCTGTTTGTATATTGGTAAGTTTTTGATCAGCAGTTATTTCGAGGTCTATCCTTCTTATTTCTGCTTTTATGTCTAATATGTTATCTAATAGTTTATTTATGTCTTTTGCTATACTCATGCCTCTAATATAATATATAATGGTTATTTGTCAAGCCCCAAAAAAGTGGGCGAAATTATTGATCTTCGGGAATAAATGGCGGAAATAATACAATTAAATTATTTAATGAATTATCTTCTAAATGATACATTTCTGCTATCGCTCTTATGTTATTTGGCTCATTATCATTCCAATATAGCTCTTTAACTATATAATTCTCCATTATCTCCTCGAAACTCTCATCCATGTGCTTCTCTACATGGGCTACGCTTTGTTCTCCTATATCCATACTCTGTATATCATTCATAATATACAAGAATAACTATTATTTCTTGTAATGTCAAATAAAAAGCCGAAAAAAGCCGAAATTAATTTACCAAATTATTAACAAAAATATTTATTATAATTATTTCAGCATTAATATATAATATTTATTGTTTATTTATTTGTGGAAAGCCGAATTTATTTCTATAAATTTTTTCTTTATTTATTTTGGGGTTAACTTCAGCTTTATTTCTTTTGAATAAATACATTATTATTGATATTAATTTTTGTTTCATTTGTTTTGCCCCCAATATTTTAATTTGATAAATATTTTTATATAATTAATTCGGGGTGGACTATATACATCATTTCCACCATTTATATTTATAATATATTTTTCCCTTTACCTTTTCAATATTTATACATTTTTCATTATTTATTCATGTATATTTACTGAATTTATTATTTATACTTTCCCTATACTTTACTCTATGTATTTGTTATATATGGTTATTATAATATATATTATTAGTTATTTATGATTTATCATTATTAGATATATCTTTGCTTAATAACTTATAGGTTTGATCTGATTGTTGTTCGGCAAGGAATTCATTAACGAAATTAGCCTCACCTGTTGACATTAAAACAGGCGAGGCAAGTAGGTTATTCTCGTTAGTTGCTTCTTGGTCAACCTTCACAAAAATATATTCATACTCTTGAATTTCTTCACTCATGGCATAGATACTTTTAATTGATACAAAGGAAGATCATCGTCTTCTTCTACCCAAAAACCAAGACTCTCAACGATACGAAGAACATCTCTACAAGTTAATCCCTCATATCTGCAAGCCCTTAAATCGGCAATGTTTTTAAGAGTTGGATCAACATTATTATTATGCTTATTTTCTACATAAGTTCTAATATAATCATGTATATCTTTTAATGTTTGATCCATATCTTCTTCTAATACTTCTTCACCTACTTCTTCCCAATTATCATCGTCATATTCAATGCCCGAACCATCATCAATATTTGATTCCATATCTACATAATCTGAATCATCATCACAATCATAGTCGCAATTTTCGTCATCGCAACAATCATCATCTGATCCATAAATAGGCTTATTAGCCTCGTAGACAGGTTTATTTAACTCTTTTCTTGTATCAGTAATATCAGAGATCACCTTGTACTTAGAAACCCTAAGTTTTTGAAAATCGCAATCAGTTGGTACAGATACTGCATCAGCAGGATCAAATTCTACTAGAAGTAATCTTCCACCTTCTCCTGCCCAACTATCGGCATAATCGAATGAACCGACATGAAGACCAAAAGAACAATGATTGTCCTTATTATCATCTACGCATCTACGAGCGACTTCAATTGTTGCACCAACCTCATTGAGAATTTGGTGACGATCATTAGTTTTGCCTTGCAATACTATTGTATCAGCATTACCTGTTGTACTCCAATAGTCAGATTGAACACCTTTATACCCCAAAACCTTACCTTCGGGAGTATTCGCAAGAGACTTATAGCTCATAAAAGAATAAAGTTCATTTACTGAATTTGCACTTGGATTAGCTTGCAAGCGAGTGATAAAGTTGGTGAGTGGAGCAGAATCTTTCATTCCTGCACGAAGCATTTCGAGCAATTTCTCAACAACAACACCATGCAAACGATGACTTTTGTAGTAAACAACTTCATCTTTGACTTCAATGTCACCTTCGACAAAGTTCTCAACTGCCTTAGCAATATCTAGTAAATCACCTAGATCATCATACCTAGCGTCAAGAATAGCTTGCTTGGCGAGTTGGAAGTTAACATGATCTTTACGCAAAGTATATGGTTTGCCATCCCAAAAGATCGTGAGTGAATTTTCTGTTAGTTGATATGGTACTTGATTCATAATGTTTTCTCCTCGATAATTAATAATAAGTTTACTCTAATGTATTTTCTATATCCTGTCAATAGTTTTTTTAAAAAAGTTTAGGGAGAGAGAGGTCACACAATCCCCTCTCCCCCTTTCATATCACACAAGGAAATATATTCTAAGATAGTTTTGTTGGTCACATTCTTGTCATTATCTTGCTTTAGACTCACCCAATTATTAACGCAACCTGCGACACATTTAAGTAAAGGATAATTTTTATCAAGTAATTTAAAGTCTTCCATAACTGATTCTGCATTAACTTTTGTATCTAATACATCATCTAACCATGCTTCATCACCTAACTTAACTACATTGATTGCAACGCTGAATTTACGATCACTTGTAGACTCTTCCATGAGAAGATTCCAATTTTCTGCACAACGAACGAACAAATGATCATCATCGAACATAGAAGCATCAAATGTATCATTGGTGAACACTTGACCATAAGTCCAACGATATTCGCCAAAATTATTATCGGTAGATTTTTTGAATTGAATTGTCTTGTATGCTGATTGACATTCTTTCTTGTTGTTACGAATGATGTTTTTGCAATAGTCAAGATAAAAATCAAAGAATGATACCCATGTACTTTTATCCAATTTCTTTACATCACTTGCACGAACACCGAATAATTGAAGATTTTTTTCGTCTGAATTATCTTCAGCATTTTTGCGGATACCTCTAGTGATTTTGTAAACTCTGTCAAGATCATAAGATTCACTATCAACTTTGTAGTTCTTGATTGGAACATAAATGATTTTACCATTGACAGAACCTTCAACCTCGTCTAGCTCAAGTGAATTGATTGGTTCGTTAACATTTTGCCAATAATCTGCATTGCGATAAGCATAGTTAGCTTTATCAGACCTCATCTTGAACAATGGAATAGAAGCACGACTTGTACTCGAAACTTTATTGCGAACAATTTTTTCTTTATCTACTTGAGAAGAATATCTGATATGTTTTGAATCGACAAGATCGAATTGCCAATTATCATAAACTTCTGCTTTACCACATTCGGATGTTGCATGAACAACATAAACACCTTTGAGATTAGGTAAATCATTCATCAAAGTGCGAACCCTAAGATTGTTACCATGAGATGAATCAATATCTTGCATCATCACAAGATAATTGTCTTGACAATAAATGCGATTTGTTTTAGTGGCTTTTACCTTGAAACCATTGCGAGAATCTTTATCTTCAATTTTCTCGTAATCAGTAATAATTAGATCGTCTTGTAATTGATAATCTCTTTGAAATGTGGAATCTGTAATACTGATACCATTCCACTCAAAACTATTCTCAAATACTCCTCTTACTTGATAAGGCAAAGCATTAATAACTTGAGCATAATTTCTCTTTGCATCCCACAAGTCTTCACTATCAGCAAGTTTTTCTTTTGCAATAGTTTGAATGTCTTGACTAACTTTGTAAAGAATCGCACAAATTTCTTTTTGAGTTGCTTTGTTGTATTCTAGCGACTCACGACTATGATGCAATCTTACTGAACCAAGAGGCACACGAAAGTAGAAATTACTTTGTTGTAAAAGTTGTTGAACTATTCTGCGAGAACTTTCATTGGACACAAAATTTTCTACATTTATTGCATTTGGATCAATAGGATAAGCAACTCTACCCATAAGAACATAAGAATAGTAATGATTATATCCATGTCTATTCTCTTCTACAAAGAACCATTCGTCAGTTTTACTTGATAAAACTTTTTTAGGAGTTTGTATAAAGTCTTCTTCAACTCCGAGAAATTTTGGCATATCAGAATCAGAAAAGAAACGAAAGAAGTTTTGCACAACATTTCTAAATTCGTTACGATCATCTTCTGAAACTGCAACTTCAATAGATAAACCTGTTGGTTCATTGCTTGGTTCTTCAAACAACTTTGTGATCTTGGTATCGTCATTCTCATCGACAAATACATTGTAAGAAGTTTTTGTTCCGTTATGAAAAGAAACGCAAGTGAAATTGTCACCATAAGAAAGTGGAGCAAATTTACCGATACCGAAAGCACCAATGTAATTGTTTGATGTACGCTTGGTTGATTTACCATACTTAGAGTAAAGACCGAAAACATCTTCTTGGCTAAGTCCACCCCCGAAATCACGAACTGCAAATGTTGGATTCATTGCAGTTGGCAACTTAATTTCAATTGGACGATTTACTCCTGCTTCAGCATTGGCATCGAGTGCGTTAGCACTAATCTCACGAACGACTGCAAGACGAGTATTGGAATAATTGTTGCGAAGAAGAGATGCAACATAACGCATATCTTCGGCATCAATTGTGCAATTGACTTGCTCGAAATCGTGAGAACTTACTACTTCTTTAGACTTGTTTTGTGTGATTATCATTGTTTTTCCTTGTGTGTGATTTAAATTATGATCTTACTATACAATATACATTTTAATATGTCAACATTTTTTTTAAGAAAGTTCTTTTGCTACTCTAAGTAACTGATTTAAACATCCTATCTCTAATATGTGCATTTGTTCTGCTTCTTGTGTGGTGATTGGATAATTATTAATCTCTAAAATTTTTTGTTCAATTAATTCTATTACTTCTTTCATTTACTTCCCCCATTTATATTTTCTAATCTATTATATTCTACTTCTCTAAGTTTACTTGCTTTAATTTCTTCTTCAATTAAATCTGTTATTCTGCTGATGTCTTCTATTTGAGTGTCAAAGTACATATCTAATAAATCTGCTATTTGATCTGCACATTCATACATTCTAAATTGAGACCCACCATTTTGTGGAACTCTGAAAGTAATTGTTTCTGTATTTGGTTTTGTGATTTTACTCATGTCGATATTTTCTCCTTTTGTAAACATATAGTTATTAATATGTCGATACTATAACTCTTTTTTACTCCATGTGTCAACAAATAAATTCATTTGCTCTGATAAAGTTGCATCTTCACTAATTGGTTTAAGATGAACGCTAATCTTATCTTCGTAATCAGTATCATCAGTTGGTAAAAAGTGAAGCGTTGACATTTCTCCATCGAGAATAGCTTGAATATCGCTTGGAGTCAAGCCTATTTCTACATTATATTCTTTGGCAGTATTCATTTAAATAAATTCCTTCGTTAATTAATTCGTCTTCAGTAAATTCCATTGGTTCTTCCCATTCCTCATCATGTAGGAAATAAGTCCCTGTGAAATTATCGTAATAAAATTTATCTGCAATTGTGCTATCTTCGTATATGTGATTTATATTCATGTTTGTACCTTATATTGTTTTTATTATTGTGTCAAGAATTATTTTCGTATTGATCAATTAATCTCTCTAGTTCGTCTTCAGTATATTCTTTTAATAATTTTATATCTTTTAATGCTCCATCAATATAAGTTCCACCCCCATTACCATCATTCCATATTTCAATATCTTTAATGTTGGTTTTACATTGATAACCAAGACCCCTTCTCGTTTCAAAATATCTAACGCTTGTTACTTTCATGCGATCTCCAATCTATAATAACCATTCTCGATTAATTCAGTATCAGTTAAAGATTCAAGACCATTATAATCTTCATAGACTTCACGAATATATTTGAGAGATTTACCTACATAAAACGAAGGAGAATATTCGTCTGAATCTCTTCCATTTGATTTATCTGCTTCAATAATATAATCTAGCATTTTTTGTGGCTCAACATTCCACTTCATTTGAACATGAAGATTTTTTTCTCTAAAATGATCTCTTGTTTCTTTCATCTTATATATTCCCTTTCTTGTAAATATTCTTTAAAATTAACTTTAAACTCTTTTAGCCAATGTGGATCAACTGCACATTCTGCGAGTATTTCCCAAGGATCACCTAAATAGTTGTCAATGTCAACATCAAAATAAAATTTTATTTGATCTACTAATGACATATCTTTTATATATTCTTCGTATGTTGGTAAATTCATGTGTATTTTGTTGCTATGGATTTTTTAACTTTATGGGATATATTTTTAACAATAATAGTTTTTGCTTGTTTGTCAATGGTTTTTTTATTTAACCAAGATTAATCATTTCGCATGATATGTCAAGCATAATTATAATTCTTTAATAAAAAGTTTGTATTTAAGTGCGAAAACTATTGTTCTGCATCTTTCATCATGCATTATTGCAATCTACCCCCTGCATCCAATACATTGCGAAGACAACTTGATTGACCTGCTCTTGAAGTAACTTTCTTGGCATGAGCAAATGCATTAGGATCATTGAATGTTTGCATGACCATAGTTGATTTGTCGAGATAAACATTAAGACCCTTCTTGGGGATCGAGTTTGCTATCTTCTCGGCATTGGCGATTGATTGGTTAATACTATCTATAAATGCTTGTGCGGTATTCATGGTTTGTACATTAGATTAGTTTTGATTATGTGTCAATACTATTTTGAATATTTTTGTAATTCTCCGTTTTTTAACCCTAATTCTCTTTCTGCTTCCTTTGCTATATTTTCTTTAATTGATATTTCATGTTCTTGTGATAAACAATTAAATAATTCCACAATATTTTTTCCTGTTTTATTTCTATACTCTTCCCCTGCGAGAAATAAGTTTTCGGTAGTCATTAAAGTAAGATCATCTATTTTTATTAAAATATGATTTACTGCATCTGAACTTCCTCGTAATCCTAATTTTATTTTCATAAGTTATTTTAAATATTTGCATGGAGAGTATCCATGACTAACTCCGATATAGCAGTAATCGAGTTACTTGCTAGTCTTTTTTTGTTGATCAAGCAGGGGAAAGAGGTGAACCCATCTACATAAAGTGGACGCATGGATCAGAATCGAACTGACGAATGGGAGTTTTGCAGACTCCTGCCTTACCACTTGGCTACCATGCGAATTAATACCAACAACTATAAAATACCCTATAACCTTTGTCAAGCATTTTATGTGCTTCTGCCACAAAATTTAAATCTTGTGCTTTGTAATAATATTCGTTATCGGGATATGGTTTGTCATTTTCATCTTTCCAAAAATAAGAATCACTACCCCAAAAGAATCCCCCTGCTTCGGGTAAATTAAAATTCACAATATCATCTTGAAGATCATAAAGGTCTGCTCTAGTTAATTGCAACTCAACGCAATTAAAATCACCACTAAAGTCATTCTCATCTTCAGATGGTTTGTAATTTGGTCTGCCCTTACTTTCCCATAGCTCTTCCATCCAACCTTGCAAACGATTATGCTTTCTCCAATCGCAAATTCCAACATCTTCGTCACTATTCCTCTTGCGAGGTGGACGAGCATAAGCGTACATATCTAATCCCATAATTATTTCTCCTTATTTACTTTTACTAAAATTTGTTTTTTTGTTTGTTTAGGTGCATAATAACCTAATTGTCTTAAATTATATGCCATTTTACCCATTTCAACACAAACTCGATAATTGATTTTATTTTTCTTCTCTTCGCTCAAATCTTTAAAGTCTTTGTATTGTTCTTTTGTCCATTTATTAAATGCTTCTTGCACAACATCGGGCATAAGTTTTGGATCAACCCTATCTGCTCTATTCCATATATAAGTCATAAGTATTTAATTTTAAAACCAAGATCAGTTAAACATAAAAGATCAACCCTGTCAAGACTTTTTCTGCGAGTTAATAAATTAATATTTTCAGCATGATGGGATTTAATAACCCATAAACTATCTTTTCTATTCTTATATTTTTTTTCTTTAACTATAATTTGCTTGTTATTCATTGGTCTATCCATAGTTTGTCTAATGCATCCTTCTATTATTGAGTAATTCATGCTACAAGACTAAGTGATTTATTGTTAGTTGTCAAGAATAATCTTTCATCACATTTTGGGCAAGAATATCTAGCATTTCTTCTTAATCTATGCATCCTATAAGTTACTCCGCAACAAGTGTCAACATATTTATAATGGTTTTTTGGTTTGTTTAATTTTTCTTTGCTACAAGCTCTTGGTATTGCCCCTATTTCCCTGCAAATATCTTTCCATAATTTTCCATGACCGATACCTTTTCGACCATGCCTTACATAAGATAGAGCATGGGCAATTTCATGCAGTATAGTGTCTTTTACTTCTGCTTCATTATTTAATTCGACATACCATTTGGATAAACGAATTTCTTTTTTATGATAACTACAAGTACCCAAAGAAACCTTTTTGTTTTGCCAACGAAATTTCCAATGTCTAAGCAAACCATGCTTGTGCATTAATATGTGAGTAAGTGCTTGTGCTTTTTTAAGTTCCATACTAACCACATTAGTAGAAAGTAAAAACTATGTCAACATCATTCTTCAAAAAGTTTTCGCTTTACTTCGTGCAGTATATCAATCTCTTGCTCTCCCTCGCGATCTTTAATCATTGAGTCTAATTTTTTTTCCAATAATTTTACTGCATCAATAAACCCTGCATCATAATCATCCATTACTATATTATTCATGGCTCGCTAATATTAAAAGAAAAACAACTACCGCAACTAAACCTAAAAGTAAACTCGTTGTTTGTACTATTTGTGGTAAATTATTCATCTTTAATATTTGTTGGAGTTAATTGTTTATTTACATTATGTTGCATACGAAGCATGATGCCATCTACATACCCAAGATTATTAAAATCTGCTTGTTCAATATTTGCACCATTTTCCATATCGTCTAGTATGCACTCACAAG
>Ga0160423_10004071_pt1 | contig 12047 bp, 8 predicted proteins | sample CRUFie14St8metaG_FD_108191 | JGI IMG/M metagenome (GOLD analysis project Ga0160423, IMG submission 108191) | Marine microbial communities from the Costa Rica Dome - CRUD Field 142mm St8 metaG | ecosystem: Environmental > Aquatic > Marine > Oceanic > Photic zone | place: Costa Rica: the Eastern... | reverse complement strand
TTCGTTTACTTTTTTAATTGCATCATTTTTATCATTAATTAAGTCGTCGCGAGATATTCTATTACCAAATGTTCCTAGAACACTACCCGGATAACTATCAGGATTGTTATCATCTAAAGGAATTTCACGGTATTTTAAATTATATACAAACTCACAAGTTAAGTCGTCTTTTTTGACAATTATATCAATGGGATTTGTATTAGTATCATCATCGCCATAATATTTATTTTTGTTATTTGGTTCAATAGATGTATCAATAGCATTACCGTCGTTTGTAGAATCCATAAAATCAAGATAATAAGTTTGATTCATCCATTTACTTGCAAAAATTGCAGTACGAATATTTGTGTGGTCATAACGAATACATGGCTGTGCTGATTCTGTATCTCCACCTCCACCAGAGAATCCTCCTTTAGTGGAATTTTTTTTTATATTTTCTAGAGTTTCCTTTGCAGTATTTTCTAATTTAGAAAATTTACTTTTAAGTTTAATCTCGTTTAAAATTTTTTTACCTTTTTCTTGCAAAGCTCCAACATTCTTACTGATATTATTATTTGCATTAATATTATTATTTGCATTAATATTATTATTTGCATCATTTTGATTTTTTAAACTTGTTTCCATGTCATTTAAAATTTCTTTACCTTTTTCTTGCAAAGCTTTAATACTTTTGGTTGCATTTTCAGTCTGTATTTTTTTTTCAATATCATTTAAAGTTTCTTTACCTTTTTCTTGCAAAGCTATAATACTTTTGGTTGCATCATTTTCAGTCTGTATTTTTTTTTTAATATCATTTAAAGTTTCTGTACCTTTTTTTTGCAATGCTTCAACATCTTTTACCACTTTTTCGTCTTTTAAACTCGATATTGTATTTAAGTTGCTTTTAATATCATTTAAAATATTCCGCCCTTTTTCTTCCATTTCATTAATTTTTTTTTCATTAATACTTTTTTCGGTGCCAGACACAGCTTCTAGAGCATCTTTAACAGCTCCTGCAGCTCCATCAATAATATTATCAAGAGCATTCTTTGAGTCTGAACCATAAAACTGTTTCTTTGCCTCACTTCTTTCCTTGCATATAGTATTTCCACAAATATCATTAAAGACATTGTAATTAATTTTTTTAACACCAATAACATGTAAGAAACTTGTAAAATCGCTTGCAAAAGAATCTTTTTTAATTTCATCATTATTTTCAGTAGCAAGAGTTTTAAGATAATCACGTATTAATCTAAGTGTTTTATATTGTTCATTCTTACCTGAAAGTTCTTTGAGCTCTCTTACACTATCGCTTCTTAAAATAATTTTAGGTATTAAATCAATGTTGGGGTCTTCATATGCAACAATTTTTGGTTCATTATCTTCTTGCTCTGTAGATTTATGAGAGAATTTAATAGGAATAGTTTCACCATAAGAAACTTTCGGCTTTATTGGTTTAGGATTTAAAATACTTTCTTTATCACTATCGTCATCTGTGTTTTCATCATTACCGCCACCAATTTGCTTACATGAAATTGGCCTACCTTTATCAACACAACTCTCTTCAGTTAGCTTAGTATCTAGATTAACTTTATTAAAATATGTATTATTAAAATTTATATCTCTCCTTAACCAGTATGCATTATAAAATTCCTCAAGATAAAACATATAAATTTGTTGATTCAAAAAATTGTAAACACGGATATTACCATCTCTAGATTCAGAGAATTCTTCATCGACTTTATATGGAATTCTATAAATTCTACTGCCTTTTTTATTTCTACTCGTTTCTCCAGGTAAGGTAGCACTAAAACCAGAAAACCATGGTATAATATTATACCATGCGTCATATAAGTCAATTATAGGATATTCGTTATTATCATCAGGTTCGATATTAAAACCAAAAGAATTGTATATTTCTTGCATATCTTTATCAGGCATATTTTTTGTAGTATATTCTTGTAAAATATTTCTTGACGTGTAAGGAAGTCGAGAGAAATGCCCAAGTGTAAATATACTTAATTTATTAGGTTCACTCCAACACTTTAATTTAGAATTAATTTTTTCTTTTTTACTAAGTGCCTTACTAATGAATGGGTCAACACAATTTTCTAATTCATAAATAGAAACTGCCTTTTCAGCAATAGATTGAGTCAATTTTTCTTCAAAACTGTCTTCTGAATCACCTTTACCTACTTCTGGATATGTTAATCCAGTAATAAATGCAAAAAAATTAAAAGTTTCTACATCATCAATACTAATAATCGGCTCTTTTTTATTGTTTGGAACTAAAGTTTTAAACATAATTTTACCGGTTGTTTCTTTATCAGGAATTAATTTATTTTCAAAAACATCACTAAATTTATCATCCTCATTTAATTTTTTATAAGTTTCATAAAATAGTCTACTATGAAAAGTTTTATAAACAGAATATACCTGGTCAATAGGAGAAGCAGAGTCAATTGCTGAACCTGCCATTGATTTTGCCCATCCAAATAATGTTTTACCTCTACTATTTGTATCATAATCTTTATTGTTTCTATCAATTAACGTCATTATTTTTCCTTCTTCTGTGGATGTCTCCAATTTATTTTTACTCTGTTTCAAATATTCTTCAATGCTGTCTTTCTCTAGACTATCGTTTGAAGTTTCAATATTTTTACTATAAAAAACATTTTTTTTAGATTGCTTTTGTGGTTCATCTTTTAATGGCTCAACAATAATATCAATAATATCTAAACTTTGGTCATTTAAACTTTTATATAATACATATTTTCGGTTAGTTACTGAACCAAAATTTCTTCCACTTTCATTTAAATTACTTTTCCATTTATGACTAAACTTTCCATATTCAAATATTGGCTCATGTAATTCATTTTTAAGTGGTGTGATATGTCCAACTTCTCCATAAAATGGAATAACAGGTGTTTTAATTTCAAAAGTTAAATTAATATTTTTAAATGGCTTTAATTTACTTTGTCGTCTAATAATTTCGCTACTTTCTTTTGATATAGTTTCGAATTGTTCTTTGTCTTTCAATGCTTCTTTCAATTTTCTTTTTTGTTCTTCATTCGGATTTAATTTATTAATTGCAATACGAATATCTTTAGTAGTAATAGAATTATATGCCTGTCGTTTCTTATTTTCATTTGGTAAATCTGGATTTTTCCCATCATTAATAAGATTGATAATAGTTCCAATATTAGAATATTTTTTTTTAAATTCATTCAATTCTTTTTTACTAAATTTGTCATCATCATTCGAATCTTTTTTAAATGGATTAAGTCTTTTTATGGGGGTTAACTTATTAGCAGTATTTACTGCATTATTAGAGAGAGCTTTGGTTATACTATTAACTTTACCTATTGACAAATTCGGATTATATATTTCAAGTGTAAAATGTGATATAAATGGTAAATCAAGTTCATTTATTTTATCAACTTTACAATAAATTACACGGATTTCAAGATTTTTCATATTTTGAATTGTATCTACACTTTTAAAAAGAACTGAAAGCTGTTCTGCAAGTGTTTTGCAGTATTTAATAAAAAAGTTATCTTCATTAGAATTTTTCCAAATATCCTCTAGAAATTCTACAGTTTTTTTAATAAAATTTATCGTAATAAAAATTTCGTGCTGTAATTGTTTAAGTTTTATATTATCCAAATTATTATTACCACCTCTATTGATTTTTCGATTTTTTATATTTTCTATATCATTTAAAAATTGTTTTGCTTGTTTTCCTTGTTCGGGTTGTTCATTAGCATTTTTTTTAAGAGCTTTATATTTTTTCGAAAAATCTTTATCCTTTAATAGTGCTGTTAAATTCTCAGCTGTTAAATTTTTAAATAGTTTGTGTGATTCTTTGATTTCTTCTGTAGTAGGGTCTTTGTCTTTATCTTCTAATATTTTTAAAAGTTCTTCCCATGTTTTAATTGTATGAGATTTTTCCTTTTCTTTATTTGTAAGATAAAATTCATCACTTAAAAATTTATTCAATGCAATAGTCATATCAACTTTATTATTTTTCATAGTAATAATAAGCTTAAAAATATTTAGAATCCTATTATGAACTCTATGTAATAGTTTAAATGATGTATCATTTTCATTGCTAATAGTGGAATTATCATTATTCATTATCATTTCCCATTCAGGAAGAAAATCTTTAAATTTATCAACTTTTAAGAGAGGTAAATCAATTCTCTTGTTAAATAAAATGAGTTTTAGGTCGCTAGTGAGACCTTCTTCAATATCAATATCATAATCAAGAGCAAAATTTTTGGGTGTATTGTAATGTGTTTTAATTTTAGAATCGATTGGTATAGGATTAACAATAGTTTCAACTTTAAAAAACTTTGATTGTGTTAATCTTTCTTGAAAACTTTTATAATCAGTTTCTTTATTACTAAAAGTGACTAAATTTATACCAAATAAATTATCAAATTGAATATCCGGAACAAAATCCGCAAAGTAGAAATGATGTGGGTGTAGTTTTTTCATAGCAACATTTTTCTTTTCATCTTTATTTTTATATTTCTCTCTTTCATTCAAAACATAATCCTTAAAAAGTTCTGTATATATTTTTTTTATAATAAATGGTTCAGTATCACTATCATTATTACTCATATTTATATTTATAATATATTATAATTTAAAATGTTAAGTTATAATATAATTTAAATATAAAATGTCAGAAACTAGTGATGAAAATACAACAACTCCAAAAAATACAATAGGAAACTTTAGTGGTAATGTTTTTAATACAACGGATGATACACCAGTAAATAAATGCAAAATGAAATGTGAATTAACTTTAAATGAAACAGATTCAGTTGATGTTGAAAAATCTACTGATTCAGTAGGATTTAAAGTAAATAGTAATTTATTTACTGTGAAATATGGAAACACAGTATATTCATTAAAAACTAATACACATTATATAACAAACAATATTGTTCATGAAGGATTATTTAATACTAATTTTGGTATCGTAAATGAATTGGTATTTGTTGCAAGTTACAATAATTTTAAAATGCTTTATATTCATATACCTATTTACAAAAGTTTTAATGAAAATAATAATGGAAAGTTATTGAGAAAAATAAGTAATCAAACAGGAATAGACAATTATGATATAAGTGAATTATTTCCAAAAAATGTGCCATTTTACACTTATAATTCTAATAATGAAACGTCTGTAGTATTTACAACTTCAAATATAATGATAAAAAATGAAACAGATATTGATAATATTGTGTTAAAAAGTCCAATTGAAAAAGGAATCAGAGATAAAACAGTTTCAGCGGAGACATATAATTTTTTCTATAACACCGATGGTATAGTAGAAGGAGGTGGAGAAACTACAATAATAGACTGTCAACCAATAGATGATGATGGAATGTTGCTTGCAGATAGAGAGAAGGGTTTAAATCAGACAGGTATATCTCAAACTTCAAATTTAGAAGCGATTGGAAATAAATTGATGGAAAACCCTCTTGCACAGACTGCTATAGGAGTGATACTTTTATATATTTTGACAAAATTATTGAGGACCGGTCAATTAATATTTAAAACAAATGATGCAAAATAAAATAATGCAAAATAAAATAATGCAAAATAAAATAATGCAAAATAAATTAATGAAAAATAATTAACTATATAATATTATATAGTTAATTTATAATAAAGATGGCAATAGAAAAAGGAATCAATGATTTCCAAAAAAATATTGAAAATATATTATCACCATCAAATCTTAGCGAAGATTATAACAGAATAACTGATAATCTTTTGATATTAGAAGATAAAAGAAATGGCACACCTATAAATGAAACATCCCCTATAGATTTAGAAATTTTCATGTCAGAATCTTTAGTTGAAAGTAGGAAAAATGGTTTTATCTTAAAAGGAAATAGTATGAATTTGAAATTAGATGGTGAAGAATATACAACTTTACCAGATGGAATAAATTACTTACTTGTAAACTTTCATCAACCTAACAATGGTTTTGGTATAATTCGTAGACATTTCTCAGGCGACTATCATACAATAGAACAAGGTGCTATGATAAGAGATAAATTAATAGGAGATTTAGTATTAAATTTCAAAAGTAAAACAACAAAAAAGAAAAATAGCGAAGATAGTGGTGAAGACAAATCAGAGTATGTATATGTTGTATTGCCAATATTTAAGGCGGAACAAAGTAATCGAAATGGAATGGAGGTGATAAAATTGTCCGATGGAATATTGAACGGTATTAAAAACGTAAAAGAAAAAAAAAACAAGGTAGAAAAAGAGCGAGAAGCTAAAAAAAATGATTTAGGATTTCAAATTTCAAATAGTAGGTTTATGTCAACAAATGGTTTTAAAGATTTTGAAACTGTAAATTTAACGGAAATGATAAAACCAGAAGTGCCAATTATCAAATATAAAATGAATAATACGACATTTTTGATTTTTTTAAATTCTTCAATAAATGTATCGAAACATACTATAGTGGGTAAATTTTTACCTGGCTCTATAATTGCTTCTTCAAAAGCACCAAATGATGTTAAACCAACAATAACATATTATGAAAATGGAATAGAAGTGGCACAAAGTAAATCTTTGAATTGTCAGCCAATATCAGATAGAGGTCAAGTAATAAAGGAAATTAATAAAGGTGCTTTTGGAGAGAAAAAAGAGATGGATTTGATAGAACAGTTAGAAACATTAACTCAAACTACACCGGGATTAATATTATTTGGTGTGTTATCAACAATATTTATTTATTTAGTTGTTTTTAGTAGTATGAATATTTTATACAATATTGGGAAATACGGAAATAAAGGTATTAAGGTTGCTCGTCAAGAATTTTATGGTGTTAAACAGGGCAGTGTTAGTGATGCATTAGCTGCTGCAAAAACAAGAGGAAGTTTAAAGCCACAAAATAAAGGTAAAACAAAATAAATAATCATAAAGTGATAATCATAAAGTGATAAATAATAATGAATTACAAGGATTTATTATTATTTAGACGGTAGATGCATTTGTTGGTGCGCTGCAAATAGGTTCTACACCATTGGTAAAAGCATTTTTACGACGGTCATTTTCTACAACTTGGTTGGCAACAAATTCTTCTAAAGTAAATTGATGATTTCTAAGTGATGAGCCGCCAGTCTTACCCATATTTTTGGTGCTTTCAACGCCTACAACACGACCAACTTTGTAGGAGTGTTTGGCACGACGCATTAGTTCATAAACGGCGATAACAGCTAAAACAGTCATAACAGGATTATTGACTTTAAGGAAAAGATAGATTACAGAAATAACAATAATACCAGCACCCATGTTAGAATTAACAATGTCGTTTACAGCATCAGGAAGGTCAACATCAACAAGGATATACAACAACATAATAACTGCAACAATAACATCATTGCGTTTTGTCATTTTTACTAAATTTTGCTTAATATCTTTCATATAAATATTGTTGATAAAATAATGTGTGCGAACAATAGTTTAAATATATTTTAAAATTGATTTTAAAATTAAATAATAAATAATTGTAATGACAGAAGTGATTGGAGATAATTCTTATTTTGGTCAAAAAGGATATACTATACCAAAAAAATATTTGTCTCTAGAAGAATTAAATAAAATAAAACAAGATTTAACTGTTAAAGCATATTTACCAAATTCGCTTATTAAATCAGACCCTTTTCCAATTTATAGAGAATCACTTGGAAAAATATATGTGCCCAGATTTTACGGTGAAAATAATTATGGTATTCCGAATTCTACTAAACTTGTAAATTATACACCGATAGATTTAAAATTTAATGGAGAGATGCGAGATTATCAAGTAGCAATTGTAAATAAATATATAAGTCATGTACATAAATTAAAAGGAAGAGGTGGAGGTGGCCTTCTTGAGATTGGTTGTGGAAAAGGGAAAACTGTTATGGCATTACGTATAATTTCATTACTGAAAGTAAAAACACTTGTAATTGTTCATAAAGGATTTTTGCTAAATCAATGGATTGAGAGAATACAGCAATTTTTACCTGATGCAAGAATAGGAAAAATACAGGGGCCATATTTTGATATAGAAGATAAGGATATTGTTATTGGAATGTTGCAATCATTATCGATGAAAGATTATCCTCAAGAGATGTTTAAATCATTTGGTTTTGTATGTGTAGACGAATGTCATCATATAAGTGCCGAGGTTTTTGTGCGTTCATTATTTACTGTTGTGACACCATATATACTTGGACTTAGTGCAACGATGCAAAGGAAAGACGGTCTGACAAAAGTATTTAAACAATTTATAGGTGAAATGATACATAGTGAGAAAAATGACACGAGTGCAATGGTAGAAGTAAGGGGTATAGAATATATAACAGAAGACGATGATTTTATGGATGTAAAATTGGATTATAGAGGAAACCCGTTGTATTCTAGTATGATTTCAAAATTATGTAGTTATAATCGTAGAACAGAATTTATTCTTAAAGTATTGACAGATGTAATAAGAGAGAATCCAGAACAACAAATTATTATGTTATCTCATAACAAGAACTTATTGACCTATATACATAAAGCAATTGAACATAGACAGCACACCATGACGGAAACAATGTCTGTAGGTTATTATGTAGGAGGTATGAAAGAAAAGGATTTGAAAATATCAGAGACAAAGACAGTTATTTTAGCAACTTATTCAATGGCAGCAGAAGCTCTTGATATAAAGACTTTAACAACTTTATTCTTATTAACACCAAAGACAGATGTTCAGCAAGCAGTGGGTAGAATCTTGCGCGTTAAGCATAGTAAGCCATTGGTAGTCGATTTTGTTGATATGCATGATATATTTCAATCACAATGGAGAAAGAGAAAACAATTTTATACAAAACAAAATTATAAAATCATTTATACAAACAGTGAGAACTATAAAGTTGGAGAGAATGGTCAGGTGATAGAATCAATATGGAATACAGTAAACATACCCGGAGAGAAAACGAAGCGAAAGGCAAAGCCAAAAAAACAAGAAGAATGTCAGATAATTATAGAGGATTGATAGTGTAATGTAATAAATACACTACAATATTAGATATACGATAAAATTATTGTGATTGCGACCGGCGTTCTAAAATACTTTTATATAACGCACTTTCTTTAAAAGCAGTAATCTCAAAAGAAATCTTATCTATGCGATGAAATGTCTCTCTAAGAAAAACTGGGAGAATAATATATAGTCTAGCATCATCATTTAATAATCTGCGGTTAGTTTGTTCTCTCCATATCTCATAAAAAGGTTCATCTCGCAATGTATCTAATTCTTTTAATTGCGTAATAATAAATTGAACAATGTTAAAAATATATTTATTGTCAATTGCGTCATGTTTTATCATCTGCTCAATTAGTTCAATGTCAATTGTATCTTTAATATTCTTATGTAAATCTTTTCTCTTGGGTATTAAATCACATATTCTCTCTGTAATTTCATTTATAACAGATAATAAACTAGTATAATCTTTTTCTTTTATTTCATCTTGCATCTTATCCCAAAAGGCGAGTTTAAGTTTTTCAAGCATAATATTTTGGAGGTCATCATATTCAGCAGTTTCTTGAAAACTAGGAAATTCTTCTCCTAGACTTTCGTAGGATGATTTTTTTTCAATAGTTGGTTTTTTGTCTTCCATATTAAATAGAAAATATTTTTATAATTTGTTTTTAATAATTAGTTTTATATCGAACGAAACCAGGTTTTCTATTTTTTTTAAATTTATTTTCAACATCATATACTTCTTTGCTTGTAATTAATTTGGCGTAGGTATTAACAATTTCAACCGGTTCCCATCTTTTAAATTTTGTATTGAATCGACAATTCATAATAACACTTTTATTTAAATCAACATATTTAGTGTCAGAAATATTTTCGAAATCATCTTCATCATCACTTTCTTCTAGTAAATCAAGATTTTTATTTTCTTTAATATTTCTGAAGATATCATTCATTTTAACACTGTTTTCATATGAAGAAATATATGCAATATTGTGGTATTCTATTTTGCCACTTTTACTATTATAAAAATACAGTTTGTAAATATCATATTTTTCGCCAGCCATTATTTTAAATGTGCCAAAATGCTCTTCTTTGTATTTTTTATGGACAAATATACGGTCATTATCTAGATTATTCGACGATTTAGACAATGGATTAATAAATTTAAATCCATAAATTCTATAAGGTAATGAATCTGAAATTTTTAATATGTCATCATATTTGTTATTAATAATAGGTGTTGTAAATATAATGTCGTTTTTCACAAAAGATAATTGTAAGATTTTTTCGTTAAATAATTTGTTATAAATATCATATTTATAGTTAAAAGACTTATTAAGTAAACTAAATCCAGAATAGAATAAAATATTTTCAATGTAAAAGAAACGATTTTCTATTAATGTGCCATACAGAATTGTTCCATCGCAAAGTGATTCATGAAAACAACATTGTTTTATGTAAATTTTCTTAATTTTCTTACTATTATAAAGCTCTAAAAACATACATACATATTTTTCTTGATAATATGTGAACCATGCATAATACTTTGTTCCAAAAGGAACTGCCATAAAAATATCGTTTGTTGTATAAACTTTCTTATGAATTTGTTTATCATAAGAAAGTTCAAACTTAGGAAATCTTTTAAGTATTTTATTTTGTTCGCTCTCATTAAGGAACATGTTATATTTATATTTGTAAGATGTATCTATATTGTAATAAGAATCAATTAATGCTAATTAATGCTAATTAATGCTAAAAGAAAAATTATTATATTCTCCCTCATTTTGATTGGTTATTATGCTGTTATTCTCTTCCAACAAGAATTTAGATAATTCATCCTGCATATTATTATCTAAATAACTTTCATTTGAACTATTAGGTAAATCAGAAATCTTTGTAGTATTTTCTGAAGAACTAGTTGTATCTTCTCTATTTCCCTTATTAATGAGTTCTAAAATATCCTCATACTCTTTTTTGGGATGGTCAATAAGGTCTTTAATTTTTGGTTGTGTAAGATTATTCTTTAAAAAAATGTATAAATAATGAATGATACTTATTAATAATAACGATAAAGAAACAGATTTAATTAACCAAAACATCTATTATATATAATATAGATTAGTTTAAGAGAGAAACGAACGTGAAAAGCTCTTCTTTTATGAAAGTATGTTCTAAATCTTCATTTGTTGTAAAGAAAAAATCAATAATATCATCGTTTCTTTTAAGAATATTAAATTTAAGATTTGATTTTGGATTAATAGCATAAACCTCTTTTTCAATCTCAACCATTTCATGATTTATAGGAATATGAAATACACTTTCGCCTCGTGTTTCTTTACTTTTGTCTATTAATAATTTAAAAGGAATATCAGTAATAGATTTACTATAAACAGGAACATCGCAATAATGAATTTTAAAGATGTCTTTATTATTAACAATTTCTAGAATGTTCTGGTCTGTATAAATGTATTTTTTAATAACGGTTTCTCTCTTAAATTTCTCGATATTTTCTTCATTAAGTTGTTTAGGTGTATTTAGATAAACACGATATGTATCGTTTTTCTTATTATAAAAAGGGTTGTCGGAAAATTTAAAAGACATGTATTATAATACAATAATATAAACTATTTAAACCTATTCATATTAAGATTAATATATGACTAAGTTTGTCCTTATTGATAAAAGTAGTAATTGTAAAGAGATTGACGTAAAAAATTTAAAAATAGAAGATTTATATAAAAAATGTGGATATAGAAAATTGACAGATGATTTTAATCAGATTGCTAATTGGAGTGTAAAGATTAATGGAAAAAATTTGAATTTAAAATTATATGGAAAGGTGAAAGGAAAAGCCGGAACAGAAAATACTACCGAACTTCCTCCTCCTTTTGATAAAGAGCTATTTTTTGGAACATTGGCACTTGTTAATCATGATAAAGAATTTGGCAATTTAACTATTGAAGAATGGGAAAGTGCTTATGAAAAACTATATGGTGGTTTTGAAACTTTAGTTGATACA
>Ga0160423_10004069_pt1 | contig 12052 bp, 12 predicted proteins | sample CRUFie14St8metaG_FD_108191 | JGI IMG/M metagenome (GOLD analysis project Ga0160423, IMG submission 108191) | Marine microbial communities from the Costa Rica Dome - CRUD Field 142mm St8 metaG | ecosystem: Environmental > Aquatic > Marine > Oceanic > Photic zone | place: Costa Rica: the Eastern... | reverse complement strand
CTTCGGGGTGAAGCACGCGCGCGAGTTCATCCACCGTGATTTCGTGGGCGCCTTTGGCCGGCACCTGCAGCAAACGCGGCACGGATTCTCGGGTGAAGGCCACGCGCATTGAGCACATGCCGCTGAGGACCTGACCGTCCGAGGTCGTGACCTCCACAGGCAGCAGCAGATCGTGCGGCCCGAGGAAGGCGAAGAGGAAGGAGCGGTTGGGTTGGCTGCGACCGAACAAACGCGGCAGAAGGCCAACGTTTGGATTGACCTCCATGTGCTGTTGGGTGGCCACACCGGCCACACGTCCGTCTTCGACGACCACACAGGCCTCGTTGGGCTTCAGGGTCACCTCCATGCCGGCAGGGACATGGTGACCCATGACGTAGCGTGCAATCACCGTGGGGTTGGTTCGCCATCGAAATCGTGTCTCGCTCATCAGCATCACCGCTTCATCAATCCGTCAATGAACATGTTCCGCTCGCGCAAATGGTTGCGCGCACGTCCAATCTTGTCATGCACGCCCGCGCAGGCGCGCTTGAGGGCTGTGGCCTCAACCTCAGGAGCAGCCTGTGCCTCCAGCAGCTCGTTGGCAGCCTGTGTGGCCGTGACCAGCATCTTCAGGCTGCGCAAATCGTGGTTGACCAGTTTCTTTCGCGCGCCCCGTGGAAGGCGGCCGATGTTTCCGTGGCTGCTGCTTGGTCCGCCAGAAATCGCGAACTGGACGTCTTCGCTGATGGCGATGAGGGTCGTTTTGCCACGCTTGGCTTCCGAGGCGGCCTCACGATGACCGTCTTCGCGGGCACGGTCTTCGAACCGCGTTAGATGATCCTGAATCATGACCGTCCTGCGGCGGACTTCCTCACGAACCGCGAGGTCGGTCTCAAGGAAGCGCGCGCGCTCGTAGCCTTCGTAGGCCTCGAGCAGAACCCGCACGCCGTTAAGCGCGCTTGACAGGCTCACAAGCGGTTCCACGCATGACCTTTGATTCCGGAGATAGAAAACACCTCCCCCTTCACGAACCGTATCGAGGGTTGCACCTTGCCCATTGGTCGTCAATGTTCATGGGTTGCTGGAGTTTCAGGAACGGCGATGGACACGGCCACGCACGCCATCGTCGGCCTCATCGTCGGCGAGTGCGCTCCAAAAGACGTCAAGCACCGTCGAAAAATCGGTCTTGGCTTCGGGATGCTTCCTGATTTGACGAACATCATCTTCGTTCATCCTCACCTGGGATGGGTCGCCGAGCGGACGATTCCCTTTGGTGTTCCTCGTGATTTCCTCACCCATCCGGAGGTCCTCGACCACTGGACCTATCACAGCTGGTTGTTGACGCACAGCCTCCTCTTCTGGGCCTTGGTGTTCCTACCGCGGTGGAGGCGCAGCAGAGGGCACAAGGTTGCGGCCTTGGCCTACGTCGCTCACCTTGTGGCGGATCTTCCCTCGCACAGCGGTATCTACGGGCTCGAGCCTTTGTACCCGGTCCGGTTCGTCTTCTCAGGTTGGTTCGACGCCTGGTTGTGGCCTCCAGCGCCCATCATGGCCAGCATCGTCGTGGCTCTTCTGGCATACGCGGGCGTGCGTCAGATGCGTGAGCGCATCCTATGGCCGTCTGAACGAGAACCACTTGACGCGTAGAGGTCACTCTTCCTCGGGCACGGGCTTGGTCCTCGCAAGCAAGAGGATGGAGGCGATCGCCAGCACCTCAGCCGCCTTGGTGGTCAGACCAATGGTGTCCTCGAGGAAGGAACCTCCGTGACTTGAGGCGAAATAGGCCACAAACATGCTGGCGAGAAGCACCACCATGCCAACGCGTGCGAAGGTGGCTTTGCTGCCTTCGAGCTTCATGACCACAGGGGCCGCGAGCAGACCGAACACACCGAGGCCACCCAGAAGGAGCAACGGGTCGTGCAGTCCCAAGAGGACGTGGACAAGCCCAGAGTACTTGGCGAAGCCAATCACGTGCGGTGGAAAGACCATGTTGGACCCAGTCGACTTGAGCCAAACGAAGAGGAAGGTCAGCGAAGACGCGGCATAGGCGATGGCCATCACGGTGGTGTGGTCGAGACCGTCAGCCGTCTCCGCATGGTCGTCGTCCATGCCAGGCTGTTCTTCGTTCGCTTCGTCTTCATCGGGTTGGTCCACACCGTGTGCGGAAGCGAACGGCAGAAGCATCAGGGCAATGCTGACCAGCAGCACCACACAGACCACGCGCGCGGTGTTCAGCCGTAGAGTGTGAAGCATGGCTGCACTTGGGTACAAGCAAAAATCAACGTTTCTCCCGGCCCTATCAGCGGTGTGCATTGAGGTGGACGACACCCACTTCCAAGCGTTCGTGTGTCGGGTGAACTTCCACCGCCAAGACGGGGACCTCTATTTCGTCCGCGATGGCTTCCGCCGCCGACAAGGGGAACTCGAGGCGCAAGTGCATCGGGTCCCACCGCGCCCAACGCTCGGCGAGACCGAGGGCCTCGCGTAGTTCGGCAAGATCGGACTCTGCGTGTTCTTCCGGGCAAGGGATGGCGCCGAAGAGCAGCGTGTCGTCCTCTGAGAGGACTTCGTAAGGGCGCATCGTGACCGTGGCACGTCGCTTGAAGCGATGGCGCAATTGGCCCGCGTCCTTGTAGTGGGCGGTGCAGAACTTCAGGTGGTAGTGGGCTTCCAAGTTCCTTGCCAAGCGTTTCATGGCCCGACCAAGTTCGGAACTGCCCTCCGCGGCCGCAGACATTCCTGCGGCCAAATTGAAGCCGCGCACATCCATGTTGGCCTGGTTGCCTGTGGTGATTTCCAACTCGTTGAGGTTGAGGAAGGACACGGGCAGATTGCACAGGTCACGCACGACCTTTTCCAGGGCATCGGCTTTGTCCGGCTCGCACGGCAATTCCACGCCGGTGGTGATCCCTGCCTCGGCCGCTGCTGTGATGCTCTTCGCGTAACCCGCGGTCCGCAAATCCAGCAGGTGGAAGCGCAATTCGTCCAGCCCAGCCTCGGCCAATCGGCCCGCGACCTTCGCATCAATGGGGATGGACGTGTAGAGGTGGATGTGGTGGTCGGGTCCGAACGCAGACTTCAGTTCTCGAATGGCTTCCAACGAGCGTTCGAGGTCCAACATCGGGTCGCCTCCGGTGATGCCCGTACCGGTCGCGTTCATCGCACGGCCTTCCTCGATGACCTCCTCCCAGGTCGAGCAACGGCGCTCGTTGGCGAACATGTCGGGCGTCTCGCGGCGGTTCTCCGAAAGCGGGCAGTAGGCGCAACCCCAGTGGCACTTCCCGGTGACGAAAAGCACCAGTTTGCTGCCTGCTTGGCACTGCACGCAGCCCTCCGCTTCGCCCTCAGCAGGCGGGAGGATTTCCGTGGCCATCGGCAACTGCACGACCACTCGGCTCACCTGCCCGCTTTGTGGCTTGCGGCTTCGACGAGCAGCCATCGGTGAAAACGCCGGTCCTGCGTGAGTTCGGGATGGCAGGTGAGCGCCAAACGGGCACCGTCGAGCACGCCGACCGGCTCGCCCTCCAAACGCGCGATGACCTCGCCCCGACGCGGCTCATCGGTGAACCGAGGGGCGCGGATGAACACGCCGTGCATCGCCTCACTGGAGGTTTCCTCACCACCGATGGGCAGGGACGTGTGGCCTTCGAGGGTTGATCGGGCGCCGTCCGAGGACGACGAAGGGGCGGGACAATCGAGGCTAACCTCTAGATCAGCCTCAAAGGAACGACGCTGCCGGCCCCATCCGTTGCGCTCCACATCGACCTCAAGGAAGGGCGCGTGGCCTTCGCCAGGCACCGCCAAAAGGATGGCTCCCGCACAGGTACCGAGCACCGGCCGGTCTGGGTGCGCCTCCATCCACGTGAACAAAGCCTCGAGCAGCCCACCCGACACGGTCGCGAGCCGCATCGTGGTCGATTCGCCGCCAGGGAGGACCAGTGCATCGAGCGCGTCGCTCACGTCTTCTGCGGAACGCAGCGGATGAACGGTCACCGCCTGATTCAGCTGGGCTGCAGCGACCTCAAGCGCCTCGCCATGTTCGTGACGGGCCCCTTGGACCATCGCCAAACCGATATGCAGCACGACCCCGCCGAGCCGGGCTGCCCTCAAGAACACAACCGTTGTTGCACAGGCCGCTGTGATTGGTTCAAGAACCGCTTGCGGCACCCTAAACCATGGCGCACGACGGCGACTGCTTCCTCGTCCCCGGTCCGGTTCGCATGAACCAAGCCTGCCTTGAGGCGATGGCCACACCCGTGATGACCGCGCGTGGCTCGGAGTTCCGTGACGTGATGGCGGGCCTGAACTCCGGCCTTCGCGTCGCGTTCAACCTCAGCCCCTCAGAAGGTGTTCGAGGAACTGAATCGTGGACCGGCGAGGACGGCTACAAGGTCATTGTCGTGTCGGGCTCGGGCACCGCTGCGATGGAGATGGTCATGGCAAACCGCTTCCGTCCAGGTGATCGTGTGCTGGTACCGACCAACGGTAAATTCGGTGAGCGCGTCGCCCACATGGCCGACCGTTTCTGTACCCTCAAGCACATCAAATACGAGTGGGGCCGATCCTTCGACCTCTACGAAATCGAGGAGGAACTCGCGAAAGGCTGCTACGAAGGTTTGGCCATTTGCCACAACGAGACCAGCACGGCAATCACGCAAGACGCAGCGGCCCTTGCCGAGATGTGTGAGCGCCACAACGTGGCCTTCATCCTCGACGGCATCACGTCTGTTGGTGGCCTCCCTGTCCACCCTGAAGCATGGAAGGCCGAAGCCGTCGTGATGGGCGCACAGAAGTGCACGGCTGGACCGTCCGGCATCGCCGCCATCGCCGTCTCGGAACGCTTTGTTGAGCGCACCAAAGCCATCCGTGGACAGGGCGACAGCAATCCTGTCTACTACCTCGACCTTATTCCTGCGTTCAAGAAAGGCGACGACGACCAAACGCCGTGGACGCCGGCCATCAACCTCGCCATGGGCTGGAGTGCCGCCCTTGACGCGTTGCGCGTCGAAGGCTTGGAGACCCGCTGGGCACGGTGCGCCAAGATGGCCGACGGCGTGCGCCGCCTGTTCACCGACGCTGGGTTTCAGCTTCTTGCCGACGCTGGCCAACGCAGCGACACCGTGACAGGGATCCTCTACCCAGATGGAATCGATGACGCGTGGAGGACCCGTCTAAAGGACGTCCACGGCACGCAGGTGATCGGGGCCCAGGACGAGCTGAAAGGCAAGATGTTCCGCGTCGGCTCGATGGGAGAAACCCCAATCGAGGAGATGGCCGAAGGCTGCCGACGCATGTTCGCCTGTTTCGCGGAGATGGGCGTGGACCTTCCCGACCTCAACATCGAGGAATACTTCGCATGAGCGAAATATCGGCGCATCGCCTAAACCTCTGAAGCCAAACCGACCGGTGTGGAGCACCTCCTGTTCGTGTTTTTCGGCTCTATGGCCACGGTCGCGGTCCTCTTCGTGCTGCGGCTGATGATCGCCGTGCGCCGGTTCAAACTTGAGCAGCCCATGAACGAGCGAAATTGGGTCAACGACAACGCCCAGTTGACCCGCGTCAACATCGAAGGCAACACCGCCCACTTGGTGAACGTCCGCGACTTCCGCTGGCGCACCACCAGCGACTACGACGAGCGCTGGGTGGAACGGACCGTTCGCATCGATCAGGTCAGCAAAATTTGGCTCATCCTCGAATACTTCGAACCCGACAAGCCTCAGATTGCCCACACCTTCCTGTCCTTCGAGTTCGAGGACGGTCAACGTCTGGCCTGCTCCATCGAGGTCCGACGGGAGCAGGGCGAACGCTTCCATCCCCTCAAGGGGCTGGGTCGCAACTTCGAATTGATGTACGTCTGGGCCACGGAAGCGGACGCCATCGGCGTCCGAACGCGGTGCCGAACGCGGTCCATCACCCACCTGCTGGAAGGCAACGTGCTCCGCGATGAGAGCAAACCGGCGCTGTTCCGCTCCTACCTCAACCGAACCAACGCCCTGGCCGAGAAACCGGAATGGTACAACACGATCACGAACACGTGCACCACCAATTTGGTGCAGCACATCAACGACATCTACCCTGGCCGCGTGCCGATGGGCCTCGCTTGGTTGCTTCCTGGGCTGTCGCCCGAGATGATGGAGCGTGAAAAATTGATCCGCATCGAAGAGGACTTGGCAACCACGATGGAACGCAGTCGAATCGATGAGCGGGCGCTTTCATGGGACCAGGAAAACGACTTCGGAGACTGGGTTCGCAGTCTGTGACTCAACGCGCACGCTCATAGGTTGTGCGTCGAACGAAGCGCCATGGAGGACACACGGGGCCGTCAGGTCGGCTACGTTGAGCTCCTTCGGGCTTACCCAACCTTCGCGAAGTACTTCTTCGCCAACATCCTCTCCACCACGGGAACGTGGTTCACCACCATCGCGCTCTTTGTGCTCGCCGCAGAAGTCTCGGGATTGCCTGAGTTGGCGGTTGGTTTGGTGCTGGTGCTGCGGATGTTTGCGCTCGCCTTTCCACAACCCTTCACGGGCATGCTCGCGGATCGCTACAGCCGCAAGGGCCTGATGATTTTCTCCAACATCGGTTCTGCCCTGTGCGCCCTTTCCTTGCTGCTGGTTAACGGACCAGAAGACGTGGTGCTCTACTACGCCATGACGGTGATGCTGATGGTGCTGCACGCGGTGTACGTCCCCGCCGAGAACGCAGCGATTCCCAACCTCGTTGGCGAGGGCGAAGCACTGATGACCGCGAACGCCATGAATTCTGCCACGTGGTCGATCGCCCTCGCCGTGGGTGCTTCGGTGGGCGGCTTCGTGGTCGCGGTCTACGGCACGGACACGGCCTTCATCATCGATGCCGCGTCTTTCTCGCTCTCTGCGATTTTCATCAGCATGCTCACCATTCCGCAAGAAACCAAAGAGGCAGAAGGCTCGATTTTCCGCGAAGGCCTTGCACAAATCGCGGACGGCTTCCGCCGCATCCTCAGCACGCCGCCTGTCTACCGTATCCTGACCGCGAAGGCCCTCTGGTCCGTGGGTGGGGGCGGGCTGGTGTTTTGCCTCATCCTGGTTGGTGAAGAAATCGGCATGGGCGAGGTCGCCGCCGGCATTGGTGTCCTCTTTGCGGCACGCGGCATCGGTTCCGGTGTCGGTCCGATCATCGCCAGAGCCACCCTGCGTGACCGAAAGCGCTGGCCCTTCCACTTGGGTTTCCTCGTCTCTTTATGCGGCCTGTTTTACACCCTCGTGGGCCTGTTGTCTTGGACACCTTGGATCACCGTCCTCGTCTTGTGCGCCCACGCCGCAAGCGGAGCAAATTGGGTCCTCTCAACCGTGATGTTGCAAGAGCGCACCGAAGATGACTGGCGTGGTCGTGTCTTCGCCACGGACTTCCTGCTGATGACCACCGCGAACGGTACCTCATCGCTCGTCGCGGCGTTGCTCATCACCTACGGCGACGTGACCCTGCGCCAACTGGTGCTTGCTTTCGCCATGGTGCAAGTGGTGTCAGGCATCATGTGGGTGCTGATCACCCGCAAAGGCGAACATGCGTACTACCTCGCTTCGACCGCTTGAGTGCGCACACCGAGACTCGAACTCGGGTAACGAGGTTGGGAACCTCGTATCATAACCACTAGATCATGTGCGCGTTGGCCTAGCGAGCAAGACGCCCTTCAAGACCGCTTCGGCAGGCCTCATTGACGGCGCTGTTTGGAATTGTTTGAGCGGCGCTTGCGACCGCCACCACCGCGCTGGCCTGCGCTGCGCTGACCACCGCCACCGCCTCGGTATCCGCCACCGCGGCCTCCGCCGCCACGCTGGCCTCCGCCACCGCCTCGGTATCCGCCACCGCGCTGACCGCCGCCTCGGTAACCGCCGCCGCCATCACGGCCTCCGCCGTCTCGCTGACCGCCGCCACCGCCGTGTCGGTCGCCTTGACCGCCACCACGCTGACCGCCGCCGCCACGGTAACCACCACCACGGCCTCCGCTGTCACGTCGATGACCGCCCCGGTCGTTGCCGCGGTCGCTGAATGAATGACGCCGCTGACCACCGCCGCGACCTCCTCCTTTCTTGCCGCTGAAGGGCTTGCCACGGCTCGGCTTTTGACCGGGTTTGGGCACGGCTGCAGGGAAATGGAATTCGTGGTCCTCGATGACGGGAATGTCCTCCCCCAAGAGCCGCTGAATCCCGACAAGGTAGCCCGATTCTGAATCGTCGCAGAAGGAGTACGCCACGCCTTCTCGGCCCGCACGTGCCGTTCGTCCGATGCGGTGCACGTAGACCTCTGGCTCGTTGGGCAGATCGTAGTTGAACACGTGCGAGATGTCGTCAACGTCAATGCCTCGGCTGGCGATGTCGGTGGCGACGAGCACGTCCACGCGGCCTTGTTTGAAATCCTTCAAGGCCTTGGTTCGCGCCGTTTGTGACTTGTTGCCGTGGATGGCCTCAGCGTCGATGTCTTCCTTTTCGAGCTGTCCGGCAAGCCGGTTGGCGCCGTGCTTGGTGCGCGTGAAGACGATGGCACGGCGGATGCCCTCTTCGTGGATGAGTTGGATGAGCAAGCGGCGTTTGTCCGCCTTCTTCACGAAGAACACGTGTTGCTTGATGCGGTCCGTGGTGACCTCTTCGGGGCTGACGTCCACCGTCACCGGGCGGTGCAGCATCTCGGCCACGATGTCGTCAACCGCAGCGGGCATGGTTGCGCTGAACAGCAGATTCTGTCGCTTGTGCGGCATCATTCGAATCACGCGCTTGATGTCGTGGACGAAGCCCATGTCGAGCATGCGGTCGGCCTCGTCAAGCACGAAGTGTTCGACATCACGGAAATCGACGTGACCCTGCTCCTCCAAATCGAGGAGTCGACCTGGTGTGGCCACGAGGATGTCGACGCCGCGGCGAAGGGCATCGACCTGCGGACGTTGCCCCACACCGCCGAAGATGACCTTGTGACGTAGGCCAAGTCTGCCACCGTAGACTTTGATTCGGTCGCCGATTTGTGCGGCCAATTCACGGGTTGGTGAAAGGATGAGGGCGCGGATGGGGCGCCATCCCTTGATCCGCTCCGCCGACAGATGCTGGAGGATCGGCAAAGTGAACGCCGCGGTTTTTCCTGTTCCTGTTTGAGCGACTCCGAGCACGTCGCGTCCGTCCAACGCCGCTGGAATGGTTTGCGCCTGAACCGGCGTTGGCTCGGTGTAGCCCTCGTCCTCAACGGCGTCGAGCAATTCGTCACACAGGCCGAGGTCCTCGAAGGTCGTCATGGGCTCACCACATGCGGGAGGAACCTCCGGGGCAACCCGAGCGCACGTCCTACATCTCCGACGCGAGGCTCACCACGTATGAAGCAGGGGGGTTCGAACAGGGGCGAAAGCCGTGCCTGTGGGCGTTAATGCACCGGCCGAAATCGATTGCGGGCTTCACTTGCCAAGGCGATGGGCCAGGTAAAATCCGCCCGCGAGGGCCGCACCAAAGGCGCCCATCTCAATCAGGTTCTCGATCAGTTCAGTGGCTTGGTTGATCACCAGTTCTTCCGAGCCAAGCAACCCGTTGGTCAATCGATGCCAATCGACGATGACGATGTGACGTGCTTCGAGCCATTTGACCACCAAGAAGAAGACGAGCAGGAAGGTTTTCACCGCCTTCGTGGCGAGCTTGAGCAGCAATCCAAACACAAACCCCAGAATGAGGCCTTGAACAATGCTTTCCCCGAGTAAAGCCAACAGGTCCATGCCGCGATGTAAGGGTCCGGGTTTTTCATGGTTCCATGATGCTTCTCCACACATCGCTGCACTGGTCGGCATCACAACAGACGCCCCTAGCGAGTCTGAGCGATGGACGCCTCGGCACAGACTCCGACGAAGGAAGCGCGAAGGTGGGCAGGGGCGCGTGAACGGCTGGAATCAGATCGAGCGCCCCTGCCGAGATTCGAACTCGGGTTCCTCGCTCCGGAGGCGAGGGTGATATCCACTACACTACAAGGGCAAGCCCCGGGCGCGGGCGAGCGCATATGAACGTGCTCCTGAGTCGCAGGGTCACGCTTCGTCGGTAGGCTTGGCGACGTAAACACCCGTGCCATAGGCGAAAATCTCGACCGCAGCGGTTTTTGAGTTCCGACCTTTATTGGTGACGATTTCGGCGGTGTCCAATCGAACGTTGATGACGTAATCCACGCCTTCTGCCTGGGCGATCTCGCGCAAACGCTGCAGGGCTTCACGCCGTCCAAACTCGAGCACGTTATCGAGGCTGTAGATGCGACCACCGATGAGTTGCTTCAAACTCGTGCGCAAGAGTTGCCACCACGAAGGGCCAATGCTCACGTTGGCCGTCAACAAGTGGCCGTGGGTGATGGTCTCTCCCGTGTAGATGTTGACCGTGTTGGTCAAAGGATCCCGACCACCAAAGGCCTGCATGCTGGCCTGCTCACGGGCAGCTGTTTCGTTCAATTTCCGCTTTTGGTAGGCGTTGCCCACGAGCCAAGAAAAGAGCAGAGGACCACCGCCGAAAATCAAGGGTGGTCCAATGGTCCACACGAGGGCATAGAGGATACCCAAAGTCGGTTCGTCCGCCATGCGATGACCTCACTGGACCAGGACTGCGGTGCCGTAGGCAAAGAGTTCGGCCGCGCCACCGGCCACGGCCGAGGTCGCAAATCGTACGTTGACGATGGCGTTCGCGCCGAGGCCGGACGCTGCCTGCATCATGCGAAGCATGGCTTCGTTGCGGGCCTCACTCAGCAGGTTCGTGTAGGTGGTCAGCTCACCGCCAACGACGTTCTTGAAGCCCGCTCCGATGTCCTTGAAGACGTTCTTTGCGCGCACGGTGGAGCCGGTCACAAGACCGAGTGTGGCGGTGATGGTTCGACCTGGGATGGTCTCTGTGTTGGAAATCATCAGTTGCGGAACGCCGCCGGTTTGCATGATTTGACGTGGGTGCGGTGCTCAATAGGCTTGTTGTTGTGTGGAGCCAGCGGAGGGATTCGAACCCCCGACCGCCGGATTACAAATCCGGCGCACTACCACCTATGCTACGCTGGCGCAAGCCGGTCTCGTGGCCGGCCTCACTTCAACCTCGTCCCAAGGGAAGCCGTCAAGTGGTGGAGTCCAACCTCGGGCCATGGACGACGCGAACGGCCTGCTTAGCCCGTCCGCGTCCACCAAACGGGGTCGCGACCCCATCTTTGCCATGCTGTCAAAGTGCCAAGCCGCAGCGGCAGCCGGAGCCGACGTTGTCAACGGCACCATCGGTGCCCTGCTGGAGGATGACGGTACCTTGGCGATAAACGCCACCTACGTGGACGCCATCAAGGCCTCAACGTCCCTTGACGTCGCTGCATACTCACCCCTGTCAGGGCTGTCGGAGTTCAACGACCTGCTTGTTGAGCTCGCACTGGGACCGGAACGAACCGGCTTGCTGCAAAGCCTGAGCGCCAAAGCGATGGCCACCCCAGGTGGCGGCGGCGCGTTGCGCCTGACCGCGGCAAACCTCGTGGAACAAGGTGGCGTGGTGCTCATGCGCGAGAGGCACTGGGGACCGTACCTCGGCTTCCTTGGCGAAGCCGGGCTGCAGCGCCGTACGTGGCCGCTTTTGGGGCCAAACGGGGCAGACGTTGACCTTGAGGGATTCACCGCGGCGCTGCGCACGACCGTCGGCGAGCAACACCAGGTGCTGGTGTGGCTCAACGACCCTGCCCACAACCCCACCGGACTCTCCCTGCAACCTGATTCGCGTGCAGATGTGCTCGACGCAATGGTACATTCCGCCCTTGAACACCCAGAGGTGGGCCACAGCCTGATGATCGACGCGGCCTACACGCTCTACGCCGAGGAACCACACGGTTGGGCCACCACCTTGGCTGAAGCGATGGATGCCGGCATGATGTGGCCGGAGAACCTGATGCTCTTCTGGGCCGTATCGCTATCGAAATCCCACACCGCCTATGGTGCGCGATGCGGCGGTCTTGTTGCGCTCCATCCAGAGGAAGAAGCCCTGTCACGCGTCTACGAGGCCTTTGCCGTGACCGGCCGTGGAACGTGGTCAGGCCCACCTCGCGCACCGCAAAGCGCAGCCGTCGG
>Ga0160423_10004066_pt1 | contig 12057 bp, 20 predicted proteins | sample CRUFie14St8metaG_FD_108191 | JGI IMG/M metagenome (GOLD analysis project Ga0160423, IMG submission 108191) | Marine microbial communities from the Costa Rica Dome - CRUD Field 142mm St8 metaG | ecosystem: Environmental > Aquatic > Marine > Oceanic > Photic zone | place: Costa Rica: the Eastern... | reverse complement strand
CAAGTTGATTTAACAGCGGACGTAACTGGTGCTCTTCCAATCGCTAACGGTGGTACAAACCTAACAGCGGCTGGTTCAGACAGACAGGTAATGTTCTCTGACGGTTCAGCTTTTGCGATGGAATACATCCAACAAGTACGTAACTCATCAGGCGTTAAAGTAATTGATACTGCAAACGCTTCATCAGGTACTGCGGAATTCCTAGATATAACAAACGCGGCTAATAGATTAACTCTTACAGCCAAAAATGCGGCTAACTCAGGCACTGTAGATATGTATCTACAAGGTCAGAACGGTGGTGATGTTTATATCGTAGGTCAATCAGGCGAAGCCCTAGTTCAGGGTGAGGCTGACGCAGACTTAACTGTATCAGGTGGTGATTCATCAGCTGGTGCGGCAGGTGACTTAGTACTTAAAGGCGGTAACGGTGGTGCTTCTGGTGCCTCAGGTGCAGTTGTTATCAAAGGTGGTAACGGCGGCTCAGCCGACGGTGATGTACAAATCATGAGTGCAGACGATGAAGCAATCGCTACATTTACTGCAACAGCATCAGCAGTTGACTACTTTGAAATGCACAACGGTACAGGTGGTGTAGAACTTCACTCAGAAGGTACATCAGCAAACGTTAACATTACACTAGCACCAAAAGGTGACGGTCTTGTATTAGCTCCAAGCGGATACGACATGTCAGGTGGCGCTGGTGAGGCTTTCGTTACGAAAGACTATGTTGATGGTTCAACAGCTGGTTCCGATGACCGTGTTCTACGTACATCATTTGCGGCGAATGGTTCAGCATCATTCTCTGTAGGTACTATAGCAAACGTTTCAGGAAAATCATACTATGTATCAAAAGTTACTGTTAAAGTTACAACAGCATTCGTAGGTGCGGATGAACTTCTACTTTCAGACGGTTCAAACACACTAGTAGGCACAGATGATGTGGATCTATCAGAAGGTGGTATCTACATGATTGACCTAGGCTACGAAAATGCAACAACTGGCGGGGCGACATTGACTGCATCTATCCAAAATGGTGGATCATCAGCGTCACCAACAACAGGTAACGTTATCGTAACAGCAGAATACAAACAAATGTAATTTGTTTAATTCTTAGAAACTATAGAGAGAGCCGAGAAATCGGCTCTCTTTTTTTACCTTTATACTTTTTTACATTTTAGATAAATAGATAAGTAACAATATAACTTAACGACAGAGTTTATCTCTGACTTTATATAGACGTTGAGGTAGAAATGGCAGTAACATTAAACGCAAAAGGTACCAGTGTACCTTACTTTAAAATAGGTAAAACAGGCATAACGCTTTATCAAGGCGGTAATGATCCTCACGCTACTTTAGGATATGCAGTAGCAGAACACGATATCTGGATTGACACAAACGATAAAACAGTAAAATTCAGAACATCATCAAACACATGGGATCCAATAGCAGACAATCTAGGTGATTTAACAGACGTAGATTTAACAGGTCTAGCAGATGGATATTTTCTAAGATATAATTCAACTACATCTAATTGGGAACCACATGAAGTAGCAGGTGGACTTGCTAGTGATTGGGGTTCTATAGCAGATACACCTTTATCTTATGATGGATATACTGGTGATGTTTGGTCAGTTACTACAGCAACTAATACAGCTAATTTCTCTGGAAACGTTTCTATATCTGATAATCTAACAGTTTCAGGTAATGCAACTATATCTGGTAATCTTACATTCGGTAATGCAGATACAGATACAGTGGCATTATCAGCCGAAATCGTTTCTAATATTATACCAGATGCAGATGCAACTTATGACTTAGGTTCAAGTTCTAAGACTTGGAACGAATTACATGCAAAAGCTATAACTCTTTCAAGTACAGATTCAGGTTCAAGTGCAGGACCTGTGATTGATTTAAAAAGAGATATAACAGGTGCAGATGCAAACTATATTGGTCAAGTAAAATTTTCGGCAGATAATGATGCAGACCAAAATACAGTGTTTGCAAAAATGACAGGTAAAATTTTAGATGCCGCTGATGGATCAGAAGATGGTATAATAGAATTTGCACATAAAAGAAATGGTTCAAATGTTATCACTGGTAGATGGAGAAGTGATAGTTTACAACTATTAAATGATACTAACTTAACTGTTTCTGGAACAATCGACAATAGCGACAATACAGGTGCAATGTCGTTTCCAGTAGGAACAACTGCACAAAGACCTGGTACTGCAAGTGCAGGTATGGTTCGCTTTAATTCTGAAACATCTCGATTTGAAGGATATAACGGTTCTGAATGGATCAATATTGATATCCCAGATGATTGGGGTTCTGTAGCAGAAACACCATAATCCAATAATTTATTACAAAAAGTTCACACTATATCCTCCTGTACTTAACATTTTGTCTTCCTCAAATGATAAATACATATGATGAAAGCATTAACAAAGGCGAGGAAACAAAATGATGAAAAAGAATAGTTGGTTATGGCATGCGCCAGAATATTTTAGCAGATGGAGATTATTTCCACGTGCATTTATTACAATGTACATTTATCTATTATATGATGTAACACAGTGGTTCATGGCATTACCAGACCCTAACACACAACAAGCAGGTCTTGTTTCTGTTATCGTAGGTGCTGGAGCGGCATGGTTCGGTTTATATGTTAATTCAAGTTCAACAAAGTTTGAAAATGTTGAAGTAAGAAGTGGATCAACAACAGTAAAAGCATCAGACACTAGAGACACAGCAAAAGAGAAAAAAGAAGCATACGAAGAATATTAAGATGGAAAAAAATAATTTTAAATATCACATTCGTTTAATGATGAAAGAAGAATGGAATAAACATGATATCAAAGGTATTATAACTGTTCTTAAGAAAGCGGTAGTAAACATTTTCGCCCCTACAGAAGATGGAACTGCCGTTGTATATCATCTATGGAACGACTTCCACGTTTATGACTTTAGATTATATCGTGCAGTTACAGAAGCAGAGGCAGAAGTGATATTAAAATTATTAGAAGGTTGGACTGATAAAGATTTTACAATGGAAATCACTACTAGTGAAAAGTATGACATTCCAGAGGGTGAGACAGAGTTAGACTTGACTGCACGTAATCATAATCGTTGGGTTAGTGGTAAAGTAGCAGAAGGTTGGAGATACGGTCTCGTTTTCAATGAAGAAGAAAAGACAGACCCTAGGCTCAAACCGTGGCATGAACTGACGGAAAAGTTGAAAAATATGTAATATTTTGTCTTGACTTTTGAAGTCAGATATCGTATTATATAAGAGTATAGGTAAATAATATGTCTGGAACAAAAAGAGTATACGGTCTAAACGAGAAAAACTATTTCAAATTCTTTGGGATAGAAGAAAAGCACGGATTAAGTGTTCGTAGCCTCACCACACATTATAAGAAAATTCTAATGATATTAGGAAAAGACAACTCTTTTCATGGAAGAGATAGACAGTCTTTTGCTAAAAGAGCCTTTGAAACTCTTGCTGATCCAATATCACGTGCAAGATATATTTTAGAAATTAAAGGTCATGAGAATGATTTTAAAGATGGTGCAAGACCAGACGATATGATTTATTCAAATCAATTAAGACAACAACTAAATGAACAAATTACTGTAGAAGATGTTGATGCATTTATTGAAGATTTAAAAGAACAAACTCAATTTATTAAAGACCAAATTGAGCAAAGCATTGACACTTACCACAATTATAAAACTGCAAGTGGATTATTAAATAGATTTTACGAAATATCTGCAATACACCAATCTGCTAAAGCCAAAAGATTACAAATTCAAGAGGGCATTACACATGTTGTATTTAACAGATAAAGCAAAAGACAGAGTAAAAAAGTGGTTATCAGAAAACCCTAACAAACATGTTAGAGTACAAATGAAAACTGCTGGTTGTACTGGTTTAATGTACGAAGTAGTATTAGATGATAAGTTTTCAGTAACAGAAGACTTTGCTATTAAATACGATGACTTTGACATTATCGTAGAACATAAATATTTCTACACTATCGATGAAGCAACATTGGATTATATAACAGATAAGAAAAGTTTTAATTCACACTTTGAACTTATTAACAATCCAAATGAAAAAGCAAGATGCGGTTGTGGTGAGAGTTTTACAGTATGACAAATTTAGAAATAGAAAAACAAGCAATAGATAATGCACGTAAATGTCAACGAAACTGGGATCATTCCAAATCGATTCCAGAAGAACATATTGACCATTGGATATATCTGGCAACACATTCTCCATCAAAGCAAGATGAAAGTTTCTTTGATTTGTATGTATTAACTGACAGAGAAAAAATTGATTATCTATATAAGGATCATACTTGGGGATTTACGTTACTGCCTGGTGTAAAAGATTGGGTAGGTAGAAACCCTCAGATGAATGCGAATTGCATGTTCATTTTCAATAGAAAAATGAATGAAGATGAAATTCGTAATAATGAAAAAGATGGAAGTGTAAGAGACCCAAATGCTTCAAGTAGATGGGACAATGCATTCACATCAATAGGAATAGCTAGTGGTATAGTAGCCTTTAGTGCAAATATGATGGGTTATGCTACTGGTTATGGTAAGAACTTTGGTTACGTAGAAGAACCAAAGTATAGTCAACATGTGTGGGGAGAAGTCCTCGGTGTACCAGAAGAAGAAAACAGATTAACTTATAGCCTGGGCATAGGTTATGCTGATGAAAATTTAGAATGGCACCAAAGCAAAGACAACACAGAATATCTTACGGGTGGTCCTATTAATCCTAAAACGATTGATACGGGCGAAGATATTTCTTATTCAAAGTATAGCACTTTAGAAAGGAACATAAAGGTATTTAAGATATGATTTTTACTGAAAAAGCGGCTGACAGAGTTCAGGAACTTATAGTTGAACAAAAAGAAACAAATGATACTGCACTTAGAGTGTTTGTAGAAGGAGGAGGTTGTCACGGCTTTCAGTACGGATTTGGCTTTGAAAAAGACATAAAAGAAGATGATTCTATCTATGAAACAAACGGCGTAAAGTTGGTAGTAGATAGTATGAGCATTATGTATCTAGCCGATGCAAGAGTAGACTACGTATCTAGTATGCATGGTGATAGATTTGTAATTGACAATCCAGGGGCTCAGACTACATGTGGTTGTGGTTCGAGTTTTTCAATATAAAGAGGACAGAATGGAACTAACAGTAAAAGAAAAAGTGTATGAAATTATTGCACGAAAACTTAAAAAGCAAGTTTCGGATCTTAAGGATGAAATAAATCTTAAGAAAGACTTGGGTGCAGATAGTATTGATACTGTTGAAATTGTATTTGAGGTAGAAGAATTTTATAAAATTGCAATACCAGATGAATACGCTGAGACAATTCACACCATCGGAGATGCAGTCAAAGTCGTAGAGGAACTGGCTTCTAAATAATAGGAAAAGAAAGCTATGTCTAAGATTTTAAGATGGTGGCTGTTCTTTTGTATATCTCTAACAGTTATGGGCGTTGCTCATTACTTTGGATTCTTTAAAGAGTTATACGAAAAGGATGTCACAAAAATTAGTTTCGCTATTATAGGCTTGTATATATTTACAAGTTTATACATTGGTAAACTTACACTAGACTACAAGAATGGAACAGATATCGATTCAGGAGTAGGAATCGGTTGGTTCATATCAGAAAGCATGTTAGCTTTAGGTATGATTGGAACAGTTGCAGGCTTCATTTTGATGCTTGGTTCAAGTTTCGAAGGACTAGATGTTGAAGATATATCTAGTCTTAAGCAGACTCTAACAGAAATGGCTATTGGTATGAGTACTGCATTATATACAACACTTACAGGTCTTATCTTTAGTCAATTTACTAAAGTACAACTTGTTAGCCTCGAGAGTAGTGACTAATGAGATTGTTAAGAGAACCTGCGAAGTATAAAAGTACTATAGGTTTCACAGATTTACTATTCAACTTATTAGTTGGATTTGTATTTCTGTTTATTATTGCCTTTATCCTTATTAACCCAATCACAAAGAAAAAAGATGTACCTAAAAAAGCAGAGTACATGGTTGTTATTGAATGGGAATCAACATCACTAGATGATATTGACTTATGGGTTAAAGCACCTGATGGAAACACTGTATCTTTTGTTAGAAAAGAAGCAGGCCTTATGAACTTAGAAAAAGATGATTTAGGTATTTCTAATGATTTTACTATTGATGAATATGGTAACAAACAATATGTATATGTAAATAGAGAAGTTGTTACAATCAGAGGTATTCTAGCAGGACAATATCAAGTTGCGGCACATGTGTATGCAATGAAACCACGACCAAAAAATGTCAATCCAGATGAAAATCCATTAATTATAAAATATAAAGTAATAAAAGTTAATCCATATAAAGAAGTTGTAATAGGCGAAAAAACATATGCTTTACGTGGTCAACAATTACCTTTAGTTAACTTTTGGATGGACAAAGATGGAAAGTTTGTTAAATACAATACACTAGATAATAATATCATAACTAGGAAGTCATCTGGTGGTAGTGGATTTTAAGGAGTAAAATATGTACGCAGTAGATTTAATGCCATTGTTTATATCCCTGTTCTTTTTGGCAGTTGTTGTATTATGGTTAGCAATTAAAAATTATAAAAATGTCAAAATAACCGCAGTAATAATTCCACTGACATTGGTAGCCACAGTAATTAGTTATATGACTGTAGATAGAATATTGGGATATCCAATAAAAGCAGATATGGCAGAAGATTCTCTTTATCTTTCTCATATAGAATCACCTGACACTGAAAGAATATTTGTATGGATCATTGAACCTGGTTCTAATAAACCAAGGTCTATTAGTATTATGAATACTGACAATAATAGAAAAGCAATGGCAGATGCAAAAGCAAAAACAGAAGCAGGTGTGAAACAAAAAATGAGAAAGAAACCATCTGAATGGAAAAGAGAATCAAATGAAAGTAGTGAACAAAGTAATCAAGGTATGACAGAAGGCGGCGAATGGGAAGTATATGATTTTCAAATAAGAGGTGGTTCTTTGAAGAACTATAATCCTCAGGCTGGTCTACCTCCAGAAGGAGAGTTTGATACTTTACCAAGTCCTACTCCGATACCACAAGTAGATCCTAATCAAGAAAATCCAGGTGCAGTTGCTTATGAAGACCTACCACAACTTGAAGCCCCATAAAATTTAATTTTGTTGTTGACACTGCCTATCACTTATGATAGTATAGATAAAATCAACTTATGAGAAGAAACAACTTTAACAGAACTAAACCAAAACGAAGAGGCAAAACAATGTATCTGGACAATCTTCCAAACAGAAAAGTAAGCGAATTGAAACAAGAATTTTATCGACTAAGAAACGTTGATAAACCTTCTTATTGGGATCTTATGAAATACATGGAAGTTTATTCAGAATTGTCTTTTAGAGGCGTTGAACCATAATAATCAATAAATACAATTATGTTGTACTTAATCATCATATCTTGTATTATAATGATTGCAATGATGGCCTTTGCGGTGTACGCCCATGATAAATCATATGAAGTGCCTCACATAGATCCAGATCCAATGGAGTTCAGAGTACAAAATATCAAAACAAGAATAGATGAAATAGAAAGAAAAATAGGAAGACATAAAGAAAGTGTTTCTTGAAATCTACGTTCTTATGAACATATAAGACAAGAGCGGGTTGTTACGAAATAAACACGTAAGGGATCATGGTTAATCCCTTTTTGACTTAGATAAATATATCGTAAGTTAATTAGCCGTTTTAGCTCAGTTGGTAGAGCAGTTGATTTGTAATCATCAGGTCGGGAGTTCGAATCTCTCAAACGGCACCAGAAGAATTAAAGTAGGAAGGACTAAAAATGAAACCAGGTGAAGCAATTATCGAAGCCGCTCGTAAGCAGGCTGAGGGAGAAATAGCAGTTCACATTGCAAACATTAAAGTTTACCAAACAATGCCTGCCGGTATTGGTGAACATTCAGATGTTACTGAAGCAGTAATTGAAGAATTGAACAAGCTGGCCGCGGCAAATGACAGACTTGAAATGATTGAAAAATACATTGACGAGTTAAAGTCATAATTCTCAGCCCATGTGGTGAAATTGGTAGACACGCAGGTTTTAGGTACCTGTTCGAAAGAGTGGGGGTTCGAGTCCCTCCATGGGCACCACAACTAAATCTAACTAAAGGAAAAAACATGAAAAGTTTTAAATATAAAGTACTGGATAACTTGCCTACATTATTTGTAGCACTAGTTGTCGCATTTGGATTTGTCATGGTTTCTAATCATGCAAAAGCAGATGATATGTCTATCGACATGTTGAATAAACGTGACGATGGTGCCAAGATGGTATATTCAACAGACGTTGCTGAAATCAACTCAGGAGATACTATCACATGGCTACCAACATCAAAAGGTCACAATGTACACTTCATTGCAGGGCCTGAAGGTTGGGAACTTCCTAAAAAGTCAAAGAACAATAAGGAAGTAAGTATTACATTTGATACTCCTGGTATCTATTTGTATCAGTGTACTCCACACGCAACAATGGGAATGATTGCTCTTGTTATCGTAGATGGTGACTTATCTAATAAAGAAGCAATCTCTAAAGCCAAAGTTCGTGGCAAATCTAAAAAGAAACTGAAAAAAATATTAGCGGATCTGTAGTATGTCCATATTACAACGCATATCAGAGAAATTTCCGGAGTTTTGTTTGTCGCATTGGCTATTCAGAATTCCATTAGCTATTATTTTTATTCAGCAAGGGTTAAGCAAATTGCCAGTAACAATGGAAGGGGCTGAGTCTTTTGACTTACCCTACATTGTTTGGTGGTTTGCCGCATATGGTGAATTAGGTGCTGGCATCGGTCTTATCATAGGTGGGGTGCTAAATATAGATAAATTATGGCCATACATAGGTGATTTACTTACACGATTTTGTGGTATAACTATTTGTTGTATTATGACTGGTGTAATATGGGTAGGAGAACCTGAAAGTCTTATGGATGTAATTTTGTATGATAACCTGCACGTTTTATTATGGGTAGGTGGTTTATACTTTGCGTTAAGAGGCAACAGGAGATAAATTTTGAATGGCAAGAATAGGAAGAAAAAGAGTACTAAAGTGGATTTATGAAGATTATAAATCTCACCCTGTAAGATTTACTACAGAAGTTAGCGGCATGATATTTAATCTCATTGCCGCTATTATCCTTATGTGGTATAGTCCCAACCCACCAATGTTTTGGGCTTACATTTTCTTCTTACTTGCTAGTGGTCTTTTAATGACCGCGGCATTCAGCCGTAAATCTTTTGGCTTTACTTTAATGTATATCATTTATCTTGGTATAGATGGTATAGGTTTTTTAAAGACGTTATTATAGGAGAAAAACATGGATTTTTATATATGGCATGGAATGATTGTAATCGGTATTATGCTTATTTCATTTGGAGCAGGCTATTTTACGGCTCTAAAACAAATGCGTAAACAGTAAATATTGTGCGGGCGTAACTCAGTGGTAGAGTCCCTCGTTGCCAACGAGGTTGTCGTGAGTTCGAATCTCATCGCCCGCTCCAAAGAGGAGAAGACATATGGTATGGATTCTAATATGGTTACAACTTACTACATCGCAATCAATGAGTTACTATCACATAGATACTTTTGATACTCAGGACGATTGTGTAGCTGAATTATCAAAAGCCGCAGTGCTTGTGACTAACAAAAACACAGCTTTGGATTGTATCCCAATTCAAACAGATAGAAAAGTAGATATAAAAATTAATAATAATTAACTAAACGGAGAGGTGGCAGAGCGGTTGAATGCACTGGTCTTGAAAACCAGCAAAGGTGAAAGTCTTTCGAGGGTTCGAATCCCTCTCTCTCCGCCATTTTACTATTGACAACTGCATGTCAATTATGATATCATATATATACTATTTTTATAAATCAAGGTAGAGAATAGCCTCTCTGCTACGAAAGGAGGATATTATATGAATATATTTTTAATGCTACTGTTTGTAGCAGTAGTAGGTTACGTAGCTTACAAGTCTAAAGGAGGCAATTACTTTCTACCAACATCAGATAGTAACATGAATCTTGGACTATCATACGGTGCAACATTGATTTCAACCAGTGCCATTATTGGCTTTGGGGGATTAGCAGGATGGATTGGTATGTCAGTTTTACTAACATTTGTTATCCCGTTTATTGGTTTAATTTATATTGCTACCGTATACATCGGACCTAAAGTCTACAAAGCAAATAAAAAGCATAAAGCAAAAACTTACATTGAATTAATCGGTAAGTACTATAACAGTAAAATGTTATCAAAACTACTTGCGATTATTACAGTTGGTTTGATTCCTTTTTATTGCGTTGCAGTATTAGTCGGTGTCGGAAAATTTATCACATCATTCACAGGAATAGACTTCACACTAGCAGTAGTAGGATTTAGTATTCTTGTATTTGGTACTATCTTTTATGGTGGTATGACTTCTGTATTGAAGAATGATATGGTTCAAGGTGTTATTGTTATTCTTGGATCACTTATTGTTCTTGCAATCACTGTATTCGTGCATATGCAGGTTCCTGGTTTTTGGGATAACTTATCAGATGCATGGTTACTAGTACCAGAAGGCGATACATTATATAAATTAGGTTTCACAGGATTTACAACTTGGCCAGAGTTTTGGTCTAGAGGTTGGTTGATGATTACTACATTATTAGTATTCACTATTCCAGTAGGTCTAATTACATTACCACAATTACAGACACGTTGGATGATGGCAAAAGATGAAAAGAGTTTTAAAACTATTGCAAATTGGGGTATCATTATTCCAGCACTAGCTATTATTACTTTTATGTTAGCGGCAATCGGTGCTAACTCATACACGTTTGCTAATGAAGGCAAAACTGTAATTCAAGCGGCAGGTGGTACTGCAAGTATTGTTCCTTATTGGATTAAAACAGGATTCCCTGCATGGGTATCAAGTGCATTATTTGTAACTGTACTTGCGGCGGCATTCACAACACTCAATAGTTTGATGCACTTGTTGTCAACAACTATCTCAAATGATATTGTTACTACAAAGACACCAAAACTATCTGTAGCCTATGCTTCAATGGGTGCAGTTATTGTTTTAGCATTGTGGATGACTATTGCATTTAATGGGCAAGCGGCCATTATTGCACGTGCAACTGCATTATACTTTGGTATAATCGGTGCAAGTATGTTACCATTAGTTATTGGTATGTCTAGAGGACTATGCAATGGTCGTCATGCACTTGCTAGTTTCATTGGTGGTGCAGTAACAAGCATCATCTGGGTACTATTTGTACACTTCAAAGAATCAAAACTATTCACTGGTATCACATATGATATGGGCGTATATAACTTTGTTGAACCGATTGTACCAGGATTGATTGTATCAAGTGTAATTTTCATTGCACTTACATATCTAAGACCTACAATCAAATAAGACTTTGCTCTCCGAGAAATCGGAGAGTATTCCTTCCTTAATAAATATTCTTATGGATACAAAATATTTTAATAGTCCTTTTCCTTATGCAATAATAGATGATTTCTTTTATAGTAGTTTTCTTTCAACTGTATCAGATTTCACTAGTAAAGCAGATTGTGGCTTGTCTAAATTACCAGAGAATATAGAAACTACAATAAGAAATAACTATTGTCCAAAACTAGAAGAAGTTAGAAACGAACTATTAAAGACTATGCCAGAACCATGGGATAGTAATGATACTAAATCTGATTATATTATATGGTGTAATAAAATGACACCATTATCTGAATACAAAATACATCAAGATAGCGAATGGAAAAGACTATCAGTAGTTGTATACTTAGGTGATACGAATTCAGGCACTCTATTTCATGAATCAAAAGATAGTACGACACCTCAGAGTGAAGTAAAATGGAAACACAACCGAGCATTTGCGTTTGTTCCTGGTAATAATACTTGGCATTCTTATAGAAATACTAGAGAAAACCCAAGAGAAACAGT
>Ga0160423_10004065_pt1 | contig 12058 bp, 15 predicted proteins | sample CRUFie14St8metaG_FD_108191 | JGI IMG/M metagenome (GOLD analysis project Ga0160423, IMG submission 108191) | Marine microbial communities from the Costa Rica Dome - CRUD Field 142mm St8 metaG | ecosystem: Environmental > Aquatic > Marine > Oceanic > Photic zone | place: Costa Rica: the Eastern... | reverse complement strand
GTTCTTGTTGGTTTTGGAAACAATCTTATCTTATTATTTGTCATTTCAAATGAATAAGCAGATTTTCTTATTTCATCATTGAATTCAATAGCTTGTATACGAAGTATATCTTCGTATATTGGCATCAGAGTAAATGAAACTGCAGGTGAGTAGTTACCAAATCCAAAACCATCTATTAGATTTATCGAACCATAGCCTGTAGTAGCATAAGGGTCGAAATATCTTGAGATAGCAGGGTCTGCTTCGTAGTAAACTCTCCTTACTTCGATAGCTTTTCCACTTTCAGACACTTCAGCAAAAGTTGCGTTCAAATCATAAGTTTGAGAACCACTTACAGCTGTAAATTTACCCTTTTTGACTTCTACACTACCACCAACACCTGCTTCTGTACCATATTGTTCTGATAGTTCAATAGTTCTACCAAAATTACTTGTTATATTCTTATGTGTAAAGTTTGAACCTGTAGATTGCCCTTGAAGAGTCAATAAATTGTCTTTTATGTTGAATTGGTTGACTTGTGCTGAATATTCCGTTATAGCTTCTTCGAATATAGCGTAAAACTGCACGTCTTGTAGTTCGACTGACATGATTGGATAACCCAATCTTTTCGCACACCACTCTGCAAACTTAGGTGCGTCTGTTTGAAAGCTTGAATCTTTGTCGTACAACCCGAAAGGTGTACTTTCACTTACAGCTGAACCACTACCTGGCCATATCGGCTGTTGTGCCATAAATTTCTCCTATATATAGAGTCTTTAGATATATCTGATAATAAATATCAAAATTTCTGCTTTTTCCAAAATATAAAGGGCACAAAAAACCCCCCAAAAAATGGGGGGCTTCTTGCTGTTTTTACAATCTAACTAAAATTATAATTAGACCAAGTTGACATCTGCTACGACCACTTTACCGTAGAATTCAGGACGAACCATCTTCTTCGCGTATCGTGTCATCACACCTTTACGTGGTGTGAAGTTCTTAGGATCGTATACAAGAGGTGTCATTATCAACGGAACATAAGGTGCGTAAACAGCGCCTGTTTCTAAGAAGTTAGTACCTCTAAATCCAACAAGGATTGAGTTTTCTAACATATAAGGGTTCTTATAAACAGTGTATCTGTTGTTCAATGCACCAATTCTCTGAACACCCATAGCAAAAGATGACTGTGTAGCGTCACCTGTTGTATCAGCTGCATATCCAGGGATTGATTCGATGATAGTAGCGGTTTCAGGGGAAACAACTAAGAAGTTTGCACCACCACGAAGTGTCTTCTGATGGATTGCGTTAGAAACTGCTTGTATTTTGTTTCCAAGTGTTTGGAACCACTCACCTTTTGTGTAAGCGTTTGAGTTAGCGGATACTTGACTGAATACAGAAGTAGCTGCGTCATACTCAAAGCCAACCTTTGCTGACCATCTTTCCTTCTTAGCAGAAGCATTGGCCATTAACATATCAAGGATTTCAAGATCGATTTCCATTGAGATGTACTCGCTCAACATCGCTGTAAGCTCAGCCTCAGCGTCTACACTATGGTAGGCGTTCAAGTCTTGAGCTAACTCAGGCGACCAAACTGCTTTCAACTTACGTGTCTTAGCAACGATTGGAATCTGCTTGAGGTTGATGTCGATTTCAGGTATTCCGATATCAGATTCAGCGTTTGCGTCAAATCCGCCTGCTGTCTGTTCGAAATCGCCACGATTTGTTTCAACTGGCTGCTGATGGTATTTAACTGTTACGTTACCACCAACACCTGTTGCTGATTTTTTTACGATAAATACAATTTGGTTATTTGATTTATCATACTTGGTGTATGCTGGGTAGAACTCGTCAAAGAAAAGTCCTGCAGAACCTGAAGGTACGAATGCACGTACACCATCAAAGTCAGGTCTTGTGTAAGAATCTGCAGCATCTGTTATCAATTTAACAAGTCCGTTATCTGCTGTAGAACCAATAGCTACAGAAGCAGACAAGTCTGGTTCAAAATCAACATCTTCCCAAACTACAGAACCTGTAGTAAAGGCAGAGGTTCCCTCTGTGGAAGCGTGTCCCGCAAGAGCACCTGTTACTTGATCGTTGATTGAGTATCCAAATTTACCAGCGCCATAAAGACCACCTGTTGCGTCGGTGTTAGATCCTGAAGTGTTACCAAAAACATCAGCTCCATCTGTGTGAAGTGTTGTTTGGTCTGTGCTATACTTGAAGTCAAGATAGAAAATAAGACCACTTGGTAAGTTCATTGGCTGAACACTAACAAACTCTTGAGCTGCTAACTCACCAAAGATTCTACGAACCAATGGTAATGCAACACCTGACCACTCTTCTGCGGAACCACCTGTGTTGGTTCTTGAAGCCTCATCAATTAACTGACGAGCCTGGTTCTCAAGAAGAACAGCCATACCATGAGTTTTGTTTTCATCGGTTATACCTTCAAGAAGACCTGTAGGTTCCCATTTCTTAACTAACTCACGAGTTTGTTCGAGCAACTGGCGTTGAGGATTGTAGCCTTCCATGATTGATGAAAGGTTATTAATTTTCTCACTCATTGTAATCTCCAAAATTACTCAATTAAAATTAAAGAATGTTAGCCAACTTCTTGAAACGATCTCTCATATCTGTGCCTTCAGAAATAATTTCTTCTTGCTTTTCAGATTTTGTTGAGGCCGTAGCTTTAGAAGCTGAACCTTTTGATTCTTTAATTGGGTTAACATTGTTATTCTGCATTGACTCTGCTAATGTAGAGTAAATCAACTTGATTTCTCTTAGAGTCTTTGCACGATCGAAAGTTTCTACTACTTTCATCTTTTGCTCGTTATTCATTCCAAACGCTCTAAAGAGTTTGTTTGTGAATAAGAGTTTAGCATTAAGTAGGTTTACTTCCGTTAATTTTTCGCGTAAGTATTTTACTACTTCACGATGCTCTTTTAGCTCTGATTGAAGTTCTTCAACTGCGTCGTTTGACTCTTCGACTTCTTCTTCTTCAGAAAGTGCTGCAAGCACTTCTTCTAAATCAATGTCTTCGTCAACTTCTTCAGCTTCGTCTACTTCTTCAACTGATTCTTTCATCTTAGCTTTTCCGTCTGCACCGATACCTGATGAATCACCTGATTTCTTGTCGTGAGCATTATCGCCTTTGCCGATTCCTGAAGAAACGTCATTTTCGTCTATTTCTTCGGATTCGTCAACTTCTTCTGCTTCATCAACTTCTTCAGTTTCATCAACTTTCTCAGCTTCATCAACTTCTTCAGCTTCAGATACTTCATCCTCAAGTTCTGCTAAAACAGATTCAAGGTCGAGTTCGTCAAGGTCTTCGTTCTCATCAACATCGACTTCATCCATGTCCTTTTCGTCTTCCTCTTCCTCTTCTTCTGTTACGGGCGCATATTTAACACCATTGATTTCGATAACTTCGTCAGTTTCGTCTTCGTCATCCATCTCATCACCATCACGAGACATTTTCATGCGTTCTTCCATATCGTCATCGTCTTCATCTTTCATACGCTCTTCCATGTCATCATCGTCATCGTCTTTCATACGCTCTTCCATGTCTTCATCGTCGTCATGTTCATCACCGTGACGAGACATTTTCATGCGTTCTTCCATGTCATCTTCCTTGTCCTCATCATCCATTCTTTCTTCTACTTCTTCAACTTCATCAGTCTCAGATTGTAGGTCGTCTTGGATTTTCTTGGCAAGCATAGATTTCAATCGTGGTGTAAATGCTTCTTCGAGAGCTAATTTCGCATTCGCTAAAGCAGTTTCACGAACAGCTTTTGCATCTGCAATTGCTTCTTTTAGAAGATTATCCATTATTATCTCCATAATTGGATTTTAATATAGTTATTGGGAACTACAATAGAATTACTTATTCTCGGTACACTTTATGATGCGCGAAGACGCGAAAGTGTATTTATTTTTATATAAATATATAAAAACTAAAAAATCAATCAAACTTTGATTGTTTTTTCATTCGGGCTTTTGCTTTTGCCCTTTTTTCTTTTTTTATGATTGATGGTTTTACGTAATATTGTCTTTCTTTCAACTCATACAGTATCTTACTATCTTTTACTAACCTTTTGAATTTAGAGATTGCTTTCTCAATAGATTGCCCTCTCTTGAGTTTCACCTCAATGTTTGTAACTGCCAATATAACCTCTACTTTTTCTTTGCTGCTATAGCTTTTGCTATCGCTTTTCTCCTATTGTGAAGATACTCATCTGAATCATCAGTATCCCCATCATTATCAATATCTTTGTCGGTTCTGTCTTCGAAATCATCCTCAGGCTCGATTTGGTCGGGGTCGACTTTATCCATAGCCTCATCTAAGTCATAGTATCTACCAAGAATGTGTCCCATATCTTCATATAGAGATTCCATTCTTTGTTGTAATGAACTAGCTTCTTTAGCTATTTTAGTGAAGTCTGAAGATGCAGCTCCTAACTGCTTCATGTTTTTGTTGATAGTAACTTTATCAAACCAATCATCAGTTTCTTGTAGTGTAGCCACTCTTGCTTTATCTGCTAATTCAGCTAAACCTTTTGCTACGTCACGAAGAGAACCCTCACGGTAAATCATCTTACCTAAACGGCTAAAGTTTTTCACTTCCTGCATGAATTCGCCTGTGTCAACCTTTTTCTCATCCTCACCAAACCACTTATCTTCTACTAAACCTGATAACGATGTTGATGATGTCGTATTTACAGGTCTGATTGTAGCTATACCACCCAATGTTGATATGCTTGAAAAGTTTTCGTTTATTATGTCTTTTAACTTTGCCATTATTATCTCCTTGACAATAAATATAATATTATCTTAATTTTCCTCTGTTTTTTGAGTATCTACGGAAACCATCTCTTGATTTATTCCATAATACTTGTAAAAAATCTCTAACACCCATACTAGCGTCTCTTGCAGAACCTGTTTTGATTGCTCTAATCAAATCCATTGCGTCATATTTTCCTGCTTTCACTCCACCCATCATCATTTTTATAGCTTGATATGATGCTTTATTTATAGCCTTACCCATCTTTTGTACATCCGTCTTTGCAAACTTTTCAGCTTCAGTATTAGAAAATTTTAAAGGTTGACCTAAACGTTGTTCATCATATTCTGTTATATTCTCATTTGGTTTATCCAAATAATCCCTTGACGTGTTCATATAGGTTTTACAAACTGCTATCTTATTCATCCACCAACTTGGTAAAGAAGCCTCATCATCCATAGATTTTAGTTTCTTGAACATATCTGCCGCATCTTCTGCTATAAGTTTCATAGCTCTCTTAGCTGATGCTACGTCTGTATGTCCATCTTCTTTAATGTCTGAAACACCTGCAAGTTCATAACCAAATACTTGGGCGTTCTCTAATCTATCTTTTTCAAACTGCTTTTTTGCTAAACCTTTTAGTTCACCACCGAAACCCTCTTCGATTTCATTACGAATCATATCAAGGATTTCTTGTTTTACTTTTCTTGGTAAACCATCATGCTTAGTGGAAGCAAATTTTTTGACATCTTTTTTCTTCATCTTTTTTGCTGCGTCTCTTGCTTTCTTAGAAAAATCACTTGCTTTTGCGTCACCTTTTTGTATAGCTCTGACTATACCCATAAATTTTTGTTGTTGTTTTGATACGGATGGCATTACTTTATTCCGTGCTTTCTCATAACATTTTTTACACCTGCTTCAAAAAAGTTCATATGATTCTTTACATTAGCTTTCTTTTTATATTGTGCTACTGTTTTATCCAAAGACTTTAGTAAAGCCCCTAACTTCTTACCAACCATAGCTTCAGGATTTGCTTCATTGATTGATTCTTTTATAAAAAAACCTTTATCTAACTTTTCTCTTGAATTATTTTTAGTAATGCCTGTTGGGAATCCACTATTTCTACCTAAACGAACTAATCTTTGTGCATCAGCTTTATTTTTTACATAAAACCAAGTTTGTCTACTACCTTTACCCTTCATTATTTCGATTTCACCTGATTTTAATTTTCTTCTTTTTTCGGGTGTAAAAGTTTTTTCATTTACTGATTCTTTTTTTGTAGAGCAACAACTACTACCACAACCACAATCTTCTTTTATTAAATCTTTTAGTTTTATCATTATTTTTTCAACCAATTTTTCCAAGTAACGTAATCCACATAGTTTTCTATATCACTAACTGCTACCTTTTGTAAATTACTTTTCTTTCCTGTTCCACCTTTTTGATGGATAATCTTAAAAGCCTTTTTTCTGTCTTTATCTATCAGAAAAATACCACCTGGTAAATTACTAATCTGCATCCCTTTTTTTGCTTTTACTTTCATACCCTTATCTTTATAAAGCTCTTTACTACCACGAGGGCCAGGTGTTGAATATACTCCTGTAGGTTTCATACGACCTGTCTCAATAAAAACGTCAAATGGTCTCACAACAAGATAGTTTGCTTTATGACTTCCATACAATGGATGATTGAATTCCTCTGTCAATAAATCCTTGAGTTTTATCATCGGAACTTTCCTGCTAAAATCCTACCTGCTGAAGCCATAACTCTTCTAGCATCATCATCTGCACGATAGTACGTTGGCTTTTTACCCTTTTCTTTTTCTTGTTGCTCATCATATTGTGTTGATTCAATATATCTTCCGAACTGACCATATAAGTCTTCCATAGCACGTGTTATTTGAGACATATACTCATACACCTTTTTTTCTTCATTCGTAGTCCAACTATTATACTGCTTTAGTAACCTATCAAACTTAGCTGATGGTTTACCACCAATAGCTGCGGCTATCAATCCATTGGTAAAATCTTTTGCTGCTTTTACTTTAGCATTCACTTTATTTTTATCTCTGTATCTTTGAGAAAGTAAATTTCTATATCTTCTTTCGTTTCCATCTCTGAACTCACCATCGGTTTTCCACCTCCAAGAACCCTCACCAACTGCGTATCTCATTTCTCTTTTTTCTTTACCACCCATGTAAGGCATATTTTCATCTAAAGTAACTTGATAGTAAACAATGCCAGGTAGTTGTTGTACAGCCGCTAAACTTTGATACCCAAACTTATCAATACCAAAAGACATCTTATCATCACCATAGAGTGAACTTCTTGGACCAGCTTGCATCCCCATACCTTTTCCTGTAGCCCCTTTACGTTTTCTGTCTACATTTCTCCAAGATTTTGTATACCAAAGTGGTTTACCATCTTTTAGTACAATAAGTGCAGTGCCTTTTTCTACTTGGTTAATCGAATTGTAATCACCATATCTTTTTTTAGATGGTAAATCAATCTTTTTTGTTGCGACTGCAAACTCTATACCTTTTTTCTTAGGTTTTGGATTCTTTTCGATTTGGCTATCTCTAACCTTATCCCATTGAACACCAAGTTTTGCACCATAGGTGAAGAAGTCTCTATCTAAACCTTGAAAGTTATTCACCATTTTTCTAAGAATGGAACTTCTAAATGCTTCGGCTAATATACCACTAGCTTTTGATTCTCTCAATATATCTTTTAATTTTATCATATTATCTTCCAAACTTTAGAATTAATTGTTTCATCTTTGGTAATTTTATAGCTCTGAATTTTTTCTGTAATGCTGGTTTTTTATCGTAAGCTTTATCTATTGTTACTATTAGATTAGCAGTCTGTAAATCAAGACCTTTTTCCATTTGTTTATTTTTTAGAACCTTTTTAGCGACATCAACACCACTAACTTCATTTACGGATTCTTTGAATAAAGGTAAACCTTTTTTCTTTTGAGCAATATTGATTTTTTTAATCAATGTTTTTTTCATCTTTTTATCGTCAGCTGTTTTGAATTGGGTATCAAAGACGTGTTGCATATATGCGTGAAGTTCTTTCGGTCCCATTTTTTCAAGTAAGGATTCTTTTACAGGCTTCTGTCCTAACTTTTTTCTGATAACATTTATTTGTTGTTTAATTTTTTTCTGTGCTGGACTACCAGGCATCTGTTTCATAGCTTTTGCTAGCAATATAATCTGTTGCATTTCTAATGAACTCATTTTTCGTTCAGCTTCTTTTACGGATTCTCTTCGCTTTCCTGCTTTAGATTTTTTTACACAATTAGGATATTTTTTACCGAATAAGGTTTTCATACCTCTTTTGACGTATCCTTTCCAACATTTTTCACAAAGACATTGTTTCATTATCTTCCTCTCCTCAATCCCATAGCTTTTCTTTTACGAAGAGACTTGATTCGTTTTCTAAGAATCATTGCTTTTTTACCACGTTTTTTGATTGCAGCTTTACGCATTGCTCTTCTTTTCAACATCTTTTGCTGTCCTGATACCCTAACACATTGCTTTTTAGATGGTACGTATCTTTTATTTTGAGGACATATAACACGTAGTTTTAGTTTCTTACCTCTAATAACTCTTTTCTTACGTAACTCGTTTACTATTCCAACCCTATTGACAACTTCTTTTACAAAAGCATCAACAAGAGCATTGAATTGTTCTTCATCATTGAGAACATCTTCAGTTACTTCATCAAAAAATCCGTTTTGATATGAAATTTCAACAAGTTCTTTTAACATACTACGCCTTATTTAGAAATAATTTTAGTTCAACTAATAAATCTTTGTAAGCTTTCATAATAGAAACTGCTTTTTTCTTATCACCACCTTTATCAGCTTCTTTTATCATCATCTTCATATTCTTTTCAAGTGAGGCAATATCTTTTAGTGCTGACTTTTTTGCACCTTGAAACATTGGTGGTGCTTCATCAAGTCTAAAGTCTTTCCATTGTTCCCACATTTTCTTTGTATACTTTGGCATTATAGACCTCTTATAATATCGTTAGTTATAGATTCCACCTTACAATACTTACCACATTCATTTGGATTTCTTTCATCCATTCTCACACTTTCTGTAATTACACCCTCATTTGTTTTACCTTGTGGGTATAAAAATGCACCTTGTGTAGATGGGTTGGATACGAAATCAAAAGCAATAAGTTCGAAGTCAGGCTGAACTGCAACTGTTTGTTTACCTGTTTCTTCATCTTCTTTGATTGCTTCTACTGAACCCATACCCCTTGAAGAGATACCAAGTTTGATACCTGAACGGAATAATTCTTTTAGGATATTACCACTTGGTGTTGGTAAAACTTCTACCTCACCAACCAAGTCATCATTTTCCCACCACATCTTTTTGATGTTATGTGAAACGTTCTGTAAATTGACTACAGAAGACTCAGGATGGTCTAACTCACCCATAGCTCTTCTTTCAGTTATAAAAGAGTCATTATACTTTTTAGCTTCACGTACTAAAATTTCTTTTGGATATATTCTTCCATTTTGGTTTTCAGCGTTTGCTCTCTGTAGAACACCTTTTACCAAAAGCTTACCATTACCCATACCCTCATTTATAGTTTCGGGCATTACCTCAAAAGGTAAGTAATCTATTAGAAGTTGTTTATTCATTAGCTTCTCACTTTTATTATTTCTGTTCTTATTTCTTCCAAATCTTCAATACAACTATCGACTTTTGAAAGTGCTTCTATTTTATTGAAAGCATCTCTCTCACCATTTTTCAACGCTTCCGCACAAAAAACTTCTGTAACTTTGATTGTATCCATGAGTTTGTATAATAACTCATGCTTGAAGTGATTCCACTTCGGTTTCTTTTTTAGGTTCACTTAAGTTGACCGACTTTGTTCGCTAACTTAACTAACCTTTCACTAATTTTTTGTAAAGCTGAATGTGTTCTCTTCCAATAACCTCTACTATCGACATTCAATTCATTTTTCAATCGAACATTCATCTTTACCATTTTTTCTAATTCTCTTAAAGTATCACGTACTTCCATCATTGACTTACCTATCTTCTGTTTTGGTGATAGTGTTTCGTCATTTCTCCAATCGTGATATTTTCCCTCATTGACATTTTCAAGTCTTTTATCAACTTGTTTTGCTTTACCAGGTTCAACCCTCTTTACACTCGCGATTCCTTTTCTACCCTTTTTGAGATTCTTAGCAACCATCATTTCTGCTGCACCTTTAGAACCTGCATCAACTATAATAGTAGCTGTCTCACCCTTTTCACCAATATTGAACTTTACAGCAAATTTAGCTTCCATCTTATAACCACTTTGTTTAGCAATCTTCTTTCTTCTATCTTTCTTACCTTTACCACTAAAAGCATAAGGTGTGCTGTAGTGCATAGCACCTGCGGTAGCGGTGGTAGAAGCTTCTTCTATTTCTTGTTGGATAAGTTCTCTAATATAGGCTTTTAGTTGCTCTCTAACCTTTGGCGACATTATCTATCTCCTGAATAAGTTGGTAATATCTCATTAGTGAAACAACCTGCTTATCAGAAACAACCTTGCCTTTTTTGAGAGAATCGGCTTGATTTACAACTTCGTTGATTTTGATTTTTGTAATCTTATCATCAACTGTATTTATTTTTTCAGAAAGAACTTGTTTGATATCGTTGATTTCATTGTCAACATATTCTCTCAACTTATTTGTGTTAGAGATATTATTGATGTATTCTTTCAACAATGTTTTTTGTTTCTCTGATAGATTGGAGTATTTTTTATTGAACTTTTCGACTAATGTTTGATAAGCCAAAAGTCGTAAATCTTTTTCTTGCTGTTTTAGATAATCGTAAGTCTTGTCTTTCTTGACAGTTACGTTATCATGTGTCATGTTTTCCATGAGGGTATGATGTGATTTTTCATACAAAACAGGATTTGTTTCTTCACTTGACTCAAATATATTGTAGATTGAAGCTAAAACTTTATAGTTAGGTATTCTTGCATTGAAAAATTCATTTATATCATAAGATTCTTTTATCTTTCTTATAAGATTGTATTTTTCACTTCTAATTGAACTGTTACTCAACTTACCTCTATTACGTAAAACTACCTCAAGAAGTTTTTCAGCTCTACTTTCGGTAGAATATTTGTTTTCTGAAAGAATTTTGTATAATTCGAACTCTTTTCCAAGCTCAGTATCTTTGTTAAAAAATTCTTTTACAATTTCTGCAGCTTTAGAATCGTTAGATCCTAATAAATCTGCGGTAATCTGACGAGTCAACAACTCAAAAAGAATACCTGTATTTTTAATTTTGGTATGCTTTACCTTTTTATTCATAATCTTGAACTCCAATCAAAATGATATGTCATATATAAATATAAAAATATGAAAAAACTACTTCTTTTTCGTGTCGTTTAGTTCTTCTTTATATTCATTTTCAATAGAATCAGCTTCATTCAATAAACTAAAGTCTTTTTTATCCATCATTCCTTTTAATTTATCAAAATGTGCTAATGCTAATTGTGGGTTATATTGATTTTTTTTGTCTTTCGCACCTAATGGGTCTCTACCTCTCGCACCACTATCTTGTCCATACTTACCACCCTCTTTAGGTCTACCTGCTCCTTTGAATCCACCAGGAGGCGAACCACCTGTGTCATCTAATTCATGTCCTGTCCTACCTGCTTGGTTATCACTTGGTGTTCCTTGTGCTTCACCACTCTTTGCAGGATCGTTACCCTCATTTTCTATTTGGGAACGTCTAAACTTTTGTTTGAAATCAAAAACTATTTGGTTATCCATCTCCTTTATGTAATCGTCTGTAAATCCAAATATATTTTTATATATCCATTCTGAAGAAACTAATCCATCTTGTAACATAGATGACGCTAATTGTGTCTTACTACTCCATAATTCAACCTTTTCGGTTTCATATATCGTAGATGGATTTGTCAAACTCAAATCAAAATTGACTAACTCTTCATCTTGGAAACCTTGTGCATACAAGTGTATGATAGCTATCTTAGTCAACTCAGATACTGTAATTCTTTGTATTCTTTCAATAGTTCTTGCGAATCTAACATCTTCAGCTGCTAATGTTGCTTTACTACCAAGTGACTCCTCATATCCTAAGAACGCTTTTGGAACTCTAAGTGCCGCTAACATTTTATTCTTTAGATACTCAATATCTTCCGTAGCTTCATATGTCAAACCAGGTAGTGCATCTATTTGTGTACCACTATCTCCACCACGAACAGGTAAGAAGAAGTCCTCTGTCAAATTCTGCATATTATACTTCAAG